>ERZ827181.2630-NODE-2630-length-14946-cov-14.178967_pt1 | contig 14946 bp, 13 predicted proteins | sample MGYA00519778_ERZ827181 | MGnify/ENA primary metagenome ERZ827181 (study PRJEB31778, sample SAMEA3449273) | human gut metagenome | biome: human gut; feature: human-associated habitat; material: faeces | place: United Kingdom | collected 2010/2012 ...
CGGACTGTGTGAAAAAAGCCCCCGGGACTGTGTGAACCGCGAACCGCCCCAGTAAAAAGGGACAATAGACAAAAAGCCCCCTGATGTAGGAAAATAGAACTACATCAGGGGGTGTTGTTATGTCCGGAAAAAAAGGAATGGTTCACTATAGTGAAGAGATGAAAGAACAAGTTCGAAAAGAGATCGTGGCGGGAAAAAGTCAGCGTGAAGTAAGCCGTAAATACGGGATCAGCCGTTATACAATTCAGAGTTGGTGCGGACTTCGACCTGAAACAAAGCTGCGGCAAATTGCACCGTTGCCTAAGGGCAGGCCTCGAAAAACACAAACGCTCGAAGACTACCAGAAGGAAAACAAACGGTTGAAGATGGAGAATCAATTGCTGCGGGATTTTCTCTCGCTCATAGAAAGGATGTGAAGCCGAAGTTCAAATACCAAGTCATCTATCGTCATCAGGCAGAGTATCCCGTATCTGCTATGTGCCGGCTCTTTGGCGTGTCCAGAAGCGGCTACTACGATCATATAAAGTGTCTGGGCCGGCCTCAGAAAGACGCCGCCCTGGCAGAGAAGCTGCGTCTGCAGCAAGAACACTGTTTCCAGACCTACGGTTACCGCCGGATGCATCTTTGGCTGGAAAGTCAGGGGATCCACCGCAATCCCAAAACTGTACTTAGAATCATGAAAAAGTATAGTATTCTGTCTGAGATCCGCAGAAAACGGAAATGGCGGAACATGGGACAGCAGATACATAAGTACGAGAATCTGCTGAACCGCCAGTTTCAGGCAGACTGTCCCAACACAAAATGGGCGACAGACATCTCTTATATTCAAACGAAGGAAGGCACCCTGTATCTTTCTATGATCCGGGATCTATACGACAATAGTATTGTAGCTTATAAGACGGCTGCTCAGCAGACTGTAAATCTGGTGCTGGATACCATTCGGTCAGCAATGAAGAATGTGAAAAAGGAGGTCGCCGCGGAGTTACAGCTCCACAGCGACCAAGGATTTCAGTACACCTCGCAAGCATACTTCGACCTGACTCAAGAATATGGCATTACGCCCTCTATGTCAAGACGGGGAAATCCGTATGACAACGCTATGGCTGAAAATTTCTTCTCAACTCTGAAAACAGAGTGCATTTACAGACATAAGCCCGCTTCTTTCCGGGAGGCGGATGAAATGATCGCTGCTTATATCTATTTTTATAATCATGAGCGCATCCAGACAAAAACTGGAGTGGCGCCGCTGACGCTGCGCCACTCCGCTTAAATCTGAATATTTTCCTACTCAGGTGCTTTTTTGTGCTGTCCGCACAATCTGGGGCGGTTCAATGGCTGGCCTGTGGGGAAGCACCCCCTCCTTTCTCGGTAGGACATACGAAAACGCCGCCCGTAGTCCCGTTTGGCGGTATTACATTCAAATAAATTCGACATTTAGTCTCACATTGTATATACACATTGGCACCTGTATGATATAATTTAAATATTCTAATCATTATCACTTAGGGGGTGTACCTGTGGCTTTTAATGCAGAGCAGAGAAAAATCAGTACGATATTATCTGGCGACTGGCAATATACCATCCCGCGCTATCAACGCAAGTATGTTTGGGAAGAAAAACAATGGCGCGAATTGTTGGATGATCTTAAATACTGTTTAGAGAATGAAAATATTTCTTCAGTCCAAGATTGGACACATTTCCTTGGGAGTTTTGTTTTTGAAAAGAACCAAAAGGATAATAAATTGGTTGTAATTGATGGTCAACAACGCCTTACAACCATTATCATCATGCTTTGCGCTATTTGTGTTCTTTTTAATGAAGCTGGTGAACAGGATCGATTTAACGGCGTAACAAAGTACATCCTTGGAACCGATGATTTAGGAAAGCCTTATAGCCGAGTTGGAAATGCAGACCTTTCCAATTTTCAACTTCTTGTAGATGAGGCTACCTCATACAATTCCTTGCAATCCAAAAGCAGTCTTTTTTCAGGCACATACCTTGTTTCTACCCCTAAAGATAACTTGAATATTAAACAGTGTTTTAACTTCTTTTATACACAATTCTCTGAAATGATTGACTCCGCAGAACAACGAATTATTGAGTTATCACGGATTAAAGACAAAATATTAGCCCTTGATGTAATTGAGATATTAGCCACTAATCAGCAAGAAAGCTATAATATTTTTGAAATTCTTAATGCCCGAGGTGTTGATCTGCAACAGCATGAACTGATAAAAAACTATATCTTAAAATATGTTCAACCGCGTTCGGACATCGATAGGGCAAAAATCCAGTGGGATAAGTTAGAGGATCTGTTGTTTGTTGATAAACGCCCAGTTATAACAACTTTCTTCAACCATTATGTCACGCATCGCTATGAAAAGCCAACGAAAGATAATTCAGAGTTTAGAATTATTAAAGCAAAGTGCAGCAAGAATGAAATGAGCGAATTACTGGAGAATCTGATTCAAAAGGCCAAAATTTACAGATGGTTTTATCTTCCTGGCGAATGCAATAATGCTGTAATAAGACAAGCGCTGCAATTCTTCAAGGACAACAATCATCGCCAATTCAGGCCGATCTTTTTGTCAGTCATTTCCGCACTTAACCAAGAAAAAATTGATATTACAATGGCCGAGAAGTTCTTTTTGTTTTTGCAAAACTTCTACTTTGCTTACGGGGTAATTTGTGGCGGCAAATCAAACGCACTGGATGATACTGTAACTGACTATGCAAAGAAAATAGAAACCGAGGATGCAAAAGCCGGAATTATAGATTTTATCAAAAAACTTAGGACATATTACCCGCCATATTCACAATTCTTGACTGCATTTAAGCTTGTCGGGTATTCTCAAAAGGTAAAGTCATACAAAACCCCGGCCAAGAAGCATGATGTACAGTATATCTTACGAGCACTTGAAAACTACTGGCAAGCCAAAAACAATGAACTCAGTGTGCAAACATTTACCATTGAGCACATTGGGTGTGATAACGGCGAAGAAAGCCATTGTAGAATAGGGAATCTTCTTCCTCTGGCAGCGGGAGTAAATAATAGTATTGGCGATGATTTGTTTGTTGATAAGATTTCACAGTATAAAAAATCCAATTTTGTTTCTGTAAAAAAAATTTGTAGAACGATATGGATCAAAGACAGAATGGACAGAACAGGATATAGATGCCCGAGCAACACATATGGCTGAACTCGCATATAACATAATTTGGTCAATTCTTGGTTTTTTTTCAGAAGTTGATTGATTTCTCTTTTACATAGAAAGGTCGATGCCCAAGTGTGAATTTGGACATCGACCTCTATAATAGATAAACCTCTTGCTTGCTGCGCTAAAACCATTGATATGACTGGATTTTTCCAAATCCTATAATTACACTCCGACCATAAAGGGGCTCTGATTATGATACGATCAGGGCCCCTTTGCTTTGCACCCCACCTATACTCAAAACCCTTTGCACCAAGGAATATTTCGACTTCTCAGCAACGTTGTGAATCGATTTGCCGGACGGCTGTGTCAAGTGGTTCTGACAGAGGACCCGACCATTTACGCAGTTGGCACGCTGGAGGCGTCTCCCTCCTATAGCCCGTTAACGGGCAGGGGAGAGCTGGTACTCTCGTGCGAGGATGGGGATGCCATACAGAGGAGACCGTTGTGAGCATCACTGGCGGCGGTACCGTTGTTCTGGTTAATGATTATATGCCGGTGGTCCCGACCGTAACGACAACTGTGGAAACGACTCTCCGCTGGACTGTTGATGGGGAATCCTTCAATAAGACTATCAGCGCGGGCACGTGGGTGATCCCGGAGCTGGAGCTGCGGCATGGGGAGAATACTGTATCCGTTGCAGGAGAAGGAATTACGACTTTCTCTTACAGGGAAGGACGGTTATAAAATCACTGTTTTTCGAATAGTGGACCATACAGGGTTTTGCTATATGCGGCTATTTTTTTGGAGACTTCTTCTGGGCTTTCTATCATTCCGTTTCGACACCAGTCTATGAGCATTAAGGTTGCACCGCCTGTGGCAAAACGATTGACAGATATGATTTTTTCCCTTTCGACGGAGGGATTTTTCATAAAGAAAATTGATAAAACCGCTTCGTTACAAGCATTTATCAGATCAAGAAGATCACTTGGTCCCAACATGCTCCTGTATATTAAAACAGTTAATTCTTGTGCCTCTTGAATCAGTCTACATGTTTCAATCAGCATTCCTTCAAAATCATATGTGGGAGCGTTTGCCTGAATGCGCTCTATTGCTTTTTTCGTATAAACAGAGAGCACATCATCTTTAAGCTCTGAAATATTGCTATAGTGAGAATAAAATGTGTTTCGATCGACGTTTGCAGTACGACATAACTCAGAAACACGAATATCCAAAATGGAATTCTGCTTTAACAAATCAATAAGGCCATCCTGAAGCTTTTTCTTTGTTCTAATTATTCTGGAATCCATGTAATCTCCTAATTATCGAACAGTTTGCGGAATATTTGCTGTTAAATGATAGCAGAGTTTTTTATATAGTACAAGTAACAATTGTGGAAGGAGAACAAACATGGAAAAAAGAACTGCCGTTGTTACCGGAGCTGGTGCTGGTCTAGGTTTTGCAACAGCAAAGCTCCTGTGTGAAGAAGGATGGGAAGTCTATGGATCAGTAAGTAAGCGAAACTCCATAGAGGAACTTGAAAAACTCGGTGTCGTTGTATTTGCTTTAGATATCGCAAATCATGAGGAGACTGATGCTTTTGCGGCTTTTGTTGAGGAGAAACTGGGAGATAGGGGCTTATCTGCACTTATTAATGTGGCAGGCATCTCAGGCCCGGGAAGCGGTTTGTTGGAAGGTGTATCTCCTGAAAATGCTAAACTGACAGTAGATGTGAATCTTCACGGCACATTAAACATGGTAAGATCATTTCTGCCGTTACTTCGCAAATACGGCCCTGCGAGAATAGTTAATGTTTCTTCTGGTAATCTGACTCCCGCTCCTTTTACAGGCGTATATCTTGTATCCAAATTCGGCGTAGAAGGAATCACAAATGTACTGCGATATGAGATGGCACCGTTTGGCATTCAAGCTACCAGTGTTGAACCTGCAGGCATGAAAACGAATATGACGAAGAATGCAGAAGAAAGAACCAAACAGACGTGGGATCGTATGGGAGAAAAGGTTAAGAATGCCTATTATGACAAAATAAACCCCTCCCTTGAGTTTATGAACAGCGTTATCGATTCCTCAGATGAACCGATCGAGGTTGCCAAGGTTATCCTGAAAGCATTAAATGCAAAAAAAATGAAAATCCGCTATCAGGCAAAATCGGTTGCATGGCAGCTTCCTGTTTGGAGACTGCTTGGCGAAAACGCCTTCGAGAGTATGATGATGAAGGGCATGAAGCTCAAGTAATCTATCAGCAACTTATAAATATAATTCGGACAGAGTCGGGAAACCGGCTCTGTTTTTATTTTGTGAAGGAGGGGCTGCCATGAGTCTTTTTCGCATATACGTGGATGGCGCCTTGTTCTATCATCCGCAGATGTCGAAGCTGGCTATCACGGCCGCCCGGATCGAGGAGGACGCGGAGAATATCGACAGCATGACGCTTTCCGCTCCCTATAACCACCCGTACCTGTCCGCAATCCGGCCGCTGGCTTCCACCATTGTCTGTAAAAAGGGCAACGCAATCGTATTTGAAGGCCGAGCGCTGGACAACGGTACGGATTTTTATAACACCCATACCTGGACCTGCGAATCCTGCCTTGCATATCTGAAGGATACGAAAAGCTGTTTTCTCGTCCGCGGTTTTGACCCGGAGACGATCGGTACGTTCGAGACCTTGCCTGAGGCGCTTGATGCCGGATACAGGCTCTGCAGGCGCTGCGACCCCATCCTCCGCCAGTATCAAAAAGAGCAGACGGCCATCTTGGATTATTGCCGGGAAAACGGTATGTCCGTCCGTTTGAATGACCGGTATCTTTCGATCATCAGCCCGATCAGCCAGTGGCGCGTGACCGTCGGCCCGAGCGGGACGACCATGCTGTACCACAAGAACACAGAATTTCGTGCTTCTGACGCAGCGTCCGCAATTCGCGGCTATCACAACCAGCGCATCAGCTTCAAGAGCTTGCTGCAGCATTTCACCTACATAACGAGCCACGACGCATTTCGGATGCATCACCCGGAAGCGCCCCGTGCCGCCCTTGCGCAAAATCCGCCGAAGCAAAAAGAGCCGCCCAGAAAGGGCACAAAGCGCTGGCATAAGGAGCAGACGCGGCGCAGAGCGGCCGAACGCAGGCGCGCGATCCGCAATGTGCTGGCGCTCATCGATTCGCTCGATTCCGGTTACGCCGCGCGCCCGGCGGTTTGAAGCTGCGCTTCCCACAACACAAAATGACAGAGCCAAGGGCAATCCGCCCTTGGCTCTGAAGTTTTCCCGCTCACCGCAGGCCGTGCATGAAGCCGTCCATAGCCGTCGCGTGGATGTCGCCACCGATGACGCGGTTGCGATAGACAAACAGCTGCGCGAGCACCGTGTCCGATGTCCCGGCGTAGTTCATCACGCGATAGGTATAGACGCTGCACGTCTCGCCGGCATAGGTGGACAGGTCAAAGCCCTGCTGCTTTTGCAGGGCGTTGTAATCGCCGAAGACACCGTTGAACACGCGCGGGATCACGATCTCCTGCGTCGTTTCGGTCGCGGGGTCCGCCTCCCAGCCCAGCGCCTGCAGATAGGCGATGCGCCCCTCGGTCGTGGTGACGTTGTAGTGCGCAGAGAGTACGCCGTCGTTGCTGCGCCAGACGACCAGAAGCGTCAGCACCACCGCCAGCGCGATGAGCGCATAGACGGCCGTTCGTCTTGTCCAATGAAAGGATTTGAGCTTCATAACCACACCCCGGAACAAACCTATTCAAATTTGCCGCCGGATATGCTATACTATTGCTGTTTGACGATTGAGGAGGGGAGCGACATGATCCGTCTGGACAAATATCTGGCCGACACCGGCGCCGCTTCCCGGCGCGAGGCGAAGATGTATATCCGCCGCGGCGAGGTCACGGTCGACGGCGTACCTGCCGCTGCACCGGAGCAGAAGATCTCGGAGACGGCAGTCGTCTGTCTGCGCGGGCAGCCGCTGCACTATCAGACATACCATTATTATATGCTCCACAAGCCGTCCGGCGTCCTCACGGCGACGAGCGACCGCAGTCAGCCGACCGTGCTGGATCTGTTCCCGCCGGAGCTGCAGCGCTTCGGTCTTGTTCCGGCCGGACGTCTGGATAAGGACACGACCGGGCTGTTGCTCATCACGGACGACGGGGACTATGTCCACCGCGTCATCACGCCGAAAAAGCACGTGCCGAAGGTCTATTTTGCGCGCACGGACGGGCTGCCGACGAGCGCGGATGCCGAGCGCTTCGCGCAGGGCGTTGTGCTCGGTGACGGGACGCAGTGTCTGCCCGCGCGGCTCGAATGCCTGCCGGAGCAGGGCGGCTGCCGCGTGACGGTCTATGAGGGGAAATACCACATGGTAAAGCGCATGCTCGCCGGCTGCGGGACACCGGTTTTGCAGCTGCACCGGCTGTCGATCGGAGCGCTGACGCTCGATCCGGCGCTGGCTCCGGGGGCTTATCGAGAGCTGAGCGCGGAGGAAGCAATGCTTGTTTTTGCAGAACCCGCTTCGTGATAGTTGACAAAACCTTGTAGAATTATCCGTCTATCTCACGAAATTTCGAAAATTATTCACAAAAAACGACCAATTCTCTATTGAAAAATGCACATAAATCGGCTATGATGTAAGGCAGGAAATTGGTAGGTGCTGTGGGCGACTGCGGCGGCCGTTCGTAGGAGGAAAAGATATGTCGAGCAGAATTTTTCAAGGCGTGATCGTTCAGATGAAGGATGCAACTACGCGCTGCATCGGTGTTGTGGACGAGCAGGGATTCGTGATCGCTTGCAGCGAGCTCTCGATGATCGGCTCTCGCCTGGATGATTTTCAGGCTGCAGTCGGAGAAGTGCAGGAGCAGCTGTTTTCGACCGACGCGCGCACGTATAAGATCCTTTCGGCCAGCACGGCGCGCTTTGAGTATGCCGTGTTCGTGGAGGGCAATGACCAGACGGCGCGCAGCATCTGCATTCTTGCAGCCGTCGGCATGACGGAGGCCAGCACGAACTTCGAGGAGAAGCACAACAAGGCTGCATTCGTCAAAAACATCATCTCGGACAATATCCTTCCGGGCGATGTGTATGTGCGCGCCAAGGAGCTGCACTTTACCACCGATGTCTCGCGTGCCGTGCTGCTGGTGCGGCAGGTGAACGTGACGGACATCGCCGTGCTTGAGCTGATCCAGAATATGTTCCCGGATCGGCAGCATGATTTCGTGCTCAGCGTGAGCGAGTCGGACATTGTTGTCATCAAGGAGATGGCGCCCGACGAGACGTCGGAGGATGTCTGTGCGCTGGCGGAGACGATCGAACGCGCCGTGCAGACGGAGCTGCACGTGCAGACGGTCATCGGCATCGGTACGGCGGCAAACCACCTGCGCGAGCTGGCTGACCGCTACAAGGAGGCGCAGGTCGCCATCGAGGTCGGCAAGGTGTTCGAAAACGAGAAGCCGGTCATCCACTATGACAACCTCGGCATCGGCCGCATTATTTATCAGCTGCCGACGACGCTGTGCGAGATGTTCCTGTCCGAAGCGTTTAAGAAAAACCCCATCGAGGCGCTCGACGAGGATACGCTCGACACGATCAATCGCTTCTTTGAAAACAACCTCAATGTTTCGGAGACGGCGCGCAAGCTCTACGTCCATCGAAACACTTTGGTATACCGGTTGGAAAAAGTCAAGAAGATCACGGGCCTGGATCTGCGCGAGTTTGAGGATGCCATTCTCTTCAAGGTCGCGGTCATGGTAAAGAAATACCTCGATTCTCAGAACACCGCCAAGTTCTGAGTTCGCATCCGGGCGGGCGCAAGCCCAACATATTGGAGGACATCTTATGGTTCAAATGAACGATGTGAGGATGGTCTACGGAAACACGGAAGCCGAGGCGCTCAGTGGCGTCAGCTTCACGATCAACGAAGGGGAATTCGTGTTTCTGGTCGGACCGTCGGGCTCCGGCAAGACGACGATCATCAAGCTGATCACCGGCGAGCTGAGTCCCACATCCGGACAGATCACGGTCAACGGCTTTGACATGCAGGGCATCAAGCGCCGCAAGCTGCCGAAGCTGCGCCGGACTCTGGGCGTCATTTTTCAGGATTTTCGCCTGATCGACAAAATGACGGTGTATGAAAACGTTGCGTTTGCCATGCGCGTGGTCGGAGCGTCCAATAAGGAGATCCGACGCCGTGTGCCGCAGGTGCTCGAACTGGTCGGCCTTGTCGACCGGGAAAAACGCTATCCGGCGGAGCTGTCCGGCGGTGAGCAGCAGCGCGTGGCGATCGCCCGCGCGCTCGTGAACAATCCGCGCATGATCATTGCCGACGAGCCGACCGGAAACCTCGACCCGGTGCGCAGTCTGGAGCTGATGCTGCTGCTGGAGAAGATCAACGAGCTCGGCACCACGGTCCTTGTGGTGACGCACGAAAAGGAACTGGTCGACGCTTTTTCCAAGCGTGTCATCTCGATCGACACCGGAAGAGTCGTCAGCGACGGATTGGACGGGTACTACGGATATGAAGCTGAATAGATTCAATTACCTGATCGCGCAGGGCGTGAAGAACATCTTCACGCACGGCTTCATGTCTTTCGCGTCGATCACGATCATTATTGCGTGTCTGCTCATCATGGGCAGCTTCTCGATGCTGACGCTCAACATCGACAAGAATATTGACCGGCTGCAAAACCAGAACGAGGTCATCGCCTATGTCGATGAGACGCTCTCGGAAGATGAGGCGCGTGCCATTGAGCCGAAGATCGCTGCGCTCGACAATGTCGCCTCTGTCACGTTCGTCACGCGCGAGCAGGCGATGCAGACGTTTACGGCCGAGTATGACTCGGATCTCTTTGACAACATCGACGCGTCGGTTTTCCGGCATCGCTATGTTGTGACGCTCAATGACCTTTCACTCATGAAGGATATGCAGGCCGCGCTCAAGAACATCGATGGCATTGCCGATGTCACGGCGCATCTGGATTACGCGGAAAACTTCATCACGTTCCGGAACATTGTGAGCGTTGTCTCCGTCGTTCTGATCGTGATCCTGATTGCGGTATCCCTGTTTATCATGACCAATACCATCAAGCTTGCCACGTTCGGCCGCCGCGAGGAGATCGCCATCATGAAGATGGTCGGCGCGACGAACCGGTTCATCCGCCTGCCGTTTGTGGTGGAGGGCCTGGTGCTCGGTCTGGTCGGCGGACTGGTGGCGTTCCTGCTCCAGTTCGGGCTCTATAGTCTGATCGTCGGAAAGATCATGTCCACCATGGCGGCCGGTATCATCACGGTGCTCCCGTTTTCGACTGTGGCGCTGCCGCTGCTGCTGGTGTTCCTTGGTGTGGGCGTGCTCGTCGGCGTCTTCGGCGGGCTCACGGCCATTCGCAATTACCTGAAAGTCTAAGGAGGAAACGAATGAAAACAAATCGCAAAGTCGTTCGATCCGTTATTTGTGTGCTGCTGGCGCTGATCTTTGTCGTCTCGCTCATGACGGCACTGATCCCGGTCAACGCATCGGCTGCGTCGCAGTCGGAGATCAATCAGCTCACGCAGCAGCGCAAAGAGCTGCAGGCCAAGCAGAAGGAGCAGCAGAAGACCATCAGCAACCTTCGCGCCAAAAAGGCCAGCATCGTTGAGCAAAAGGCCGCGCTGGATCAGGAGATGAATCTGGCACAGCAGGAGATCGAGGTCGTTAAGGAGCAGATCACTGCCTATGACCAGCAGATCGAGGACAAGGGCGTTGAGCTTGAGGCCGCAAAGCAGGAGGAAGAGGCACAGACGGTGCGCTTCCGCGGCTGCGTGCGCCATCTCGAGGAGTACGGCCAGATGTCCTACATTGCCATCCTGCTCGAGGCGACCAGCCTCTCCGATCTTCTTGCCCGTATGGACATGGTCGGCGAGGTCATTGCATACAATAAACAGGTGCAGGCCGACATGACCGCTGCCCGTGAAAAGGTCGAGACCGTCAAGGCCGAGCTTGAAGACGCCCGCGTCGAGCTGCAGGATAAGCAGTCCGAGCTTGAGACCAAGCAGGTCGAACTGCAGCAGAAGTCTTCCGAGGCCGCCGCACTGCTGGCAAACCTCGAGTCTAATATTGATGCCTATAAGCAGGTGCAGGATCAGTACGCGCAGCAGGAGCAGGCCGTGCAGTCGCAGATCGACAAGCAGGTCGAGGAGCTGCGCCGTCAGGAAGAGCAAAACAAGAAAAACGACCCGAGCTATGATCCGGGCAAGGCCAACGGCGCAACCGGCTCCATGATGTGGCCGTGCCCGTCCTGCCACACGATCACGTCGCCCTTCGGCTGGCGTTATCACCCGATCTATCACACACAGAAGTATCACTCCGGCGTGGATATCGGCGCGAGCTACGGCGCGACGATCGTCGCGGCTGACGGCGGCACGATCATCACGGCGGGCAGCGTATCCGGCTACGGCAACTGCGTGGTCATCAACCACGGCAACGGCATTACCACGCTCTACGGCCATATGAGCTCCATCGCCGTGTCCGTCGGTCAGAAGGTCTCCAAGGGGCAGACGATCGGCTATGTCGGCTCGACCGGCAACTCCACCGGTCCGCATCTGCACTGGGAGGTCACGGTCAACGGTGTGCGCCAGAACCCGCTCAATTATGCGACCTGATCGCACATATTTTGACGGAATGTAACTGCCGGGCAGCCGGAAAATGGCTGCCCGGCACATCTGCTGCATTGGGGGCTGCCCGATGCAGACGAAAAACAGATGCGGAGGGATCGTATGGACGAACACAAAACGCAGCAGCCGGAGCCGGAAATCGTGCCCGCACGCAGAAAAAGCGGCAGAATGCGCAGCTGGAAGGCGAGTATCCTGGCCTGTGTGATCTGCATTCTGGTCACGGCGCTGGTTACGTCGCTGATCTTTGTCGGCAAATTCGGCGGCAGCCGCAACTATAAGCTCGCGCTCAAATTCGCGCAGGTCAAGCAGGTCGTTGATAAAAACTACATCGGCGATGCCGACGACACGGCCATCAGCGATGCCGCGTCGAGCGCGATCATCAGTGCGATCGGCGACAAATGGAGCTATTACATGACGGCCGAGGAATATAAGGCCTATCAGATGTACTCAAACAATGAGTACGCAGGTATCGGCGTGACCATTCAGCTCGACGATAAGACGAAGGGCTTCCGCATCACTGCCGTGACGAGCGATTCGCCCGCGGCGAAGGCCGGCCTCAAGCAGGGCGACATCATCACGGCAATCGATGGGGAGGCTGTCACGGGCAAGACGCTCTCGGAGGTGCAGACCATTATCCGCGCCAAGCTCAACAAGACGCTCAAGCTTACCGTGCAGGATACGGCCGGCAAGAGCCGGACGGTCACACTTGACTGTACGGTTATTTATACCGATCCTGTGACCTATAAGCTCATGGACAACGGCGTCGGCTATGTCCGCATCCGCAACTTTGAGACCGGCGGCGGCACGCGCGCCGTGCAGGCGGTCGACAAGCTGCTCGATCTCGGCGCAAAGTCGCTGGTGTTCGATCTGCGCGACAACCCCGGCGGGCTGCTCTCGGAGCTCATCACGATCCTCGACCACCTGCTGCCGCAGGGTGACCTGTTTGTGAGTGTGGACGGCAGCGGGAAAGAGACCGTTACGCAGAGCGACAGCGTCTGCGTCAAGGTGCCGATGGCGGTCATCGTCAACGGCAACACGTACAGTGCGGCGGAGTTTTTCGCAGCCGCGCTGCGTGAATATGACTGGGCGACCATCGTCGGCCAGAATACGACCGGCAAGGGCCGCAGTCAGACGACCATCGCGCTTCCGGACGGCAGTGCCGTGCACATTTCGAGCCGCAAATACCTCACGCCCAATCGTGTGGATCTGTCCGAGCAGGGCGGTCTCGTGCCGGATGTGGTCGTGGCGCCGGGTGCGGACAGTGAGGTCGATGCACAGCTGGAGGCGGCGCTCTCCGCGGTGCGCTGAATGAAATCGTAACCACTGAAATTTCAATGATATAAGGAGACGGATTATGGCGATCGACAGCAGATATAGAATGAGTCAGGAGCGTCTGGACACGCTCAAGGAAGAACTGCACTACCTCGAGACGACCCGCGAGAAGGAAGTCGCGGAGCTCATCAAGGAAGCGCGCTCCTTTGGCGACCTGTCGGAAAACAGCGAGTATGACGAGGCCAAGACCGAGCAGGGCAAGCTCTATTCCCGCATTGCCGAGCTCAATGACCTGATCGAGAACGCGGACGTTGTGGAGAAGGTCGAAGTCGCGGCGGACGTTGTGACCATCGGCAGCCGCGTGCGCGTGCTCGATGTGGATGAGGACGTGGAAGAGGAGTACACGATCGTCGGCTCGCAGGAGGCCAACCCCATGGACGGCCGCATTTCGGACGACAGTCCGTTCGGCTTTGCGCTCAAGGGCCACAAGGTCGGTGAGACCGTCACGGTCGCGGCCCCGGTCGGCGAGCTGCAGTTCAAGATCATCGCCGTCGAAAACGAAAACTGAGGAGCCCGCCATGAACGAAGAGAGAAACAACCAGCCCCAGACGGCAGAGCCGTCCCTGTCGGAGATCCTTCAGGTGCGCCGTGACAAGCTCAAGGCGCTGCAGGATGCGGGGCGCAATCCCTTTGAGCAGACGCGCTTTGCGCGCAGTGCCTACTCTGCGGATATCAAGGAAGATTTTGAAGCCTATGACGGCAAAACGCTGCAGGCCGCCGGCCGCATCATGTCCAAGCGCGGCATGGGCAAGGCCATCTTCTGCGACATTCAGGACGACCGCGGGCAGATCCAGCTCTACGTCCGCAAGGACGCCGTGTCCGAGCAGGAGTTTGCCGATTTCCGTAAGTATGACATCGGCGATATCATCGGCGTAAGCGGCTACGCGTTCAAGACCAAGACGGGGGAGATCTCCATCCACGTGCAGCAGGTCACACTGCTCAGTAAGTCCCTGCGCCCGCTGCCGGAGAAGTTCCATGGCATGACGAATATGGAGTTGCGCTACCGCCAGCGCTACGTGGATCTGATCATGAACCCCGAGAGCAAGCGCAATTTCCAGATCCGCAGCCGGTTCGTGGCCTACCTGCGCCGCTATCTCGACGGCCTCGGCTTCATGGAGGTTGAGACTCCCGTGCTCAGCCCCATCGCCGGCGGCGCGACGGCGCGCCCGTTCATCACGCACCACAACACGCTCGACATTGATATGTACATGCGCATCGCGACCGAGCTGCATCTCAAGCGCCTGATCGTCGGCGGCATTGAGCGCGTGTATGAGGTCGGCCGCATCTTCCGCAACGAGGGCATGGACACCAAGCACAACCCGGAGTTCACGACCTGCGAGCTCTATCAGGCCTACACCAATCTTGACGGCATGATGGACATCCTCGAGGGCATCCTCTCCGGCGCTGCCAAGGAGATCCTCGGCACGTATCAGCTCCAGTGGCTGGGCCACGATGTGGACCTCACACCGAGCTGGCGCCGCGTGACCATGGCCGATGCCGTCAAGGAAGTCACCGGAGCTGACTTTATGGCGATCATTGGCGACGCGGACGCGGCGGTCGCCCTCGCCAAGAGCGTGGGCGTGGACATGGAAAACGTCGCCCACACGTGGGGCAACGCACTCTATGAGACCTTCGACCAGAAGGTCGAGGCCACGCTCATCCAGCCGACGTTCATCACCATGTACCCCGTGGAGGTCAGCCCGCTTGCCAAGCGCAGCCCCGAGCAGCCCGCGCTCACCGAGCGCTACGAGATGTTCATCTGCGGCTGCGAGATGGGCAACGCCTTCTCCGAGCTCAACGACC
>ERZ827181.2632-NODE-2632-length-14932-cov-5.401896_pt1 | contig 14932 bp, 10 predicted proteins | sample MGYA00519778_ERZ827181 | MGnify/ENA primary metagenome ERZ827181 (study PRJEB31778, sample SAMEA3449273) | human gut metagenome | biome: human gut; feature: human-associated habitat; material: faeces | place: United Kingdom | collected 2010/2012 ...
GAGCATAACCTTGCCAAGGTTAGGGTCGCGAGTTCGAGTCTCGTTTTCCGCTCCAAATAGAACAAGGTTGTCAGTCGATAAGATTGACAACCTTTTTTTGTATTATATTGGAAGTTTACCGGACTATTTTATCGATAGATTGAATAGAAAAGCGTAATTTTGCAATTGAAAAAATCAGTGTACTTCCCCCAAAAAGAGTGTCATTGATTCACACAGGCCTATAATTAATTTAATAATAGCGATATGTTAACACAAATCATTAATGCACGCATCCTGACGCCTCAAGGTTGGCTGAAAGATGGATCAGTGCTTATTCGCGACAACAAAATTCTGGAAGTAACCAATTGTGACCTTGCAATTATTGGAGCTAAACTTATCGACGCCAAAGGAATGTATATCGTTCCCGGAGGAGTGGAAATCCATGTTCATGGCGGCGGTGGAAGAGACTTCATGGAAGGCACGGAAGAAGCTTTCCGGGTAGCTGTCAAAGCTCACATGCAGCATGGTACGACCAGTATTTTCCCCACTCTTTCTTCTTCTACCATTCCTATGATTCGTGCAGCCGCAGAGACTACCGAGAAGATGATGGCGGAACCGGACAGCCCTGTATTAGGACTTCATCTGGAAGGACATTATTTCAATATGGCTATGGCAGGCGGACAGATTCCCGAAAATATCAAAAACCCCGATCCGGAAGAATATATCCCGTTACTGGAGGAAACTCGTTGTATCAAGCGTTGGGATGCTGCGCCGGAGCTTCCGGGAGCCATGCAATTCGGTAAATACATCACGGCGAAAGGAGTGTTGGCTTCTGTAGGACATACGCAGGCAGAGTTTGAGGATATACAGACTGCCTATGAAGCCGGATATACCCATGCTACTCATTTCTATAATGCAATGCCGGGATTCCATAAACGGAAAGAATATAAATACGAAGGTACGGTAGAAAGTATTTACCTGATTGACGACATGACGGTCGAAGTGGTGGCTGACGGTATTCATGTACCACCTACTATTCTGCGTCTTGTTTATAAGATAAAAGGAGTGGAGCGTACCTGCCTGATAACGGATGCACTGGCTTGTGCGGCCAGTGACAGCCAGACTGCTTTTGACCCGCGCGTGATTATTGAAGACGGAGTATGCAAGCTGGCCGACCGTTCTGCTTTGGCAGGAAGTGTGGCTACTATGGACCGCTTGATTCGTACCATGGTGCAGAAAGCGGAAATACCTTTGGCGGATGTGATACGCATGGTATCCGAAACGCCTGCCCGCATAATGGGAGTACTTGACCGCAAAGGAACGCTTGAACGTGGTAAGGATGCCGATATTATTGCCCTCGACAGAGACTTGAATGTGAGAGCCGTATGGGCAATGGGGCAATTAGTGGAAGGTACCAATAAACTGTTTTAAATCTAATAAATAAAGAAGACTATGTTAACTCAGATAATTAACGGTAGAATACTTACCCCGCAAGGCTGGCTGAAAGACGGTTCGGTATTGATTTGTGACGGAAAAATATTAGAGGTGACCAACAGTGACCTGGCAGTTATCGGTGCAACGGTTATTGACGCCCGGGGAATGACAATCGTACCGGGATTTGTCAGTATGCACGCGCACGGAGGCGGCGGACATGATTTTACCGAAGCTACGGAAGAAGCATTCCGCATGGCAACTACCGCGCATTTGAAGCATGGCGCCACCAGTATGTTTCCTACTTTGTCATCCACATCGTTTGAAAAACTTTATCAGGCTGTCGATGTGTGTGAGGGATTGATGCAGGAACCGGATTCTCCAATTCTCGGTCTGCATATTGAGGGACCTTATTTGAATCCGAAAATGGCAGGAAGCCAGTATGAAGGTTTTCTGAAAACTCCTGATGAGAATGAATATATTCCGTTATTGGAGCATACTACTTGTATCAAGCGTTGGGATATCAGCCCGGAATTACATGGAGCGCATGATTTCGCCAAATATACCCGTTCAAAGGGAATAATGACGGCAGTTACACATACAGAAGCCGAATATGATGAGATTAAAGCGGCGTATGCAGTGGGATTCTCACATGCTGCTCATTTTTACAATGCAATGCCGGGTTTCCACAAACGCCGTGAATATAAATATGAAGGAACGGTGGAGAGTGTATATCTGACAGACGGAATGACGGTGGAAGTTATTGCGGACGGCATTCATTTGCCTGCCACTATTCTGAAACTGGTTTATAAACTGAAAGGAGTGGAGAATACGTGTCTGGTGACTGATGCGCTGGCTTACGCTGCTTACGAAGGACATGAACCGATTGACTCGCGTTATATTATTGAAGATGGAGTGTGTAAAATGGCAGACCATTCCGCGCTGGCCGGTAGTTTGGCTACAATGGATGTGTTGGTGCGTACAATGGTAAAGAAAGCAAATATTCCTTTGGAGGATGCAGTGCGCATGGCTTCCGAGACTCCCGCCCGTTTGATTGGAGTCAGTGACCGGAAAGGTGCATTGGCTAAAGGGTTGGATGCAGATATTGTGATTCTCGATAAGGAGTTGAATGTACGTTGTGTGTGGTCAATGGGAAAGATTGTTCCGGGTACTGATGTTCTTCTGCATAAATAATAATTGCCGGATGAGCGATGTTTGATAGATAACATCCGGTGTTTTAATGAAAATAAAAGTCCGAATCTGAGGTTTGCCTGCAAAGCAAATCAGATTCGGACTTTCTTTATAAAGAAAAGTCGCATACAATTAAGTGTTTCTTCTTTATGGATTGTATTATATATAAACAGATAATTGTACTATGAAAGTAAAGCATTTAGTTGTAGCTTTTCTGTGTATGCTGGGATGTTGTGCGTGTAGCAGTCCGAAAACAGAAGTAAAATCACCGGACGGTCACATCAAGATGACGTTGACGGTAGATGAGAATGGTACTCCGTTTTATAATGTGTCGGTAAATGATTCATTGCTGATAGAAAATTCAAAAATGGGTTTTGTGGAGGGAAACGGTGTTATTCTGGGAGGAGGCTTCCGGATAGAGAAAACCACATTCGACAGCAAAGATGAAACATGGACGCAGCCGTGGGGAGAAAATAAAACCAACCGGAACCATTATAATGAAATGGCTGTCAATCTGATTAATGAGGATCAGGTGCAGTTGACCCTTCGTTTCCGGGTTTTCAATGACGGAGTAGGGTTCCGTTATGAATATAATGTTCCCAATGTGGATTCTCTGATGATAACTGATGAACTGACTACTTTCCACTTCCGTCAGGACGGTACCTCATGGTCGATTCCTGCGAGTGCCGAGACTTATGAATTGCTTTATAAGCAGCAGCCTATTTCCGAAGTGGAGACAGCCAATACTCCTTTTACCTTTAAGACGGCGGATGGTGTTTACGGAAGTATCCATGAAGCGGCATTGTATGATTTCTCCGAAATGACGCTGAAACAAATCGGAGATTACACTTTGAAGGCGGAACTTACTCCCTGGCCGGACGGTATCAAGGTACGCAAAAGCAACCATTTTACAACTTCCTGGCGTACTATCCAGATTGCTCCGGAAGCTGTCGGATTAATCAACTCTTCCCTGATCCTGAACCTGAATGACCCTTGTGTGTTGGAAACTACTGATTGGATTCGTCCTTTGAAATATATCGGTGTATGGTGGGGGATGCATCTGGGTGTAGAGACTTGGAAAATGGATGAACGCCACGGTGCTACCACTGTCAATGCCAAAAAATATATCGACTTCGCTGCTGCCAATAATATAGAAGCGGTATTGTTTGAAGGCTGGAATGAAGGTTGGGAAAGTTGGGGCGGTATGCAGAATTTTGATTTTACGAAACCTTACGCTGACTTTGACATAGATGAAATAGTACGTTATGCCAAGGAAAAAGGAATCGAAATCATTGGACACCATGAAACAGGAGGAAATATCCCGAATTATGAACGGCAAATGGTTCATGCAATGCAATGGTATACCGACCACAGCATCCACATCCTGAAAACAGGTTATGCAGGAGCTTTCCCGAACGGGCTTTCACATCATGGACAATATGGAGTCAACCATTATCAGAAGGTAGTGGAAACAGCTGCGGAGCATAGAATGACATTGGATGCACACGAACCGATTAAGGATACCGGTATCCGCCGTACATGGCCTAACATGATGACGCGCGAAGGAGCCAGAGGTATGGAATGGAATGCATGGAGTGAAGGAAATCCGCCGTCTCATCATGTAATGTTGCCGTTTACCCGCTTGCTGTCCGGTCCAATGGACTACACTCCGGGAACTTTTGATATTTTGTTCCAGCAAACCAAAGACTCTCCCCGTCGTCGGAAATGGAATGACCAGGATAAGGGGAACAGCCGTGTCAACACAACATTGGCGAAGCAGATTGCCAATTGGGTGATTCTATATTCTCCCTTGCAAATGGCTTCTGATATGATTGAGCATTATGAAGGACATCCTGCTTTCCGGTTCTTCCGCGATTTCGACCCGGATTGTGACGAATCCAAGGCATTGGCAGGAGAACCGGGAGAGTTTGTAGCTGTTGTACGTAAAGCGAAAAATAATTATTTCTTCGGAGCAGCTACCAATGAGGCTCCCCGAACACTGGAAATAAAACTGGACTTCCTGAAACCGGGCAAACAATATAAAGCTGTTATCTATGCCGACGGTGAGAAGGCGGACTGGAAAACGAATCCGGCAGATTATCAGATTACGGAACAAACTGTCACAGCTGAAAATACGCTGACTGTACGTATGGCTGCCGGAGGAGGACAGGCTATTTCGTTCATACAACTTTAAGAAAAAATAGGTTAAGATTTAATAGAGGTTTATTGTGTTAGGGATAGGTTTGGTTTTAAGGTAAAAGATTGTTGAAAGATGATAGATTAAGGAAATAAAGTTGGTTAGGTTAGAAAAAACGGTGAACAAACCCCTGTGCTTGTTCACCGTTTTTATTTATCTTGTCTTTTGTATACGAAAAAAATCTTATCCTTTTGCTTCCTGATACATGAAACGTTTGATTGATTTCTTCGCTGTCTTTTCAAATTCCTCGAAATGAATTTTAATCTTGCTGATCTGGCAGTAGTTAGGCAATTGTTGATTCAGTTCGGCACGGTTGACTTCCATAGCTTTCTGGATATCGTTTTGCTGCAATCCGTGAGCAAATGCATCGTCAAAATCCGGATAGATAAGCGCCACCAGTTTGTCGTGTTGCAATACGATTAATGATTCCGCCACATACGGCATATTATTCAGTTTGCTTTCTATCTCTTCCGGATAGATATTCTGTCCGCTGGAAGTGAGAAGCATATTCTTGCTACGTCCGCGAACAGTTACATAACCTTCTTCATCCATAACGCCCAGATCTCCTGTATGCAACCACCCGTTTACATCAATGATTTGTGCGGTAGCTTCCGGATTCTTATAATATCCGAGCATCATATTCGCTCCCCTGCAAACAATCTCTCCGGCATGAGTTTTAGGATCCGGGGAATCAATGCGGACTTCCATTCGCGTAGTGGCCTTTCCGCAGGAAGCAAGTTTCAATGTATCCCAACGGCTGGAGCAGATAATCGGACCACATTCTGTCATGCCGTAAGCAATGGTGTAGGGGAAACCTATCTTTTTGAGAAAAGCTTCTACTTCGGCATTGAAAGGAGCGCCGCCGATAATGATTTCGTCGAAATTACCTCCAAAGATTTCCATAGCTGCCTGGCGGGCCAACGATTTGATTTTGTCATTGACGATAGGTACTTTGAGCAATAACTTTCCGATTTTGCTATCCACTTTAGGGAGGATATCTTTCTTGATAATCTTTTCTACAATCAAAGGTACGCAAGAGATAACTCTGGGCTTAATCTCCGAGAAAGATTGTGAGATGATTTTCGGAGACGGCATACGTGTCAGGAAATAGATATGCGCACCTGCGGAGAAGCCATATAAGAAATCGTATACCATACCGAAAACGTGTCCCATAGGAAGCATGGAAACGATATGGTCGCCCGGTTTGACGGGAAGCATTTCAAAACAATAGGCCACATTCGACCAGATACTGCGATAGGGGAGCATGACACCTTTTGAATAGCCTGTGGTTCCTGAAGTATAGTTGATAATAGCCAGTTCCTCGGGCCTGTCTTTCCGGTAACAGATATGCTCCGGGCGGAAATTCTTCGGGTAACGTTGACCGTATATCGCATTCCGGTGTTCGAAAGCATACGTCAGTTTTTCATTGCGTGATACCAATGATGAGAAATCGGTGAGTGACGCGATTCCTTCCAACAGGGGCATGGCGTCTTCATTCAGGTTTTCCCATGCCTGGTCGCCGACAAAAAGCAGTTTGGCTTCGGAGTGGTTGACAATATTATGGATATTATCCGCTTTAAATTCATGGAGAATAGGAACAATTACGGCTCCGTAAGTGATAGTAGCCAAAAAAGTGACAGCCCAATGGGCACTGTTACGTCCGCAGACTGCTATCTTGTCTCCCGGCTGAATACCGGCACTTTCTAAAACAATGTGGAATTTAGCTATTTTACGAGCCACATCTTTATATTGGAGGGTAATTCCTTTGTAGTCAGTCAAAGAGTCTTTATCCCAGTTCTTGATAATGCTTTGTTCAATATAGTCGATGAACTGATGTTCTTGTTCCATTCGTTTTTGCACATTTAGTTTAAAACTGCGCAAAATTAATACTTCATTAATGTAAACCGAATTTTACAATTAAGTTTTACGGTTAATTAACGGGGGATGTTTGAACATATTTCGTCCCCCGCCTTATTCGGATTCGTTCACTTCCTCTTTTGATTTTTCGGAGATAAGGAGCAACTTGTCTCCTACATGAAGTTTCAGTGTTCCGTTAGGAATTAAAAACTCATCTCCGCGTTTCACTATCATAACCAATGTTCCTTTGGGAAGATTCATATCCTTCAAGGTATCTGCTTCTTCCAGCATTTCCGTGGTAATGGTTATGTCGCTAAGGTCGGAGTCTATTTCTTCCGGGAGCTCCACTCCAAAGTCATTCCCTGTTTTCTCCAGTGGTTTGGAGAGGTTCAGCATGCGGGCAACGAAAGAAATCGTTGTTCCCTGCACAACCAACGAGACAATGGTAATGAAGAATACGATATTAAAGATGATATTCGAACCTTCCACGCCTGCAACTACCGGATAGGTGGCAAAGATGATAGGTACGGCACCGCGTAGTCCTACCCATGATACGAACAACCGTGATTTCATGGTAATCTTCCGGAAAGGGAGCAGGCAGAGGAACACGCTTAACGGACGCCCGATGAGAATCATAAAGACACCGATCAACAAGGCTACTACTGCTACTTCCAGCATTTCGTGCGGATTGACGAGAAGTCCGAGGCAAAGGAACATGATGATTTGGAACAGCCAGGTCAATCCGTCCATAAATGTGTAGATGTCCTTGCGGTGCATGATTTTATTGTTTCCTACCATGATACCTGCGATGTATACGGCAAGGTAGCCGTTACCTTTCAGCAAGTCGGTGATAGAAAAGGTGAAGAATACAAAAGCCAGCAATAATATCGGATACAATGCCTGGTTGTCAATATTGAGTTTGTTCAGCATACGGATAGCCAGCTTTCCGAGTACATATCCGGCACCTGCACCTACCATAAACTGAATGACAAATGAACCGACAATAGCACCGACTCCCATACCTGCCGATTGGATAAACTGTATCAGCACAATGGTCAGCATATACGCCATAGGGTCATTACTACCACTTTCCAATTCCAACATGGGGCGGAGGTTATGTTTCAGATTCATTTTCTGCGAACGCAGGATAGCGAATACGGAGGCCGAGTCGGTAGACGACATAGTAGCTGCCAATAACAATGAAGTCGTGATAGGCAGATAAATATTTGTCCAACTCATGCCGGATAGCCACCAGATAAACAATCCGGTGAAAAGGGCAGTGAGTAAAACTCCGACGGTAGAAAGCACGATACCTGGTCCTAAAATGGGTTTGATTTCTTTGAACTTCGTATCCATACCTCCCGAAAACAAGATGATGCTTAATGCAACCATACCAATGAATTGTGCATCTTTGGCGTCATGGAACTGGAGTCCGAGCCCGTCACTTCCAAATAGCATTCCTACTACAAGGAATAGTAATAAAGTGGGCACTCCGAAGCGGTATCCGGTTTTTCCAACAACAATGCTGACGAAAAGTAAGATAGAACCAATAAGTAAGGTGTTTTCTGCTGTAAATATCATAGGCAATATATTATTAAGTTATAAAATTGTCGTATTCGTTCTCACCGTGCGAAGTTACACATTATTAACAACAAATTAAAGGGCTTTTTGGATGTATTTTTGTGAAAAAAGGTAGTTAAATTGTCTAAAAAGATTAATTTTGCACTCAATTAATCTACATCATACTTATGGATTCAAATAATCTTACTCCTTTAAGGAAAGGGATAGTGGGAGTACAATTCCTGTTTGTAGCCTTTGGAGCTACGGTTCTTGTACCGTTATTGGTCGGGCTCGACCCTTCCACTGCTTTATTTACCGCCGGGATCGGTACTCTTATCTTTCACGCTGTCACTCGTGGGAAGGTTCCTATTTTCTTGGGAAGTAGTTTTGCTTTTATTGCTCCTATCATAAAAGCGACGGAACTTTACGGATTACCCGGCACTTTATCGGGCATGGTAGGGGTTGCGCTTGTTTATTTTGTAATGAGTGCGCTTGTCAAGTGGCAGGGGATAAGGGTAATTGAGAAATTGTTTCCTCCGGTTGTCATAGGTCCGGTCATTATTCTGATTGGACTGTCTCTGGCGGGAACCGGTGTGAATATGGCAAAAGAAAACTGGGTGCTGGCCTTGTTGTCGTTGGTTACTGCGGTTATTGTTTCGATGAAAGCGAAAGGACTTTTAAAGCTGATACCTATCTTTTGTGGGATTATAGTAGGTTATCTGGCCGCATGGTTTTTCTATGATTTGGATTTATCCGGTGTCAGAGATGCGGCATGGATTGGTTTGCCTCAATTTGTTTTCCCTAAGTTTTCGTGGGAACCGGTGCTGTTTATGATTCCGGTAGCGATTGCTCCGGTGATAGAGCATATTGGTGATGTATATGTGGTCAACACTGTTGCCGGAAAAGATTTTGTGAAAGACCCCGGTCTGCATCGTACTTTATTGGGAGACGGTCTGGCTTGTTTTTTTGCCGGACTGGTAGGCGGCCCTCCTGTAACTACTTATTCCGAAGTAACGGGTGCCATGTCTCTGACGAAGATCACTAATCCGCAGGTAATCCGGATTGCCGCGTTTTCTGCTATCTTATTTTCTGTTATAGGTAAGATCAGTGCATTGTTGAAATCAATTCCGAGTGCAGTGTTGGGTGGAATTATGCTTTTACTCTTCGGTACAATAGCCTGTGCGGGTATAGCCAATCTGGTAAATAATTGTATTGACTTGAGTCGTACAAGGAATATTATCATCGTATCTTTAACATTGACTGTCGGTATCGGCGGAGCTGTTTTTACCTGGGGGGAATTTTCTTTATCCGGTATCGGACTGGCAGCTTTGGTAGGCGTACTCCTTAATTTGATTTTGCCGAGAAATGACTGACCGGAAAGAATAAGTTGATTCTACTATAAATTTCAGGCGCGGACGATACAAAAACATTGCATTGTCCGCGCCTTTATGTAAGATTCAGGTTCTATTAGTTATGACAGAAATTTCATAATATCTTCATCTACCGAACTGATACCACCGATTCCGAATTGTTCTATCAACACATTCTTTACGTTCGGAAAAAGGAAAGCGGGGAGGGTAGGACCCAGATGAATGTTTTTCACTCCCAAAGCTAATAAGGCCAGCAATACGATAACGGCTTTCTGTTCATACCAAGCAATGTTATATACAATAGGCAACTTGTTTACATCATCCAAACCGAAGATTTCTTTCAGTTTCAGGGCAATGACGGCTAGTGAATAACTGTCGTTACACTGTCCTGCATCCAGTACACGGGGAATACCGTTGATATCACCTAAAGACAACTTGTTGTATCTGTATTTTGCACATCCGGCTGTCAGGATAACCGTATCGTTCGGAAGTTTCCGGGCAAACTCTGTGTAATATTCACGACTCTTCATACGTCCGTCGCATCCTGCCATGACAAAGAACTTACGAATCGCACCGCTCTTTACAGCTTCTACTACTTTGTCTGCCAAAGCCGTCACTTGCGCATGGGCAAACCCGCCGATAAGAGTACCGTTTTCTATTGCTACCGGTGGCTGGCATTGCTTGGCGTGGGCAATCAGTGCAGAGAAATCTTTTGGTTTTCCGTCCTTACGTTCCGGGATATAATGTGCTCCTTCCAGTCCGCAAGCGCCGGTGACATAGATACGATCCTTGTAGCTGGCGTTGGAACGTGGAGGAACAATGCAGTTGCTTGTAAACAGAATCGGCCCGTTGAAACTTTCAAACTCCTCCTTTTGTTTCCACCAGGCATTCCCGTAGTTTCCTGCCAGATGTTTGTATTTCTTTAGTTGGGGATAGTAATGGGCCGGAAGCATTTCGCTGTGAGTATAGATGTCTATTCCCGTACCTTCCGTTTGTTCCAGCAGTTCTTCGAGGTCTTTCAGGTCATGCCCGCTGATAAGGATACCCGGATTGTTGCGTACACCGATATTGACTTCGGTAATTTCGGGATTGCCGTAACTGCTTGTATTGGCAGTATCCAGTTGTGCCATGGCAGACACCCCATGTTGACCTGTCTCCAGTGTAAGTTGAACCAGTTCTTCCATAGTTATATCATTGCGGGTCAGTTCAGCTAATGCATGTTGCATGAAGGCGAAGATTTCCGGTGACTGGTAACCCAGGTTATGTGCGTGCTCTACATAGGCTGCCATTCCTTTCAGTCCGTAGTGCACCAGTTCTTTTAACGAACGGATGTCTTCGTCTGGTGTGCGAAGCACCCCCACTGTTTTAGCCTTTTCTTCAAATTCATCTTCATTGCCGTTCCAAAGACATTCGTCGGGAGCGTTTTTGATAGAAACCTTACCGCCCAGTTCTTTTTTCAAGCGTAGTCCTTCCTTTATTTTCCCAATAATGGCTGCTTTGTCAAAGTTGGCATTGGTAATAGTGATAAAGAGAGAATCATAGATAAATTTGTCCGCTTCTTCGGAGGAATGTCCTTCTTTACGCAGGTGTTCGTTGTACACGGCAATTCCACGTATTACAAAGAGCAACAGGTCTTGCAGGTTAGCCACTTCGGATGTTTTACCGCATACTCCTTTTAAGGTACAACCTGTACCCATTGCGGTTTCTTGACATTGATAACAGAACATACTCATAACATTTACGTTTTAATTAGTCTTCTTGATTAATGAACGCAAATGTAGCGCAAAGGTTGCGGGCAGTTCTGTAACTAATGTTACAACAATGAATATTTTTTTGTGGATACCGGCAAACTCTATTGGATAAGCCGGACAAGCTCTTCTTTTTGAAGGATAGTGATCTGTTTCCGGTCGGCAGTGAGTAATCCGTCTTCCTGCATGTGTGCCAATTCGCGTGCCAACGAAGGACGGGATACTCCGAAATAATCACTTAATTCCTGTTGCGATCGGTCGAGGGTGATATGTAACTGTTGTTGCTGCTTATATAGGCGAAGTAAATAAGAAGCAATCTTCTGCCTGATAGTCTTGAAAGACATGAAAAAGAGCTTGTCGGATAAAGTCCGTGCGTAGTTGGCAGAAAGGTTCATATAATTTTCGAGAAACTGCTCGTTCTTGCGGAACAATTCCAGAACACTTGTTTTAGGAATTTCTATAACCTCTGTCGGTTCGTTGGCTGTCACCTCCACCGGATAACGATTTTCTTCGCCAAACAGAAAAAGCGGGGCAATCGCTCTGGGGGCGGCAATATCTTCTACCTTTATTAATCTTCCGGAATAGTCTATCATTTCTCCGCGAACACTGCCTTTGGTCAGAATGACGAGGCGGTTGCATACATCCCCCTGCCGTGCCAGAATTTCCCCTTTCTTATAAGAACGGGTGTGGAAACTTATTTCTTCCAGATTGGCGGATAGTTTTTCCGGAGTTATTCCCCGGAATAACGGATTATTGATAAGTACGGGTATCATAGGCTACTCTGTTATTTGAATTTTAATATGAACTTAGTCTCTTTATCATCCGGAATCAATGTTAGGCTACCACCCGAAAGCCTCATAATCTGGCGGGAGATGCTTAGTCCGATTCCGCTTCCTCTTTCTTTGGTCGTAAAGAAAGGGATGAATATATGTTCCGCAAATTCAGGAGGGATAGCAGGGCCATTGTTTTTTATCTCAATCAGTACTTCTTCCGCGTCGTTGCAATGAGCCTGTATCGCAATGCGTCCGCCGGGCTGATTGCCGATTGCCTGCACTGCGTTTTTCAGAAGATTGATAACGACTTGTGAAATGAGATTCTCGTCTGCATGGAGGATCAGGTCGGCGGGAATAACCTCTGTATGGAAAGTAATATGATTACACGGATTCTGGTGCCGGGTCAGTTCGACCATTCGTTCGATGAATGCTTTCAAATAAAACAAAGAAGGCTCCGGAGTCGGGATACGTGTGAATTTTCGGTAAGATTCGACAAAAGAAAGCAAGCCTTTGCCGGTGGTACTGATAGTCTGCAAGCCATGGCTGATTTCTTCGTCTTTATCTTTCACCATGGACAAAAGTGTATCACTTAACGAGGTGATAGGAGTGACGGAGTTCATAATTTCATGGGTGAGTACACGAGTTAACCGAATCCATGAATCGATCTCTTTTTCATCCAGTTCGATGTTGATATCATTCAGAGCCAGGATACGCAAATGCTCTTTATGAACATTAATTTCCGAAACACGTATGGATAGATTGACTGTTCCCCGTTCGTTATGAAACATGACTTGTAGTTTATCCCCCGGGCGGCAGTTTTCCATTTTTTCCATGAGTGTAGCGTCTACTTTACTTAACTGGCGGATATGTGTGAATATGTTGAGTCCCAGAAGCCGGAGTGCTTCTTTATTCTTCTGATATACAGCTCCATTGTCATTGAGCACTAATAATCCCGTACTCACGAAGTCGAGTATCAATTCGTAATACTTCTCTTGTTGGGCTGTTTCTGCTTTTACATTGTATAAAATGTGTCCCACCCGGTTGAGTGCCTGATTGATCTGCCTGCTTTCCGGAGTACCGTATTCTTCAGGGAAGTGAAAGGAATTATCATTATTTTCCAATGCATCAATCATAAAAAGTACCTGTTTGACGTGGGTACGGTAAAGTCGGATTTGCCATAATATGCATAGGATTAAAAGGCAAATACAGACTCCAAACCATGTATAAGATTGAAGGATACCGAAACGGGCGGTGACTGTACAAACGAGTACTGTCAATACGACTCTGAACCAGTACTGCCGTGTTATATATTGAAGATACCGGTTCATAATCCGAATTTTTTCATCTTGTTATAAAGTGTCTGCCGGGTAATTCCTAACTGGGTGGCTACTGCCGACAAATTTCCGGCACAAGCCTCCAATGCTTTCCGTATCATTTGTTTCTCCATATCTTCTAAAGTGGAAATGTTTCTTTCCGGAGATTCTATTTTCCGGGAAGATAATTGAAGGATCTCAGCAGGAATCAGCGGCTCATCGTTAATGATGACAACTTTCTCAATAACGTGCTCCAGCTCACGGATATTTCCGTACCAAGGATGTATTGACAGTTTTTCTTTTGCCGCAGAACTGAATTTCATCGGCTCTTTGTCGTATTGCTTGCAGAAGCGGATCATGAACCTTTCGGCAAGAGGAATAATATCTTCTTTCCGTTCCCGGAGCGAAGGTATCTCTATATGGATTGTATTGATACGATAGAGCAAATCTTCCCGGAATTCTCCGTTATCTACCATTTCTTGCAAATTACGGTTGGTGGCACAAATCAGGCGGATGTCGATCGGCATCGGGCTATTGCTTCCCACTCGCACAATGCTTCTTCGTTGAATGGCAGTCAGCAGTTTGGCTTGCAGATGATAGGGCAAGTTTCCTATCTCGTCAAGGAATAACGTACTTTTATCTGCGGCTTCGAACTTACCTGTCCGGTCGGTATGCGCATCTGTGAAAGAACCTTTCACATGGCCGAAAAGTTCACTTTCGAATAGTGACTCAGTGATAGCTCCCATATCTACGGCAATCATTTCCTTTTGTCGTCGATTGGAAAGCGCATGGATTTCTCGTGCCAGAATTTCTTTCCCTGTTCCGTTTTCACCTGTAATCAGGATGTTGGCATCTGTAACGGCAACCTTTTCAATCAACATTCGGAGTTGTTGCATGGCTTTACTTTCTCCCCAATATATCGGCTGGACACCGGCGGATTCCTTTCTTGCTCCTCCTTTTTTCCCGTTTCTCACAGACTGTGCGGCGGTTTGTAAAGTCTCTACCAGTTTTTGGTTGTTCCAGGGTTTCACGATGAAATCCGTCGCTCCTTCCTTGATTCCCCGGATAGCGAGTTCAATGTCGGCGTATGCAGTAAAGAGTACGATGGGAAGTTCCGGACGTACTTTCTTTATCTCGTGCAACCAGAACAAACCTTCATTACCGGTATTGATTCCCGAAGTGAAGTTCATATCCAACAATATCACTTCCGGCATTTCTTCCTGCATCACAGTGATGAGGGTGACAGGTGAAGAAAGTGTGACGACCTTTGAAAAATAACTTTTCAGCAAGATCTCTACGGCAGTCAGTACTCCTTTGTTATCGTCTACAATGATGATTGTTCCCGATTTGCTCATATTCGATTAAGTTTATCAGGTACAAACTTACGGAAAATCTCTGGAATAACCTCGGGAAACGGGAGAAATGACGTTAAACGACTTAATATCAGAGTTGTTACGATGTCAAATGATGACAAGCCGAAAAATCGGGAAACGCAAAGAAAAGCGGATTTAAG
>ERZ827181.2637-NODE-2637-length-14919-cov-6.613159_pt1 | contig 14919 bp, 12 predicted proteins | sample MGYA00519778_ERZ827181 | MGnify/ENA primary metagenome ERZ827181 (study PRJEB31778, sample SAMEA3449273) | human gut metagenome | biome: human gut; feature: human-associated habitat; material: faeces | place: United Kingdom | collected 2010/2012 ...
ACGAACACATCAAGCCAAGAAAAACTTTTTGGAGAAATTCAAAACAGCTTCTTAACCTTGCAGGGCGGATAACGAATCTGCCCTGCAACAATAAATTGCCATGCGATTATTCATCCTTATTATTCATTTAACCACTAAACGTATGAAAACAAACTGGAAAAACATTTTGCTTTACATCGTCAAGTTCATTGAGTTGTTGATAACCGGTGCTGCCGGAGGAGCGATAGCCAGTATGTAGAAGTTGACAAGGTATCAAAAGCATCAGTTGACAAGGTATCAGTTGACAAGGGAACAAGGTTCTGAATAGTTTTACTAATGGTATCTAAAACCTTGTCAACTCGTTACCTAAAACTTACAGTTATGAGAACCATTACATTGATTATTGTGCACTGTTCCGCCAATCGGGCGGGCAGTGCCCTTCGCCTTGCGGACATCGACCGTTACCATCGTTCGTTGGGCTGGAAGGGCTGTGGGTATCACTACGTGATTCCTACGGATGGAACTATTGAAACAGGCAGACCCGAAGAAATGATTGGAGCACATTGCAAAAAACATAACCGTCATTCCATTGGAATCTGTTACATCGGCGGACTGTCTGCCGACGGGAAACCTACTGACACTCGGACGGATACCCAGCGAACTTCCTTACGCAAGTTGCTGGAGGCGTTGCACCGAAAATATCCACGGGCCTTGATTGTTGGACACAAGGATTTGAATCCGCAAAAAGCCTGTCCGTGTTTCGATGCCGCGAGTGAGTATGCGGATTTGCAGCCTCATTAATCGCGAAAACGCGGATTAGCGCAGATTTACGCAGATATTCAATTATACGGATTAAAGAAAATTATTGTTCTGTGTGAATCTGCGTTTGGATTCTCTGTCTTAATTTCTTCATTCTTAATTCTTCATTCTTAATTTATAAGAGTTCGCTTATCCTTACCCCTTTCACCATGCTCTCCCACGAATGCCTTGCGACAGTGAGGTTCAGCGGATAACCAAGCTCCATCATCTCGCCTAATTTCTTCAGGCTGTAATTGATGCGGTGCAGGAGGCTGTCATACTGTCTCCATTGTTCGCGCGGGTCTTTTGCCGTGATGATGGGGAAGAGGAGGAGCGTGCCTTTCTGCCTGTAGCGGTCCGCAATCTCCTGCAGTGCCGGTTCCCAGGGAATGGAGATTTCCTTGCCGGTGACGTGCTGGCGATAGGTGAGCTGTCCGTTCTTGATATTCTTTCTCGTCAACCGGAAGATGTCATCGCTCCTCATGCCACGGGCATAGACTGTGAACAGGAAGATGTCGCGGGCGAAGACGGTCATCTCTGATTCACCGCCCAGGTCAAGGTCGCGCAGACGTTTCACTTCATCGAGCGTCAGTCCGTTCCGCTCTTTCTTGACACGGTAGCTCACGTCCATGCCCTCAAAGGGATTGCTGTCGGCAGCAAGACCGTCGTTTACGGCAAGTTTATAGACCCGCTTCAAATTCCGGATATAGAGGGAAATGGTATTGCGTCCCAACTCCTGGTTCTTCAGCCACGTGTGGTAGTTGCGCATCAGCAGGGCGTCGAAGTCCTTGAAAGGCACTTCATTCTTTCCCAGATAGGTGATGAACTTCCTGAGATACTTTTTCAGTTTTATTGCCGCGTCATACCGCCCCTCGTCCCGCAGTTTCTCAACGCGGGAGTTGGCGTAGGCGATGAAGCCGGAACCTTCCAGCCCCTCAGCCCCTCTCCAACTCTCCCCATGAGGGGAGAGGGTTAAAGTTGCTGTCTGTACATTCTTCTGATTGTTGTTATCCACTTTCTACTATGATTTTTGTCTGTCTGTTACGTCCTTTAACTCCTAACGGAGCAAAGCGGAGTGATAACTCCTTTTAACTCCTTTAATTCCTTAAAAATATTAATTGTGCAGCCACACCGTCCGCAGGTACCTGCGCCATATGGCAAGGTGGTTGGTGGTGTTGATTTCCTTGCAGATGCGGACGCAGGTCTGTATCAGCTTGTCCTTTGCCGCATCCTTTTCCTGTGCAGAAGACCGGATAGCAAAGACATTCAACGTATTTTCACCGACCTTAAAGTCCTGTACGGCTTTTACGGCTGAATCCGCGTCCGTCAATACCTTATATAATGTAGGGGCATAGTTGCGGAAAGACTCGATGAGCTTTTCCCCTTCCGCATTTGCTGCGCCGTCAGGAACGGCCTCCACTGTTCCCGCAACTAATTTTTCATTGGCTTTGCCTGCAGTCAGGAAATATTCCTGAAGGAAACCGTCCCAGTTGGCGAAGTAAGTAGATTCTTCCTTGTCTTTATCCTCCATCATGCCGATGTGGGCATAATAGGTAGTGGTGATTGTTTCGTCCTTTTGCAGGCTGGGCAGGTAGGCTTCTTCCTTTATGTCAACCTTGCGGATGATTTCCGTAAAATCCTTATGGTGGAATTCCACCCCGGTTTTGCCTTCTTCCATTTCCACACCCGCTGTCGGGGTAAGGAACGGGCGCAACGCCAGCTTGCCCCAGTTGGCTTTCACATACCCCGGATTGTCATGTTCGTAACGCACGAGGTTGATGACAAGTTCCGCCTCCGTGCCGGTCATCCGTGCCAGACGTTGGCTCAAAGCGGTGTCGCCATGTGCATGAAGTTCCTTGCAGAGCGATACCAGCGACGGCTTGACGACAAGACGGTCAATGATACCGTAAAGCATCTGGAGCGTGCGTTCTCCATAGCCGCAAGCCTGCAGGATTCCGGCAAGCAGGTCCACGGCACGTCCTTTCTCCGTTCCGACGGAGAGCCTGTCTCCCTCCATGTTGTGCAGGCGGACTACGTGCAAGTCCCATGCCTTGGGGCAGGAAACCGTGAGCCAACTGCCCGGTTCAAAGCCCTGTACCTGAAACACCAGCCGTTTTCCATGGCGGAAACGGCAGATATAGCCCTCACAGCCCGCGAGCGGACCGTCAATGACACGTACTATCTCGTTCGGTTCGCCCGTTTTCGTGTTGAAGGCATAGTCCGAGTAAGGACGTTCCAACACAATCACCTTGTCGGCATAGTTCTCGTTGTAGTCACGGAAAGCGCGCATCTGGGATTCGGGAATGACACACATCCGTGTCCTTTCTCCTTTTTCCTTTTTACGTTCGTACTGTATGTCCGCATCCTTGGAGTGCTCTTTCATGAAACTCATCAGCGCATTCTGCGTGGCGAGTACGAACACGATGCCCGCAAACAGCGGTTTCTGCCTGTCGTCGCTGTCCTGATGCACATTCACCGTAGTGTGGGTCGGCGCATAGATCTCCAGGATGTTCTTGGTCTGTGCCTTTTGCTTTTCCAAAAGCTCCACCAGCTTACCCTCCTGATGGCGTTTGGTGCGCACCACATACCAACGGTAATCCACATGGTTAAGTTTGTCGGGCATAAATTTTATTATTAGGAGTTAAAGGAGTTAGAAGAAGTTATCGCCCGCTGTAGCGGACTGAGGAGTTAGAAGTCAATACCATAAATTGTCAATCGTTAATTATCAATTGTCAATTGAAAAGTGCGTTCTTCATGTTCCTCTCATGTCAATCGCATGATAGTTCCCAAGCACCTTATTTCAGGTATAACGGCGGTATTCTGGACGAACCTCAGCAGCAATGATCCACCGTTGTTATGTGACGAGAAGAACAAAGCGCGATGCGCTTTAACATTTTTGCTTCCATATCACAAGTGTTTAGTTCTCAATCTATTAAGTCTATTCTACACCCACCGCTTTACCATTGCTTTATAATATGAAGCGGTAAGTATGCCGCAAAGGTAATAAAAAGATTTAATACAGAACCATTTATCACCGGATTTTTTTTAAAGATTACAATTTTAGTCGAACAAATACAGCCGTTGTTTGACTAAAATTGGACTTGGTGCAAAATTATATACTGATAATCAATCAGTTGCAAAAATTCGCCGTTTCATATTATACAGTTCCGAAATTTGTCGAACATTCCCAGCTTTCATTCACGCATGATTTTGCCTATCATTTTCCGGTTGGCTTTCACCACGTCCTCCGTGTCGATGGAGGAAAGATAGATTTGTGTGGTCTTCAGGTTTTCGTGGCCCAGCCCCTTGCTGATGACGGACAGGCTGGTGCCCATGTCACGCATCGCGCTGGCCCAGGTATGCCTCCCCGTATATGTCGTCAGGGATGTACGCAATCCGGCCATCGCGCCGATTTTCTTCAGGTAGTAGTTCACCTTATGCTCCATCCGCTCGTACTGCCGCCGTTCCGTGCCGTCCGCCTTTGTGATGATGGGCAAAAGGTAAGGGCTGTCTTTCGTCATGGGCGTAGTTGTCCACGATATCCTGCATGGCAGGCTCCCAGCTGACGGCCAGCTCCTGCCCGGTCTTCTTGCGGCTGTAGTGCAGCTGCCCGTTTCGGATGTCGCCTTTCTTCAGGTAGGCAAGGTCTACGAACGAGATGCCCTGCAGGTAAACGCTCAGCATGAACAGGTCACGTGCGAAGGCGACGACGGAATCCTCGGGCAGACGGAGCAGCCTGATGGCACGCAGTGAACTTAACGGTATGGCTCGTTTGGCGGTCTTGGCGAACCCTGTGAACACGTGGCGGAAAATGTTTTTGTCGGTTGTCAGTCCGGCTTCGACGGCCTTGCGGTAGAGGGTGCGCAAGGTGCGCAGGTAGCATGACGAGGAGTTGCGCTTCACGCCCCGTCCTTTCAGCAGTTTTCCTCCATGGGGTTTTCCTCCATGCCGTAGTGGAGGATTGACAAAATAGGCAGAAGATTTGATGCATGCGCAAAGCAAGTTAGGACATGAAGTTGTTGCATTATATCCGAGTGGAATATCTAGGCTCGCGTCATCAACCAACAGTTGAAAGAACTGGAAAGTACGGCATGATTGGCGAAGACTATCTATCCCGGACTTCTACCCCATGTGGAATATTCCATTACGGAAGACGGGCGAAGCCTTATGCCCATTGTCCGGATGCTGGAACAATGGGAAAATGGCTTCCGCCCGAAGATGATACGGATATTGAAAGAAGAAGGTGACAAATTTTAATCTTGTACACTTATTCGTGTATCTTATAAGTCCCTATTTCTTTTTACGTATCCATGTTTTACTTTCCGAAGCTCGTCAGCCACTTTACCGTCTCGGGAGCATAGTGCGAGAAGAACAGGCTTTCGCCCTTGTCCAGCTTGCCGATGGTCTCCATATCTTCGGCGGAAAGGAAGAAGTCGAATACATCGAGGTTCTGCTCCATGCGCTCCTTATGCGTGGACTTGGGGATGACTACCACGTCGCGCTGGATGAGGAAGCGCAGGGCGGTCTGTGCCACGGACTTACCGTATTTTTCGCCGATGGCTTTTAGCACGGGGTTAGTGAAGAAGTCGTTACGTCCTTCGGCGAACGGCCCCCACGACATGATTTGCGTGCCGTACTCCTTCATGATTTCCTGCGGCCGGCGTTGCTGGTTGAACACATGCGTTTCCACTTGGTTCACCATCGGCTTGATGTCGCAGAACTCTGCCAAGTCGATGAAACGGTCGGGGTAGAAGTTCGATACGCCGATGGCACGGAGCTTGCCTGCCTTGTACGCTTCTTCCATGGCGCGGTAAGTACCGTAGTAGTCGTTGAAGGGTTGGTGGATGAGCAGCAGGTCGATGTAGTCGGTCTGCAACTTGCGGAGGGATTCGTCGATAGAAGCCTTTGCTTTCTCATACCCGGCGTTGGATATCCACACCTTTGTCACAAGAAACAGTTCCTCGCGCGGGATGCCGCTCTTCTTCACCGCACGGCCCACGCCCTCCTCGTTGTAGTAAGCCTGCGCCGTGTCCACCATACGATAACCCATGCTCAAGGCATCCGATACGCAGCGTTCACACTCTTCAGGAGTTACCTGATATACACCATAACCTAAAATCGGCATTTCTACGCCGTTTGATAATTTGACTGTTTGCATAACTTGTTGTTTTTATGGGGTTATTATTATTTGATGTCTGCCATTAGGGCGGACTTGAGGGTATCAAAGGTCTGACCTTAGGCCACCAAAGGTCTGACCTTTGATAGGGTCATATCCGGGATAAGTTTAGATGCCGTTTTGCTTCAACCATTCACCCTGTTGCAGTTTCTTGATAACGCCGCCGACATAGTTCTCGCCCCGGCGCGAATAATAAACTATCAGTGTTCTGCTCATTGTCTTTTTCGTTTCTGATTACGGTGCAAAGTTACAGCGCTTTTACACGCTCTATGTTTCACAAAAGGTATCTAATGTTTCACGAAAAGCACAAATCGTTTGGCACTCTCCGGATAATGCCCTAATTTTGCGGCATGGCAAAGGATAAAGAACTGAAAATCTTATATTCCACCCTGTTCCAACTGATAGGGTCGGTCAAGCTGCGGGGTTGGTGCGTGCACATGGTGTGCCTGCAGGGAGAAGGCTTCTTTACTTACGACGGCCGTCCGTTTCATGTGAAGAAGCATGACGCTGTGGTCATCAATGCGCCCCAGCAAGTGCATGTAGTCAGTCAGAGCGAAGATTTGAAAGTGGAAGTCTTGGCAGCCCCGCATGATTTCCTCTCCAACCAGCTTCCGGCGAATAATTATGGTATAGGAGGCAGTATCAGCCTGTACGACAACCCTGTCATCCCCTTGTCGGAAGAAGATGCGGAGACGTTGGTGCGCGACATACACCATATCCGTGACCGCATCGCCGATACCGGCCATCTGTTTTACCGCGAGCTGATAGGCGGGCTGGCCCTTCCGCTGATTTATGACCTGTTTTATTTCCACGCCAAGAACCGTACCCCGATATTTGCCACGGACAGGAGCATGTATGTCGTGAAGGAACTGATGGCGTTGCTGGAAAGCGGACGCAGCAAGAAATACCGGGAAGTCGCTTATTATGCCGAACAGCTGAACGTGACCGTCAAATACCTCTCCAATACCGTAAAGCGGCAGACGGGCAAGAGCGTCACTTATTACATCGACCGTTACACCGTCCCGATGATAAAGGAATATCTCAACAATCCCGACCTTTCCATCGTGCAGATAGCGGAGGAAATGAACTTCACGACGCTCTCTTATTTCAGCCGGTACGTGACCAAACACCTGGGCATGTCGCCGAAGGCTTACCGGGAATCATTGATGCCGCGGTAAACATGGATGGGATATAGCCGGGTTTATCAAGCCTTAAGTTCGTATTTTCTATAATTTGTCCTACGAAAAAGTTATCTTTGCAACAAAAAAATTATACCACGATTCATATATGGCACAACAGTTTGGCAATACATGGTGGGGCAACGAATGGTTGCGCTCGCTGACCCACATTGATTATGAGAACCGCATCCCCCGGGGTGCACGGTATGCCCGCAATGGCTCCGTCCGAGAAATACAGTTGCAAGATAATGTCATCAGCGCCAAGGTACAAGGCAGCCGTCCACGGCCTTACCGCGTTAAAATCATCGTCCCGAAGTTTTCCGCCGGACAGGTGGACAAGCTGATGAACCGGCTGATAGCCCGACCGGGCATCATCTCCGGCCTCCTTAACCGGGAATTGGACCCGGAGGTGCTGGACATCGCCCGCTCCTGTGGCTTGAAGATATTCCCCGAACGATGGGATGACTTGGAGATGGATTGCAGTTGTCCCGATTGGGCGGTGCCTTGCAAACATCTGGCAGCCGTGGTCTATATGTTCAGCCGGGAGATTGACAACAATCCTTTCATTGTGTTCCAAATGCACGGGTTCGACCTTCTGAAAGAATTGAAGAAACGGGGCATTGAAGTGGACAACGTGCGGCAGGAGGTGGAAGTGCCCGCCTTGAAAGACCTCGTGACGACCCTGCCTGCTAAAGATGCAGGAACGGAAGTCCCGGCATTCCGCCGCATCGACTTCTCCAAGCTGGTCGACCGGTCTGATGCCCTGCTGATGCTTCTGCCGGACAAGCCGCCTTTTGCACCCCAAGGCAATTTCAAGGAAGGATATGTGGCGGAATTGCGCCGTGTGAGAAAGAACGTGCAGTGTTTCTTCACCGGGAAGCTGGGGAGGGAAGAAATGTTTCCTATCGCATCTTCCAAACTGCCGGAAAATATCGGTGTGGACGATGCGATAAGCCTTTGCTTTGATTACCGGTATGACTGGACGATAGAAGGAAAGGTTGCCTACAACGAGCGCACGTTGTCTCATGCCTTGCTGCACATCCATCCCGATTTCCTGCCCGACTATCATCCGACGGTCATTGCCCTGTACCAATCCCTTTTCTGTGCGCTGCACCTGTTGGACAAGGGGGCGGTGGCCCCACAGTTGCTCCAATTGTCGGACAAGAATTACCTGGTGCGTTGGATGCCCGCCTACATCGATGCACAAGCCAAGGAACTGGTGGAGGCACTCGAAGGACTCGTTCCGGCTTCGCTCGTCAAGGTGAAACCTACGGCACGTTCCGCAGTAAAACCCGTGGAGCATCCGGCGGAGTGGCTGGTATCGTATTTCCTCGGGACGTTGGTCAAATACTTGTCGGGCAGTTGCGACCGTATGCCGCTCCTCCCGTTCTTCTTCAAGGGAGAACGCATGCCCTTCGACGGAGTGGGCGAAAAAGAGACACCCGGCGGCATCCGCTCGTGGACGGCTTCCTATACCCTGACGGCATCGGACTACCGCCCGGTGTTCAGCGTGAAAGAGAGTCGCCGGGGAGGCTTCGACCTGCATATCGGCGTGGAGGACAAGCGAAAACCGGAGCCGCAGACCGTGCCCCTATGCGAAGTGCTGGATTCGCCGGAATACGACCGTGAGCGACTGCGCATCCTGAGGAGTTTTACGCTCATCTCCGGGCTGGTGAAAGAAGTGGGGAGCTATATCAACGCCGGTGCGAAAAAGCCTGTCCATTATACTGCTGCATCGTTTGTGCCTTTCCTGCTGCAAGTCATCCCTGCCGTGCGGATGCTCGACATCAAGGTATTCATGCCTAAATCATTGGGACAACTTATCCGTCCCAAGGCGTCGCTGTCCATCAAGCGGAAAGCCGGTTCGGACAAAGGCTTTCTCAGCCTGGCAGACCTTTTTGCCTTCGATTGGGAAGTCGCGCTGGGCAAGGAACTTGTCCCCTTGGAAGAATTTAAGAAACTGATGGAGAAGGCCGACGGGCTTATCAAGTTCAAGCAACGCTATATCTATGCCGATGCGGAAACCCTGCAAAAGCTGCAAGCCGCCATGGCGCAGGGCGAAAAGCTGACTCCAGCCCAAATCCTGCAAGCTGCCCTGACGGGAGAATACGAATCGGCACCGGTGCATCTGACCGACGAGGTCCGCCAATTGATGGACGAACTGACGCGGCAGGAGCATATCCCGCTCCCCACCGGATTGAACGCTACGCTGCGCCCTTACCAGGAACGCGGTTTCTCGTGGATGTATCGCAACAGCCGCATCGGCTTCGGCTCTATCTTGGCGGATGACATGGGATTGGGAAAGACCTTGCAGGCCATCACCCTGATGCTGAAATTGAAAGAGGAAGGCGCATTGGAGCAGGGGCGTATATTAGTGGTGGTACCCACCGGCTTGCTTGCCAACTGGCAGGCGGAAATCAGCCGTTTCGCCCCGTCGCTTACCTTCTTTGTCTATCACGGGACAGGGCGAAGCCTGAAGCAGTTTGATGCCGACATCCTGCTCACCACCTACGGCGTGTTGCGCTCGGACAATGCCAAGCTGAAGAAATTGCCGTGGACGCTGATGTTCATTGACGAAGCGCAAAACATCAAGAACCAGGACACCGCACAGAGCAAGGCCGTGAGCGGCATTCCCGCCACGACACATATCGCTCTCAGCGGCACACCCGTAGAGAACCGACTCACCGAGTTCTGGAGCATCATGGAGTATGCCAACAAAGGCTACTTGGATACGCCGAAAGCCTTTAGGGAGAAGTTTGTCAACCCCATCCAACTCTACAATGATGGAGATTGTGCCGCCCGCTTCCGCAAGGTGACCGCTCCCTTCATGATGCGCCGGATGAAGACCGACAAGAGCATCATCTCCGACCTGCCGGACAAGATAGAACTGGACGATTATGCCGCACTCACTTCGGAGCAGGCCGCCCTCTACCACCGCACGCTCGAAGCAGCCATGGCGGAAATCGAAGGGATTGATACCACCGACCACGAATCCCTTTTCAAGCGTCAGGGACTTATCCTGCAAATGATTCTTGCCTTGAAGCAAATCTGCAACCACCCGGCGCAGTTCCTCAAGAACGGCGATGCCCGCATGGAGTTGTCCGGCAAGGCGGAGATGCTGTTGGACCGCTTGGAAGGGATTGTAGCAAATGGCGAAAAAGTGCTTGTGTTCACCCAGTTCCGCGAGATGGGCGACTTGTTGGTGCGCTTCATCGAAGAACGGTTGGGACAACGCCCCTTGTTCTACCACGGTGGATGCAGTGTAAAGCAACGTCAGGAAATGGTGGAGCGTTTCCAGAACCTTCGGAGCGACAAGATTTTCATCCTCTCGCTCAAGGCTGCCGGGACGGGGCTGAACCTCACAGCCGCCTCGCACGTCATCCACTACGACCTGTGGTGGAATCCGGCTGTGGAAGCCCAAGCTACCGACCGCGCCTACCGCATCGGGCAGCAACGGAACGTCATGGTGCACCGTTTCATTACCAAAGACACCTTTGAGGAACGCATCAACGACATGATCCAGCAGAAGAAACACTTGGCGGATATGACCGTGGCAAGCGGCGAAAGCTGGATAGGCAAACTGAGCAACAAGGAATTGCGGGACATCTTCGGGTAAGTGTGATAATAAACGGAGTTGGCAAGAGCCGCAGCATGTAAGGATGTACACTTACATACCGCGGCTCTTTTGTGTATCACAACAACAGATACCAATCCTTATTTCAATAGCGGAAGCTGCTCCAGCATGTTCTTAATGCGGATGGTTGTGCGGGGGTATAGGTTCATCTGGTGCCTTGGTTTCCACAGAGTTCTCCCGCACGAGATAGAGTTTTAAAAATTCATAGTGTATCTTTCTCTCGTGGTAAATATCAAGATAGATGGACTTGTTCCCGCTTTCCAATTCAAAGTAACATATAAAGTGAAAATAAAGCCAAAATAGAACCAAATTCGGAAATAGGATTGTTTGTCTTATTTAATACAGTTTTCTTACCTCCGCATTCCTGTAATAATGTAGCAGGATATCGTTGTAGCTGAAACCCTGTTCGCCCATCACGGCTGCCCCTATCTGGCACAAGCCTACACCGTGTCCCCATCCTGCACCGGTCAGTTGGAACCAGGCGGGTACCCCGTCGGTGGTTTCTCCTTTGTCTACTACGAAAGCAGAACTGAACAGGTGGGTAGGGGAGAGCGTGCGGCGTATTTCCAGTTCTTTACCAATAATCAGCGTCTTTTCCGAACCTACGATTTTCAGTTTGCAGATACGTCCCGACTTGCCGCGTTCTATGGGGATGAGGTCGAGGATTTTCCCGTAATCGTACTTGGTTTTCGAGTGAATCAGTTCAGCCAGTTCGGCTTGGGTGTAACGCACTTTCCAGCGGTAGAAGTCGGTGGTTTCCTGGTCGTAATTGTTCAGTATCTGCCGGATGATGTTCTTGTCGTGTGTATGGCAAAAACTATCCGGTTCAGAGCGTATCCATTTTTCAGCTTCTTCTTCACAGGTCAGGTCGGGTAAGGACGTTTCTCCGGCTGCATCACGCACGGCATGCAGGTAGGGGTATTGCCTGTTTTCCCAGCAGGTGCCGAATTCTTCGGTCGCTCCTCCGCAACATTTCGAGAAGCGGGCATCGCAGATGGCGTTTTTATACATTAATACTTGTCCGCGTGTGGCTTTCACCGCTTCTTCCACCCTCCGGCTGGATGCTTTGGTGATGCCCTGATAACGCTGGCAATGGTCGTCGGCGCATACGTCGAAGATGGTATGGTCTTCGCGGTCGTACCAGCGGATGTATTCGGTTTCGGTTTTGATGAATGGAAAGAATCCGTTGTCTTTTTTACTCAGTGCTTTCCGCTTTTCTATTTGTGCCAATAGCCAGCTTCGGGAGATGACGGCGTGTGCTTTAAGAAATTCGGTCGAAGAGGTGGTGTTCATTTCCGAAGAGATGACGCTGATGAGATACTCTTCGGCTGGGAGGATATTGATGGCGGTTATGCCTCCTTCATCCACCACCAGTTTCAGCATGCCGGTAAAACGCTGGGTTTCCTGTCGTTCCCAATGAAAATTGATGCCGATGGTTACGTCGTACAGGGAGAATGACGCATCGTCTTCCAGTGGGGTAAAGGTCAGCTCGCGGTACACGTTACCGTTCCACAAGATGCCTCCTTCGTCGAAGCATACGGTTTGTTCTCCGTCTAAGCTTTCACCTTTGGCAAGGTAACGTCTGTTGAGGTTGAAATGTATTTGGGGGGCATTGAGGATGCCCACGCTTATTTCGGGTTCTTTCATTGTTGTGCTTTTTTTAGTTGACTCGTCACTTTTGTTACTTCGTTCTTGTCTTTTGGTTACTGAGTCATAAACTTACTTCATCGTATATCTCTTTTATCTCTTCCGCGGTCAGACTTTCGAAGTCTTCTTTCCGGGGGGTTACTATCAGTCCCGCCATGTCAAGGGCGCCGGGGCTTACAAGGCGTTGCTCACCCCCATATGCCGTATAGCAGGACGGACGGTGCTTATCACGTGGGAGATACGCTACGGTGAACCCTCTTTTCGGGTCATTCCATGCAAACAGGTTGTAACGTGGTTCGTCTTCGTCCGGGTGCGATGGCAACGTGTGCAGATAAGCATCTATCAAATCTGCATCTGATACAGGGGCAGAGTCGGACACGAATGCCTCGATGGGGCAGAGGTATCCGTTGATGCGGTATTCCTGACATGTTCCCCCGCCGGGTAAAGTGGCTTGTCTTGTAAGGGTGGCGGTTTCCATCAGCCGGTCCCACTGCATGATGAGCGGTATGTCTTGCATACGTGCTGCCTGAAAATGGAAATGGTCGGGAGCTGATGCGCCGCATTTGGCTCCGTTGTAGAACAAAGCATACCCCGATGCGAAGTGTCTCTCCAGCCAGTCGGTCAGTTTGCCTGGCAGCTGGCGTCCGGTTTTTCCCGCAAGGGTTTGGGGCTGGTGCCGTTCGCTGGAAACTGTGAGGTGGGCAGGCAGGATGGGATAAGGATTGATGCGAAGCTGGAAAGTCTCATCCAGTATGATGGAGATGCAGTCTTGCTCGACGGGCTTGTGTGTGTCGCAAAGAAAGCACGGGCGTGCCGCAATGCTTGTCTTATCCAGCCGGGCACAGGTCGAGACCGCGCGGGCGGGATTGAACTGGACAAATACCGTATTTCCCCCGATGCACAGGCGGCGGGTCTGGATGTGGCAGAGTGCTTCATGATTTGTGCGGGCCAGTGCCCAGTGGGCCAGCTGGTGCTTCAGGAAATGTTCGCCGGGTGTTTCTTTTTCTGGAGTCATAAGGGCACGGCGGCAGGAAAGCTCCAGTGTGCGCAGGCTGTCTTTATAAGCATTGTTGCGGTTTACTTTCTCGATGCTCAGGTTGGCATCCGAGTTTCCATCCCAGCGGCGGCACAGGTAAAGCACGTCGTAGATACGCCCGATAGGGTATTGGCGCGAGAATGCCAGTCCCAGTGCATAGTCTTCTCCATAGCTTACGTTGGGTATGCCTATCTGGCGCAGCAAGGGGGTGTAGAAGGCACGCGGTGCTCCCAACCCGTTGATACGGAGGGCGTTGTTGTGTCCGTTGGCATCGGTCCACTCGCGGTGGTCTATTACGCCGGGCGGCAAGCCCTGCAGTTTAAAGTCGGTCATGCGGTAGGAACCGATGACCATAGCGCATTGTCCTGCATGGAATTTGTCGATAATAGCCTGTAAGGTGCCGGGCGTACTATACAGGTCGTCGCTGTCCAGTTGGACGGCAAACCGTCCGCATCGTGCATCGCGTATGGCCAAGTCCCAGCATCCACCGATACCCAAGTCGGTGCGTTCGGGGATGATGTGGACTACTTTCTTTTCTCCGGCATACTGGCGGATGACTTCGGTTGTTCCGTCGGTAGAATGATTGTCTACGATTATCAGGTTGTAATCGAATGTCGTTTCTTGTGCCAATGCGGAACGGATGGCATCGTCGATGGTCCGCACGCGGTTGCGCACGGGGATGATGACCGATGCTTCACAGGGAAACGAGCCTTTCTGCAAATCGATATTCCGCTTCGGCGGAGGCAGGTATGCTCCTGTCTTTTTCAGGTATCGGGTAAAGACGGCTTCCCGTTCCAATTGTACGTCCCGGTTACGCGGGTCGACGTAATCGAATTGTTTTTCGCCCGAATGACGTGTATCTGTTTCGGTTTCTGTATAAAGATATTCGCTGATATGAGTCAGGGAGTACCTGCGCGACAATGCCAGCCGGAGGGCGTAGCTTGCCGAATGGGTATACGCAGGCTCTACACTGATTTCGGCTGTAGCTTGTCTGAAGGCTTCGGTGCGGTACATCACAAGCGAGCCGAAGTCGAAGTCATCCCGTACACTTCCCGGCTGGTAATCGATGACCGGATGTGGGTATATTCCTTCTTTGGTCTCTTCGTAACGGTCGGCATATACCATCCCGCACTCTGGAGCAGACAAGTAATCGGCCATACGCTCCAAAGCTCTGTACCCTAGCCGGATGTGATGCCTGGTGCGGCATATTAGAGTATAGGGGGTATGGCTTTGGGCAGCTATAAGCCGGCAGGTATCGGTATTGTCTTGCAGGGAGATTGCCTGTATCTTTGCGTCTGGAAGCCCTTCAATGATATCACCAGGTGTTGCCCCTCCGCAACAGGCGACGAAGCAAGTTATGTCTTTGTTTGTCATAATCAGTGGTTTGTCTTAGATGAATGTCCGCATGGTATAATTATGTTCCTCCCTCTCTCCTCTGCAAAGGTAAGAAATCTTTTCCATGTGGCAATGG
>ERZ827181.2645-NODE-2645-length-14882-cov-2.512781_pt1 | contig 14882 bp, 10 predicted proteins | sample MGYA00519778_ERZ827181 | MGnify/ENA primary metagenome ERZ827181 (study PRJEB31778, sample SAMEA3449273) | human gut metagenome | biome: human gut; feature: human-associated habitat; material: faeces | place: United Kingdom | collected 2010/2012 ...
ATTCTGAAGAAGAAGCCATTGCAGCTATTTGGGGCGGAAAAATCAAAGACGGCGATGTCGTTGTCATTCGCTACGAGGGTCCGAAGGGCGGCCCCGGCATGCGCGAAATGCTTTCTCCGACTTCCGCCATCATGGGCGCCGGCTTAGGTTCTACCGTTGCTTTGATTACCGACGGCCGCTTCTCCGGAGCCAGCCGCGGTGCAGCTATCGGCCACGTTTCTCCTGAAGCAGCACTGGGCGGTCCCATCGGCCTGATTGAAGAAGGCGACATCATTTCCATCAACATCCCTGAACACAAGCTTGACCTTGAAGTCTCGAATGAAGTTTTGGAAGAACGCCGTAAGAACTGGAAGCCTCGTCAGCCGAAGATCACAACCGGCTACTTAGCGAGATACGCCAAGCTTGTTTCTTCCGGCACTTCCGGAGCTGTTTTAAGCTAATCAAGTGATTCGGACCGGCGCTTTAAGCGCCGGTTCTTCTTTTTGCGGCCGCTGGAAAAGCATGTTAGTTCTTTCGGCCTTTGATTTTCCTGTAGTAAATCTTTAATAGGAAATTCGTTAAAATTCCCTGAGCCTCAAGCATTCTTCAATTTTTACTTTTTCAAACTCGTGTAGTAATAGCTTCCGAGAAATGATTTCCGCTGTCCTTGTCTACTGTCTTTTAGCCGTTGGCGTCTGACGCTATTCCAAGGTTGAGACGGAAATTCAAGACAACCCATTCACTGATTATTACTTGCGAGTTAGGCTTTTAAGAACACTTCTGCTGTTTTTTCGTGGCAGTAGCCTGCAGCTAAACACAGCTGAAGAAGCACTCTTGCCTTCTGAGGATTCAAAGTTCCGGCGTTGATCATGCCGGCTTCTGCCCATTCAGGTGAAGAATCAACCACCTCACCGCTTCCGCAGCGGGACGCACGAACTACCGGAATTCCTTCTTCCAAGGCCTTCTCAAGTTCAGGCAAATCTTTGCAATGGATGGAACCGTTGCCCATACCGGCATAAATAATACCTTTAGCGCCCGATTGAATGGCCGCCTTGATCAAACGACCGTCGCCGTTTGAATGAGCGTAAATGATGTCGACAATCGGAAGATGTTTGTGATCAGATAGAAGCTCAGAGGTAAATGGAGTTTTGAGCGTATGCGGACGGGTGCTTTCTTTAAAGAAGGAAACTCTTCCGCCGGTGATAAAACCAAGTGCTCCTAAACGCGGAGATGCAAATGTATCGCAGTTGGTTGTATTGGTCTTTATAACATCTCTGGCACCGTGAATTCATCATTCAAGACAACCAAAACACCTTTGCCTTTAGCCTCCGGAGTAGTCGCCACTTTCGCCGCGTTCAGAAGATTCATAGGGCCGTCGGCAGAAATCGAGGTTGCCGGTCTCATGGAACCAACGAGAACAACAGGCTTCTCGCTCTTCAAAACTTGATTGAGCATGAAAGCCGTTTCTTCCAAAGTGTCTGTACCGTGCGTAATAACAACACCGGCAACTTCGGGGTCTTTCAGCTGACTCTCTGTTTCTTTAACCAAGCACGCCCAAATTTCATCCGTCATATCTTCAGAGCCGATATTGGACACTTGGACAGAGGTAAGGTTGGCGATGTCTTCTAACCCGGGAACAGAGGCTAAAAGATCTTCAACAGTAGCTGAGCCCGGAACATAACCGGTCGTTGCAGAGGCAGATCCGGCTTTTCCGGCAATCGTACCGCCGGTGCCGAGGATGGCGATGGTGGGGAGGTCTTCTTTCATTTTTCTTTCAGGTAAAAAAGACGCTGCCGAAGCAGCGTCACTATTCAACGAAATGAATTATTTCTGATTTTCAGGTTTCAAAACTGCCAGGCCGTTCATATACGGACGGAGAACTTCAGGAACCGTGACGGAACCGTCAGCGTTCTGGTAGTTTTCCAAAACGGCAACGAGCGTTCTGCCCACGGCCAAGCCTGAGCCGTTCAGTGTATGAACGTATTCAGTCTTGCCCTGGGCATTCTTGAAGCGAGTCTGCATACGGCGAGCCTGGAAGGCTTCGCAGTTAGAAACAGAGCTGATTTCGCGATAGGTGTTCTGAGCCGGAATCCAAACTTCCAAGTCATAAGTCTTTGCAGAACCGAAGCCCATGTCGCCGGTGCAAAGCGTAATAACACGATACGGAAGTCCGAGTTTCTGCAGGATGCCTTCAGCGCAGACAACCATTTCTTCAAGGTGCTTGTAACTTTCTTCCGGTTTGACGATACGAACCATTTCGACTTTTTCGAACTGGTGTTGACGGATCATTCCGCGTGTGTCTTTACCGTAAGAGCCGGCTTCTGAACGGAAGCAAGGAGTCTGAGCAGTAATCTTGATCGGCAGATCGCTTTCTTTAAGCATCTGGCCGCGAACGGAGTTCGTCAGAGTTACTTCGGAAGTCGGAATGAGATAAAAGATTTCGCCCTCGCCTTCCTGACCGCCCTTCTTAGCAGCAAACAGGTCTTCTTCAAACTTCGGAAGCTGGCCGGTACCGATCAGCGTCTCCTGATTGGCAATGTACGGTGTGTAGCACTCTGTATAGCCGTTTTCCTGAGTATGAGTGTCGAGCATGAACTGGGCTAAAGCTCTGTGGAGACGAGCAACCTGGCCCTTCATGAAGCAGAAGCGTGTACCGGCAAGCTTAGCGCCGACGTCAAAGTCAAGGCCCAAGGGACCGCCGACATCAACGTGATCCTTGATTTCAAAATCGAATTCGCGCGGTGTCCCCCAGCGGCGAACTTCAACGTTTTCGGTTTCATCTTTACCGACAGGAACGGAAGGATCAGGAAGATTCGGAATCGTTAACAGAAGATCATTCAGAGCTTTTTTAACAGCAGCATTTTTGCCTTCCAAAGCGGCCAAACCTTCAGCAATAGCTGCGCCTTCCTTCAGAAGTTCCGTAGCGTCTTGACCGGCCTTTTTAGCAGCTCCGATTTTCTTAGCAACTTGGTTGCGGCGAGCCTGAAGTTCTTCCGTTTCAGTCTGAATCGCTTTACGTTCGCCTTCTAAAGCTTCGTATTTTTCGGTAGGAAATTGAAATTTACGAGTTGCCAAGCGAGCGACAACTTCGGGCAAATTCTTGCGAAGAAGATTTGAATCAAGCATGTAATTTCTCTTCTAGATTGATTGAATTGTTTGATTGTACGCTATCAGGACACGTCCTCACATGAACTATGCGTAACGGCTTAGAAGTTATTCTAAGAACCTTTTTTCTCCGTTTGAAAATGCTGGCTTGAACCGTTAACCGGGAGCCTAATTTGGATATTTCTTCAATCGGCTTCCAAAATGGGCAAAAAATAAATTCCTATTTTTCGTTTTTTTTATTTTTCGATCCTAAAATATCCTCATGTTCAGAGAGAGCTTCTTCGCACTTGAAGCTCGAGAACATAGTTAATCACCCAAAAGGTATTATCAAATGAACACACGGACAGCAATATTTAAGTTAGAAGCACTGCTAAGTGTTTCTTGCTGTCCTTGTTGCCAGCGAATGTGTTGATTTAATTAAGCACACGCTTATCGTTTTTTTCATACCAATCACTCAATTCCCTATGGTTCTGTTTGAGCCACATCAGGGGGTTATGTAATCCAAAAGGTGTCTTTATGCTTCGTAGAAATATTTTATTAGCTTCTCTTGCAGTATTAATACCAAACTTTGTTTTGGCCTCTGAACAGACCAAAACACTTAAGATCGGTGTGACTGCAGGCCTCCACGCACAAATTCTTGAACAAGTTCTTCCGATAGCTAAGAAAAACGGTCTCAATATCAAAATAGTTGAGTTCCAAGATTATGTACAGCCAAATGCCGCTCTGGCTGCAGGTGATCTGGATGTAAATATTTTTCAGACCAAGCCTTTTTTAGACGCGGCGAACCGAGATAGAGGCTATGACCTCGTACCAGTCGGCGAAACTATAACTTTCCCGATGGCTTTTTATTCTAAAAAATATTCTAACTTAAGCGACCTTCCTAATAAATCAACACTGGGAATCCCAAATGATCCTTCCCAAGGCGGTCGCGCTTTAATCCTTCTTGCTTCTCAGGGACTTATTAAACTTAAAGACAGCAAAAACCTTCTTTCGAGTCCCCTCGATATTGTCAGCAATCCTCATCATTACAACATAATTGAGCTTGAAGCAGCTCAGCTTCCCCATTCCCTTTCTGACTTGGACGCTGCTGCCATCAATGGCAATTACGCTTCAGCCGCAGGCCTGAATCCAAGCAAAGACGGAATTCTTATCGAAGATCCGAACGGCCCCTATGTTAATCACATCGTGGTTCGAGCACAGGATAAAAATCAACCTTGGGTAAAACCGTTGATTCAGTCTTATCAACAACCCCAAATTCACGACTTTATATTGAAAACTTTCAAAGGCGCCGTTATTCCGGTTTTTTAATAAATCATTTTTTATCATCCACTTGTTTATAAAGGAATCAAAAATGGCTATTCGTCAATCCATTAAAGAACTTATCGGCAACACACCGCTTGTCCAACTGAACCGTTACGCCGCCAAACGCGGTCTGGGTGCAAACATCCTTGCCAAAATTGAATATTTCAATCCTGCCGGATCCGTAAAAGACCGCGTCGGTTTTGCCATGCTTGATGCTGCTGAAAAAGCCGGCAAACTCAACAGCAAAACCGTCATCATTGAACCGACCAGCGGAAACACCGGTATCGGTTTGGCCGCTGCGGCCGCCGCAAGAGGACTTCGCATCATTCTGACGATGCCAGAAACCATGAGTGTCGAACGCCGCAACCTTCTTAAAGCTTACGGGGCCGAGCTGGTCTTAACAGACGGCAAGAAAGGCATGAAAGGCGCTATTACCAAAGCTGAAGAGCTGGCTAAAGAAAACCCCAACAGCTTTATTCCCGGACAGTTTGTAAACCCGGTCAACCCGGAAACGCATTTCAAGACAACAGGTCCAGAAATTTGGAAGGATACGGAAGGAAAAGTTGATATTTTCGTGGCTGGGGTGGGCACAGGCGGTACCATTACCGGAGTTGGCAAGTATCTCAAATCTCAAAATCCGAACATTAAGATTTATGCGGTCGAACCGGATACTTCCGCGGTCCTGAGCGGAGAACCCTCCGGTCCTCATAAGCTGCAAGGCATCGGCGCAGGCTTCATTCCCGACACGCTTGATACAAAAATTATCGATGAGATTATTAAGATCGGCGCTCAAGAAGCTTATGAAGCCGGCAAGGCACTTCCCAAAGAAGAAGGTTTCTTGGTCGGCGTGCTGGTGGGCATTTCCTCCGGCGCCGCTTTAGCCGCCGCAACACAGCTTGCCAAACTGCCTGAAAATAAAGGCAAGAATATAGTTGTTCTGCTTCCGGACAGCGGAGATCGTTACCTCTCAAGCGAAATGTTCGCTTAATTAAGACTTGAGCCTCGCTTTGCGAGGCTCACTTATTTTTATTCGGTGTGAATGTTCGGGTCAGGTTCGCTGGCCTGTTTCGTTCCGACACTTCTGCCTTTTGGCATATCGCCGCTTCTTCTGACCTCCTCGTTCAACGCATGAAGCTGAGCGAGTTTCTCGCCGATCTTGATTTCCAGGCCTCTGGGCGAAGGTTTGTAAACCCGAATCTCGTCCATATCATCCGGAAAGTATTTAACGCCGGCGGCAAAGGATCCGGGTTCATCCGGCGGATAACGATAACCGGCGCCGTTTCCGACTTTTTGCATGAGCTTTGTCGGAGCGTTGCGAATGTGCATCGGAACGGGACGAGTTCCGTCCTGCTTCACAAACGCCCTCATCTTATTAAATGCCTTGTAAACCGAGACTGACTTCGGAGCACAGGCCAAATACACAACCGCATTGGCTAGGGCTAACTCACCTTCCGGGGAGCCGAGTCTTTCGTAAATATCAACGGCATTGGTCGTGATCTCCATTCCGCGAGGATCAGCCAAGCCGATATCTTCGATCGACATCCGCATTAAGCGCCGTGCAATGTACAAGGGATCCACGCCGCCGTCGAGCATTCTGCACATCCAATACAGAGCCGCATCGGGATCTGATCCTCGAACGGATTTATGCAGAGCGGAAATTTGGTCATAAAAGTTATCACCGCCCTTATCAAATCGGCGAATCGTTGCAGGTAATGCTGCTCGAACGAACTTCTCATCAATGACTTTAATGCCTCGATCTTTTGCCATCGTGGCGGAAACTTCCAGAGCGTTCAGGAAGCGTCTGGCATCGCCGTCAGCAAGTCCGATGAGGATTTTCTCAGCCTCTTCATTGACTTTAAGGCCCAGATATTCGCGCTCAAGCGCACGATGGAGCAGCTCTTTTAAGTCTTCTTCTTTGAGAGACTCAAGCACATAAACCGTCGAACGGGACAAGAGCGCTGAAATCACTTCGAAGCTTGGATTTTCTGTAGTTGCTCCGATGAAAGTAAAGAGTCCGCTCTCTACATGAGGCAGGAAAGCATCCTGCTGGCTCTTTGAAAAGCGATGTACTTCGTCCACAAAAACTACCGTTGAACGGCCGGTTTTTTCTCTATTCGCTGTAGCCTTTTCCACCGCATCCCGAATATCTTTCACGCCGCCGAGAACGGCAGAAATCGAAATGAACGGAAGACCGAAAGCATCAGCCATCAAACGGGCAAGCGTGGTTTTGCCCACACCGGGAGGCCCCCACAAAATCATGGAGTGCGGATGTGCGTTTTCAAATGCGCTTCTCAAGGGTTTGCCGGGGCCAAGCAGATGCTTTTGTCCCACAACCTCGTCTATCGTTTTAGGACGAAGACGCTCCGCTAAAGGCGAAGCCTGATCTTTAGGCGCCGCCTTACGGGTCGCTTTAGCGGCTTCCGCCGCAGCGTTTTTAATTGTGTCAGGCGAGTCCGGATTTCCGAAGAGATCTGTTTCCATGAAAAAGCACTCAAAAATTCTTTGCGATATTTTCGGATATTTTCTAAAAATCTGCTGAACGGCTAAAGACTTATTAGTGAATTGACTGTACGCTATTTGTCTTCCGACAGCACTTTCTTGAGATATCTTCCGGTGATGCTTTCGGGACATGCCGCCACTGCCTCGGGCGCTCCTTCAACCACTACTCTTCCGCCCTCCGTTCCGCCCCAAGGGCCCATATCAATGATGTAGTCGCAGTTGGTGATGAGCTCTAAGTCGTGCTCAATCACAATCACCGTTGCACCCAACTGAATCAGATGATCAAAGATCAATATCAGTTTCTTAACGTCCTGAGGATGCAGACCGATCGTCGGTTCGTCGAAAACAAATACGGAACCCTGCTGAGGCATCTCCATCTCGTAAGCGAGTTTTAGCCTTTGAGCTTCACCGCCGGATAATGCAGGCGTGGCTTCTCCGAGAGTAAGGTAACTCACGCCCAAATCCTGAAGAATCTTGAGCTGCTTAGCGATTTTTGTTTCTTCATGCAGGAGATCAGCGGCCTCTTCCACCGTCAGTTTTAGTACACCCGGAAGGGAGACCGACACGGAATCCTTTTCCTTGCTCTTCCACAAAATGTCATAGGCTTCTTTGCCGTAGCGGGAACCTCCGCAGCTCGGACAGATGGTATCGACATCCGGAAGAAACTGAACGTCCATGGAGATAATGCCGGTTCCGTCGCAAACGGGACATCGCAATTTGCCCGTGTTGTAAGAAAAATCTCCGGCTTTTAATCCTTTCGCCTTTGCATCCGGTGTTCTGGCAAACAATTTCCTTAAGTCGTCGAATACGCCGTCATATGTCGCAACCGTAGATCGAACATTTGCTCCGATCGGCTTAGAGTCGATGACTTTGACGGATTGAATACCCTTAGCCTCTAGCGAATAAACATGCTCAGGAAGTTTTGAGCCTCGAATAACTGCCTGAAGCGCAGGTACCAGACATTCAATAACAAGGGAAGTTTTACCGGAACCTGAGACACCGGTGACAGCAATCATTCGACCTTTAGGGATAGAAACATCCAAGGCTTTGACGGTATAGAACGGCTTTGTCTTAATCTTGACCGAACCATTCTCGAACATATTTTCTTCTGTGGCTCGAGTGCGCACTTTCAAAGATTCTTTACCTGACAGATAAGGACCGATTAGAGAATGAGGATTCTTTTCAGCCTCTAAAGGAGTTCCCTGCGTGATGATTCGTCCGCCTTCTTTACCGGCGCCGGGACCGATTTCAATCAATTGATCCGCGTCCATCAAAATTCTCGGATCGTGGTCAACCAAAACGACCGAGTTTTTGCGATCAACCAACTCCCGAACAATCTTCATCAGGCCATCCACATTGTATGGATGAAGTCCGATTGAAGGTTCGTCGAGAACATAAAGAACACCTGTCGTGTCGCTTCTTACCGCACGAGAAATTTGAACGCGCTGAAGCTCTCCGTTTGACAGCGTGCCGCCGGCTCTGTCCAAAGACAAATAGGAAAGGCCGAGGTTCGTCAGCCGTTCAGCTGTCCTCAAGAACTCGTTGACGATACTCTGGGCCATATCCTTCATTTCAGAGGGCATTTGTTCGGGTATCTTCTTCACCCAGACAACCAGTTCTGAGAGCGTCATCGCGCAGACTTCTGCGATGTTTTTGCCCATGAGTTTGGTCGACAGTGCTCGTTCATTGAAGCGTGTTCCAAGACAGGCAGGGCACGGTCCTTTGGTCAGGAACTTCTCAATGCGTTTCATGCCCTTTTCGTCTTTGACTTTCGAGAGCGCATTCTCAACCGTACGGACGGCATTGAAATACGTAAAGTCCAGCGGGACGGCCTGACCGCTGCCTTTGTTGGTATAGACGATGTGCTTTTTAACAGCGGGCCCGTCATAGACGATTTTCTTTTCTTCCGGTGTTAAATCTTTAAAGGGAACGTTCGTTCGTACACCCATAGCCTTGCAGACTTCCGTCATCAACGACCACATGAGTGTGCCCCATGGTTTAACCGCACCGTCGTCAATACTCAGCGATTCATCAGGCACCAGACTCGCCCGATTGACCGTAACTGCAATTCCTGTGCCTCCGCACGTCGGACAAGCACCGGAACTATTGAAAGAAAAGTCTTCGGCACTCGGCGCATCAAATTCAACGCCGCAGACGGGACATTTGAGTTTCTGGCCGAGGGCGACTGCCGGTGTCGGAGGAAGATAGTGCCCGTTCGGACAGCGGTGCGAGCCGAGTCGGGAGAACATCAGTCGGACGGAATTGAAAAGCTCAGTCAGTGTACCGAACGTGCTTCGAATATCCGGTGTGGAGGGTCTTTGATGTAGGGCAAGAGCGGCCGGAATGTTCTCTACGGAATCAACTTTTGCGTCCTGAGTTTGCGTCAGGCGCCGGCGTGTGTAGGCAGACAACGCTTCTAAGTAACGGCGCGACCCTTCGGCATAGAGCACGCCTAATGCCAACGAGGACTTTCCGGAACCGGACAGACCTGAGATCGCTACCAGCTCATTGAGCGGTATATCCACATTCATATTCTTGAGATTGTGAACTTTTGCGCCTCTTACCAGGATGTCGTCCTTCATTTCCTTTCCACCTTCATTCAATACAAAGAAAAATCGGCCAAAGATTTTGTCTATGACCGATTTTCATAAAGCTCAATTACTTAACGTTATCGCTAAGCCACTTTTCCACTACCTTGGCAACTTCTGCGCTGTTCTTATCGGAGAACGGAAAGTGCGTATTGCCCTTGATACCGATGTCAGGCAAATGGAGCACTTTGGCATGACCGCCTTCGGCATTCACAGCGTTGACGAATTCCTGAGCCATCGTCGAAGCAGCTCTCCAGTAATCCTGGTAGGGATTCTTAACTTCGGTCTTAGGAATATTGTCCCCGTAAACGATGAGGATCGGGAACCTTGTCAGCTTTTTGAACTCACTAAGGGGAACGCCGACAGCCTTAGTCGGTCCGAAGAAACTGTTGTTCGGAATCGGAGCAGGCACTTTGCCTTCAGGGAAAATAAAGCCGGAACCCGGTTCAAAGGCAATGATACCCTTCAGATTCTTCCCTGCTTCCGTTCCGATCAGCCATCCGGGTCCGCAGCCCTGGGAATGCGTGACAAGAACTGTGCCTTCCGTCTTCTGCAAAGCATCTGTCACAGCATCGGCGATGACTTTGTCATTGTACGGAGCGGTATTCGGTGTCATCTGACGCCAGAAAGAATTCAGATCCTTTTGGCTGGCAAAAGCGGAGTTGTCATAGAACTTCGGCCATAACCCCATACGGAACTGACCGAACCAGAACTGTTCATCCGGGCTTGCTTTAATCGTTCCGTCGACCGTTGCCCTGCCAGCATCGCCGCGGCGAGGCTGATCGATCAAATAAACCGGGTAGCCTTTACGCAGGAACACGCTCTGGAAGCCTTCTCTCCCATCCGGTGTTGTCTGCCAAGTACGCATGGACTGACCGGCGCCGTGCAGGAACATCAAAGAAACATTCTTGGCATGGGCAGGGATCTGGTAAATCACATTAGCGTGATCACCGTGCAGCGTCATGGCATCGGGTTCCGGATGATACGGATCGAAAGTCTTCTTGGCTTCGATGACTGTGCCGCCGGCAGAGAATGCGCCCTGCTTTTCAATCGTGATCGGCTGGGCAAAAGAAGCAAGCGCAAAGGAACCTAACAGAACTGCGAGTAAAGTTTTCTTCATGGTTTGCCTCGGAATTAATGGAGTTTCGTGAGCCATTCCACCATCTTGGGATCGTTGTGATCGAAGAAAGCGGTCTTCTTCTGGTCCAAAGCGTTAATCGCGGCCATATCGTCGGCAGTCAATTCGAAGTCAAAGACGTCGATATTCTGGCGAATACGATCGGGGTTGACGCTCTTCGGAATGCAGATGATGCCTCTTTGGAGCTGCCAGCGAAGAACAACCTGGGCGATAGACTTGCCGTATTTTTCGCCGATCTTCAGGAGCACCGGATTGTGGAACAGGTCGTTCTTGCCTTCGGCAAATGGAGCCCAGCTTTCCATCGCGATACCCTTGGAGTTCAGGTATTCCTCGTCGGAATGACGCTGATTAAAGATGTTGCATTCGATCTGATCGACGGCCGGCTTGACTTCATTGAAAGCCACTAAGTCGGCGATTCTGCCCATATCGAAGTTGGAAACACCGATCGCACGAACGCGCCCTTCTTTCAGAAATTCTTCCATGGCTCTCCATGCGCCGTAATAATCGTGGTACGGCTGATGGATCAGATAAAGATCAAGGTAGTCAAGGCCGAGTTTTTCTAAGGAAGCGGCAAAGGCTTTCTTTGCACCTTCATAATAAACATCGGTAATCCAAAGCTTTGTGGTAATGAACAGCTCATCTCTCGGAATGCCGCTGTCTTTGATGGCTTGGCCGACAGCCTCTTCATTACCGTAAGCCTGAGCTGTATCGATGGAGCGATAGCCGTTCTCTAAAGCACAAAGAACTGCTTTGCGGCATTCTTCCGGATCGGTGACTTGGAACACACCGAAACCGAGCATCGGCATTTTGACGCCGTTCTTAAGAGTCTTATAAAGCATATTCAAAACCTCCTTAATTGTTCTTGACACCGAAAATATCCGACTTAGGCAGCTTATCGAGGGCTTCATCAATCGCCTTGATTTCTTCTGCAGAGAGTTTGACAACTGCGCCGCCGGCGTTTTCTACGATTCTTTCGAGTCTACGGCTGCTCGGGATCGCTGTGAGCCAAGAATGTTTGCCGAGCATCCAAGCTAAAGACAGCTGAGACATGGTTGCTCTGTGTTCTTCCGCGGTTTTCTGCAGGAACGCCATAAGCTCTTCGTTTTTCTTCATTGCTTCCGGAGTGAACTGCGGCATGCGCGAGCGGTAATCGACCACAGCTTCGAACTTATTATTCGTCGCTTTTTCATAGGCGCCGGAAAGCAGACCGTTAGCCAGCGGAGAATAAGCAACAAAGCCGATGCCAAGTTCCTCTAATGTCGGGAACAACTTTTCAATTCTTCTGGCCATCATGGAATAACGATCCTGAACCGCACTGATCGGCGTGACTTTGTGTGCACGGCGGATGTATTCTTCCGGCGCCACGGACACGCCCCAATGACGAATCTTGCCTTCTTTAATCAGTTCGCCCATCACTTCGGCAACGACTTCGGGTTCGACCTTCGGATCGATGCGATGCTGGAAATAAAGATCGATGGTTTCGGTCTGTAGACGCTTCAGAGAACCTTCAACCGACTGACGAATCTTTTCCGGTCGAGCGTCAGGAATGATGTCGCCGTGGGTGTATTCGGAAAAAGAGATGCCGAATTTTGTAGAAATAACCACTTCATCGCGGAAAGGTTTTAAGGCTTCCCCGACAATTTCTTCATTGATGTAGGGGCCGTAAACTTCTGCGGTATCAAAATAGGTGTAGCCGCAGTCAAGCGCCTGCCTCAGAATCTTTACGGCGTCCTTTCTATCTGTCGCTTCGCCGTACCCATGAGAAAGGCTCATGGCGCCGTAACCGAGATCCGAGACCTCCAATCCTTCACTTAACTTTCTTGTCTTCATTTCATCTTTTCCTTATTTTGAATTCTTAAGCCAAAAGTCGAGCGCTTCCTGTGCCCAGCCCTCGGCAGGTGTTCCTGTTCCTAAGCCGAATCCGTGCGGCATGCCGCGAATGAGTCTGAATTCGGCCGGCGTTCCCTGGGCTTTAAGACGATTGATTCTTTGTTCCATGGTCCAGGGGCTTGCGATACCGTCTTGGTCTCCGACAACAGCAAAAGTTGCGGGTTCTGTACCGCTGATATCCGTGTGACCCGTATATTCCATAATGACGGCGCTCGGACGCTGTTTTGTTTTGCCGCCGAACTCGGTCGCGCCGTAGCTTCCGAGATAGGCCGCCATTCTGGCGCCGGCGGAGCCGCCCCACAAAGAATAATTTTTAGTAGAAACTTGGAGTTCCTTTGCGTGGTCAAAGATGAAGTCGATGCCTTGAGCCAAATCGTCGCACGCGGCTTGCGCACTGCCGTCACGATAGACAATCACAAAAGCATTGATGCCCTTTCCGGCAAGGAACTTCGCGATCGGAAAACCTTCGTGAATCACGCCGACGTATTGAAATCCGCCGCCCGGGCAAATAATCGCGAAAGGCGCATCCGGCTTACCGCGGAAAAAGAAGAGTCCCGCAACCGGTCTGCCGTTTGAAGCTGTTTTTAAGGGGTAGAAGATCTTCTTTCCCTTTAGGACTTCATCTTTCATGTAATTCAGCACTTCAGCAGATTCTTTCGGCATCACATAACTGAGATAAGGAAGAAGTCTGCTTGCCTCTCTCAGCCTTAGGCCTGCGGTGCGGCCTCTTGGAAAGAGCAAATTTGAATAGCCGGAAAAAGCCGGATCATCTTTGATTGTGTCCAGCAAAGTATTTTCATCGAATTTCGTTTTATGTTCCTCCGATGCTACAGGAGAAAGTTTTCTTTCTTCTGCATTAACGGTTTTTGCGACGAACAAGGCCGCAAAAATGCTGCTTAAAAAATTACGTCTTTGCATCTGTGCACCATTTGTCGCTGAGTATTTTGAGCCAATCGAACCCAAGAGAAAACCTCTTGAACCCCTCTTCTGAGAACCCTCCGGGAATCGGTCCAAAAACGGCAAGAAAATCAGATAAAAGGTTTTGCGATAAATATTTCTTGCTGCCTTTCATCATTTTTCGAGGTTGTCCCAAAGGTAATTTCGGCGTTTCGCTACAATCACCCCGAACTTCTGATTAAAAAACTTCAAGTTTTAGGCAAAGGTTTTTATCCTCAAATTGGGAATCTTAAGAGCTCTAATAACCCCCTCCATAATTAATGAACGGTCTTAGCATCTTTACAGCTCTCTTATTCGAGGTCGCAAAAACTTTTCTCAGAGTTTTTGCTTCTCAAAGAGACAGGTCCGTTTTTACTCTTGCCTCATTTTGAAGGAAATAACTGAGTTTCTTTTGTCAAAGATTGGAATGTATTTGCTCGATTTTTTGAGGTTTTTTCGAGTCAGCGGAGAAGAAGTAACTGTCGGGCTTCTCGGATGTGACTGACCAAGGATCGAGAGGTCGGACAGCCGGCTGTTTTAAGCCGGCTTTGCAAATATCGAAAGGTCGATTTCCTAGACTACATCGTAGCCGGCAGCCTTCAATGCCTGCTGAGCCTTCTGAAGATTTTCTTTTTTCACCAATATGTAGTCGGTGTTATAGGTTGAGACTACAAAGATGCCGATCTTGTTTTCTGCCAGGATTTTAGAGATTTCGGACAAGATACCGATCAAAGAAAAATCCAGTACGCCTTCTATCCGGAAAGTCCTCCAACCGTCGACGCGATCCGTAGTGTTGTCAGGAACGTCTGACGTTAGGCATACAAGTGAGATTTCTTCGTCCGTTTTACCGATGAAAAAGAACTTGCCGTTCAAATCAATGTCGGAGATAGAGACTACCTTGCAAACTGACAGTTCTTGGTCAAGTGTTTTTAACTTCATTTCCGCTACCTCCGGCAAGACGATTAGAAAAACTTATGGTTTAACTAATCGGTTTTTGAGGAAGCCCATCAATCGCAATACCGATTTTTGTCCTCCCCGACTATAGGATCATTAGACAACCATCCGAGAGATTTATGTCAGAAAAGAGATTCTCTTTTTCCCATAATGAGTTAGTTGAAACCGGAAGGCCTTTGGCCTTTTTACGAAAGGAAATAACTAGGAGAAAACATGAAAACTTGGCTGATTACCGAATGCTCATCCGGATTTGGAAGGAATTTAGCTGAAACGCTCTTGTCCGAAGGCGAACAAGTAATTGTGACAGCTAGAAAACCCAAAACGATTCAGCATTTCGCAAAAAATTATCCTCTGACAGCCTTATGCCTGAGATTAGACGTGACGAAGAAGGACACGATTGACGCAACCGTAAATGCTGCAATTGAAAAATTCGGCAAGATCGATGTCTCATCAACAACGCCGGTTATTGTCTTCGCGGTGCCGTTGAGGAA
>ERZ827181.2659-NODE-2659-length-14779-cov-4.099905_pt1 | contig 14779 bp, 10 predicted proteins | sample MGYA00519778_ERZ827181 | MGnify/ENA primary metagenome ERZ827181 (study PRJEB31778, sample SAMEA3449273) | human gut metagenome | biome: human gut; feature: human-associated habitat; material: faeces | place: United Kingdom | collected 2010/2012 ...
AGGGCGAGATGCGCAAGCGCATCCAGTTTATGTACGGCGGCGAGTTGCAGACCATCCGGTTCGAGTATACCGGGCCAAGTCTGGAATCCGTTCTCGACCGTCTGCCCACTGCAAAGGTTTTGCAGGTGACGGAAAAAGGCTGGATCGTGGAAGCCGAGGTGTTTGGCACGGGCATCCAGATGTGGGTGAGAAGTCAGGGAGACTATATAAAAATTATAAATACATAGGGAGACTATCATTATGAGTGAAATTCAGGTGGAAGTACGTTTTACAGATAAACTGAAGTCTATCCGTGTGGGTGGGCAGGAGATGGAAATCCCGAATGCCATCAAGACAAAATCTGTTGAAGAATGGTTTGAACCGGCGGCTGGCCGTGTGAATTGGGATGGTCTGGGGGCTGAAATCAAGGCTATGGGTTTCAGCAATGAGAAAAATGCTGTGTACAGCTTCCTGTTTATTGGCCCGGAAGATAAAAAGCGAGAATTCATGGGCTTCGTGGAGAACTTTTGCCTGGGTGAGGAAGCGCAGCAGGAAACGCAGGAGGAAACCGAGCAGGACTACCTGCATAATGCCCAAAATTATCAGCAGGCAGGCAATGTGGAAATGGCGTTCCAGCAGTACATGGTCGCGGCCAGAGATTACGGAAGCCCTGAGGCACAGTTTGAGGTGGCACGGTGCTATCAGAACGGCACGGGTGTGGAAAAAAGCGAAGAAAATGCGGTCGTGTGGTACAAAAAGGCCGCAGAGCAGGGCAATGCCGAGGCGCAGTGCGTTCTGGGCGGATGCTTCTATTATCAGACTCTGGGCGTTGAAAAAGACGACAAAGAGGCCCGCAAGTGGTACGAAGCGGCGGCGACTCAGGGAAATGTGACGGCTCAGTATATGACCGGGCGGCTGTATGCGGCACTCTAGTACAATGTGGCGGCTGTGAAGTGGTACACCAAAGCGGCGGAGCAGGAATGCCCGGAAGCCCAGTATGAGCTGGGCGCGTGCTATGAGGCCGGCGACGGCGTCGGCAAGGACGAGGCAAAAGCCGCAGAACTGTACCGCAAGGCGGCAGTGCAGGGCTATGCGGAGGCGCAGAACGAGTTGGGCGCTTGCTATAGTAATGGCACAGGTGTCGCAAAAGATTTGGAGCAGGCGTTTGAATGCTACCGCAAGGCGGCAAAACAGGGCAATGTGAAAGCGCAGTACAATCTGGGCGTTTGCTATGAGTGTGGTTGGGGCGTAACGAAAGACCCTGTGCAGGCCGCTGAATGGTCTGCGAGAGCCGCAGAGCAGGGATTTGCGGCGGCACAGTATAATCTTGGCTATTTCTACAGGAACGGAGAAGGCGTAGAAAAAGACCCGAAAAAGGCTGCGATGTGGTACGAGAAAGCCGCAGAGCAGGGACTTGCGGAAGCACAATATATGCTTGGCTACTGCTATTGCTACGGCTTGGGTGTAGATGAAAATGAAACGGAGGCGGTAAAATGGTATAAGAAAGCAGCAGAGCAGAACCATGTGGAGGCACAGCATGATCTTGGTAATTGCTACTACTATGGCTGGGGCGTGGCAGAAAACAAAGCAGAAGCGGTAAAGTGGTATCAAAAGGCCGCAGAACAAGGCGATACAGATGCACAGTTTGCGCTGGGTAAGTGTTATTATTATGGAAATGGCACCGAAGTGAACTATGAAACAGCCGCAAGGTGGATTCAGAAAGCGGCAGAGCAAGGCAATGCGGACGCACAGAATCTGCTTGGTGATTGCTATTGTTATGGCTATGGCGTAGAGCCAAACAATGAGGAGTCCGCAAAATGGTATGAGAAAGCAGCGAATCAGGGCAATACGAAGGCACAGTACAGTCTGGGACGCTGTTATAGAAATGGTACAGGCAAAAGAAAAGACCTTGCTGAAGCAGTAAAATGGTATGAGAAAGCAGCAGAAGGGGGCAACGCGGACGCTCAGAACAGTCTTGGCTATTGCTATGAAGTGGGAGAAGGTGTAACAGAAGACCTGGCCAAAGCAGCAAAGTGGTATCGCGAATCAGCAGAAAATGGCAATGAAGTTGCACAGTGTAATTTTGGCCTTTGCTATGAGTATGGAAAAGGAATAAAAAAAGACCTGGCCGAAGCAGCAGTATGGTACGACGAATCTGCAGAGCATGGATACGCAAGAGCTCAATTTAAGATTGGTCTGTTCTATGACAAGGGATATGGCGTGGCACAGAACAAAGAAGAAGCGGCGAAATGGTATCGGAAAGCCGCAGACCAGGGTGATGCGGATGCGCAATGTAATCTTGGCTATTGCTACAAGACAGGAGATGGTGTAACAAAAGACCCTGTCAGGGCAGTGGAGTTGTACCGTAAGGCTGCAGATCAGGGAAATGCAAGTGCGCAGAACAATTTGGGCTATTGCTATAAAAATGGAGAAGGCGTGGAAAAGAACAGCGCGAAAGCAGTTGAATGGTATCGTAAATCTGCGGAGAATGGTAATGCATTTGCACAGTACAATCTTGGGTTGTGTTACGAATATGGTACAGGTGTAACGTTATCGAAAGCAACTGCGGCAGAGTGGTACCGGAAAGCTGCGGACCAGGGCGATGCTGATGCACAGTATAAACTTGGCGTGTTCTATGAAAATGGATACGGCGTGATAAAAGATGAAGCACAGGCCATGCAGTGGTACAAGAAAGCGGCTGAGCAGGGCAATGAAAGCGCAAAGAACGCTATTGACAGGATGCAGAGCAGCGGTATGGGTGCGGCAGTGGCAGCCGGCGCCGCGGCGGCCACTGTAGGTCTGTTGTGGAAAATTTTGAGGGGTTAACAGCAGAAAGGAAAATAAATCATGGCAGACGAGCTTGAGGTGCTTGAAAAACAGCAGCTTTCCGCGCAGCGGTCGCTGCATGACCTGACGGACCAGCTGACCCTTGCAGACCATCTGGTGTATAAAAAATATCTGACGGAACTGCAGAACTATGGCATGGTGGAGCTTTCTCAGAAGATGCTGGAGGTGCAGGATCCCGCTCAGTGTATCCGAATGTTCCAGCTGAAGAAACTGACCCTGAAAAAGGGCGAGGATATGTTCCAGAAGCTTTCTACGGTGTACTATTCCAGCATGGCACAAGGCTGTAGTCTGGCGGTGATGATCGATGTGCCGGAGGAGAATGTCGGCGCGAATATCTATCTGGGTGTCCGTGAGGACCCTTTGAAAAAGAACATGAAGAGCCGCGACCTGGATACTTCCAGCAAGGCGCTGCAAAAGGTGCTGCTCTCCAACTTCCCCGGTTCCGATATAAAAGGCATTCCTCCGGAGGCGGGAAAAAAACTGCTGGATGAAGCCTTTGGCGAAGAGCAGGAGGCGGTGGCCTCAGTGTCCTGTGTGGCAGCTCTGCGCGATAAGTCCAAAACGGAAGATAAAGCCTTTGTGCAGGGCATTGAGCGCTTTATGGATGCGATGGAAGGAGAAAAGTATACTGCGCTGTTTTTGGCAGAACCTGTTTCCAATGAAACGCAGGCGGCTATCCGCAGCGGGTATGAAAATCTGTACAGCACTCTTTCGCCCTTCCGCAAGAGTACATGGTCTTATACCGAGAATCAGAGCACAGCTGTGATGGAGAGCCTGTGCAGTGGAACTTCCCATACCATCAGCGATACTGTCAGCACGACCACAACGGACGGTACGAACCAGTCCTCTTCGGTGACGGACGGCACACAGAAAACGAAAGGGGTCAGCGGCGGTATCAACGGCGGTGTCGGCAGCAGCTTCGGCACCTCGGTCACAAAAATCTCGCCGGTGGCTGGCGGCATTGCAGGCATTCTGGGTCTGGGCGGCTTGGCAGCTTCGGCCCTGATTCCGGGCGCGGGGGCCGTCATCGGCCCGCTGCTTGGCACGGCGGGCAGGGCCATAGGAGGCATGACGCCAGCCAGAACGGCTTTCAACAGCATCGCCCGGAACATCGGAGGCTCACTGGGCGTAAACGCCTCGCGTGGTACCAGCCACTCTACCACCGAGCAGACCGGCACTTCGCACAGCACCTCCGATGGAACGTCGCATGGCATTTCAGACAGCACCAGCCAGCAGGAGAGCCACGGCACAACGGATACCCGCGGTACGGGCCGTACTCAGCAGGTGGAACTGTGCAATAAATCGGTGGAGGAACTGCTGGAACGCATTGAAAACCAGCTCAAGCGTGTAAAGGAAAGTGAAGATTATGGCTGCTATAACTGTGCAGCGTATTTCCTTTCGTCTACTCAATCCACAGCACTTTTGGCGGCCAACACTTACCGCGCATTGATGGTAGGCGAGGGCTCCTCGGTGGAGAGCGGTGCCGTCAATGTGTGGAAGAACAATGAGGCAGAAGTGGCACAGCTGCGGGAATATCTCAAGCGGTTCATGCAACCGGTCTTTGCTCGCCCACTATGGGAGAATGCGCCGGATAGTCTGCTTTATACACCTGCAACGCTGGTCAGCGGGCGGGAACTGCCGATGCACCTTGGCTTGCCCACCCGCTCAGTGCATGGTTTGCCGATTATTGAGCACGCGGAGTTTGGCCGCAATGTGCCGGATGAGGCGATGCCGGATGAGGACAAGATGAATCTGGGCAAGATTTACCACATGGGTAAAGAGGAAGCGGCAGGACTGCTCTTGAACCGGCAGGCGATGGCTTCCCATACGTTCATCACTGGCTCGACCGGCACAGGCAAATCCAATGCGGTCTACCATCTGCTGGATGAGATCACAAAGAACGGACAAACGACGTTTCTTGTGGTGGAACCGGCCAAGGGCGAATACAAGAACGTGTTCGGCAATTGTACAGATGTGCAGGTGTTTGGTACAAACCCCAGAGAAACGCCGCTGCTGCGCATGAACCCCTTTGCATTCCCTGAGAATATCCATATTCTGGAACATATTGACCGTCTGGTGGAGATATTCAACGCCTGCTGGCCGATGTATGCAGCCATGCCAGCGGTGCTGAAGGATGCTATTGAGCGCAGCTATCAGAAAGTAGGCTGGGATCTGCGCAATTCGGAGAGCGAGAAGGGAGTTTTCCCAACCTTCTTTGACCTGCTGGATATTCTGCCGGGCGTCATTGAAGAGTCGCATTATTCCAAGGATACCCAAAGCGATTATGTGGGCGCATTGTGCACCCGCGTAAAGTCGCTGACAAACGGTATTTATGGCAGTGTGCTTTGCGCAGAAGATGCGCTGAGCGATGCTGAAATGTTCGATCAGAATGTGATCGTAGATTTGAGCCGTGTGGGTTCTATGGAAACAAAATCGCTGCTGATGGGCATCTTGGTGATGAAGTTACAGGAATACCGGATGTGCAGCAGCGGGATGAACAGCAGGCTGCGCCATGTCACAGTGCTGGAAGAAGCACACAACCTGCTGCGCAAGACCTCGGCAGAGCAATCACAGGAAGGTGCAAATTTGCAGGGCAAGTCGGTGGAAATGCTGGCAAATGCCATTGCGGAAATGCGTACTTATGGTGAGGGGTTTATCATTGCAGACCAGGCACCCGGACTGCTGGATATGTCGGTCATCCGCAACACGAACACAAAAATTATTCTGCGCCTGCCGGACGAAGAGGATCGCAAGCTGGTAGGCAAGTCTGCCGCCCTGAAGGAGGCACAGATCGATGAATTGTCCAAGCTGCCGCTTGGTGTGGCTGCCGTTTACCAGAACGAGTGGCCGGAGGCAGTGCTTTGCAAGATTGAGGCGTATCCCATGCCGGAAAATGCTGTTTACCACAAGCCTTCAAAAATGCCGCATGAAATCAACGCAGAGTTTGTATTCGGACAACTGGCAGTGGGCAAAGAGTTGAAACCGCTGAGCAGTTCGGAGATGGAGCAGCTGAAGCTCTGGCTGAAACGCCATGAGACTGTGCTGAAGCCGGAGGACAGCCGCTACCTGGAACGGGTCTTTGCAGGCGGAGAACTGGATGTGGCTAAGACTCGGAAAGCTGTGTTCGATTTCTTTGGTGGGATTAGCACGGTCGTTGATTACTGTGCCGCAGCCGAAAAATCGCTCACACCCCGTAAAGAATTTCTGGAACAGCTGCAGGGACAGTACGGCCTGAAAGCTGCTGCTGCAGACTGGGTGCTAAATAGCGTGATAAGCATGGGCATGAGCCTGAACCCGGATGCAAAGGCTGTAGATAATCTAAGGACGAATTTTGAGCGGCAGGGAGGTCGTGTGCTGTGAGGCGAGAAATCTCAGAAGCGAAACCGATGGAAGCAAAAACGCACATTGGGCTGGATGATGTCGTCAAACGGTCATTTGAGCGTCTACAGAAAGGCGTGATAGAAAAGGCAGAAGAAAAACTGGATGCTGCTACGGAAAAGTCATTTGCAGAGCTAGAAAAAGAGCTGGAATACAAAAATAACGATGATGGAATGCCGTACCGTATGGAGCAGGATCTTTTGTCGGATGCAGAGTATAAAAGAAACGGATATGAGTATACTACCGATCACCTTGGAAGGCTGTTTACAGCCGAAGGAGACCTGCATCTGAAAGAGCATGATGGTCGTCTGCAAATTAAAGACAGCATCCATGACATTGGAAAAGGATATGAAAAAAGTACCGATGATCGAGGTCATGCAATTGCAGATCGCTTTGATGGAGCAAACGATTTGGAAAATCTCATTCCGCAGGATTCTGGACTAAATCGGAACGAATTCAAAAATTTTGAGAATAAACTGGCACAGGAAGTGGAAGCTGGGAAAAAAGTCAATCTGAAATTGGAAATGCATTATCCGGGAGACTCCTTCCGCCCGGATGCCATTACTGCTGTGACAACGATTGACGGAAAGCAGGAAGTTAAAGTATTTCTGAACGATTAGTATTTATAAGTCCACTGCACTTTCAGATTATTACAATCCCGGTCGATTGCACATACAATACAAGTATCACTTCACAAAACGGAGGGTACTTGTACTATGGTGGACTACGCCGACATCGGAAAACGCATCCGTGCCTGCCGCCTTGCAAAGGGCATGACGCAGGAACAGCTGGCCAATGAGGTCGGCGTGGTAGTTACGCACATCAGCCATATCGAGACGGGCAACTCGGTGCCTAGCCTGAAAACGCTGATCGACATCATTAACGCACTGGACTGCTCCGCAGACGAGTTGCTGTGCATCGAGATCAAAAAAGCAAAGCCGGTGTTCGACAGCTGGATGACCGAACAGCTTGCAGATTGCTCTGCCGATGAAGCAAAGATCATCAAAGAAACGGTGGTCAGTCTGAAAAAATCGCTCCGAAAAGTGTACGGAAAGTCCTCTAAATACAGATATGACTAAAACTTCAAAAACTGAATGCCAGTTGGTAGGTATTGAGCGCCTGAAAAAGCACCCATAAAGTAAACGAACCGCCCCGGTTTCCATAGCAGGAAGCCGGGGCGGCTTTTTATACAAAAAAGAAATCGTTTTTTGTAGCTTTAATGAATTGGCGCAGCGTCATTGACAGCAGAAGGGCAGAAGCGTATCTTTGAAACAGAAAACGGAACCGGGCTATAAATAGCAGGTTTCTTTACCTTGCGAGGACACTTTCGTTTTGATGAGGCACGACCCGGTGTGCCGCTTTTTTCATTTGCGGAGATAAAATGCAAAAAGTACGGATTATAGTACACATTATCTGCTATGCTCGGTACACGGAAAGCACACACCGGAAAAGGAGCAAAAATGCGCTGGACGTTGAATAAAACAAGGCTTTTGGCTGGTAAAACGGACCCGGAGAATACCAGCCTGTGGCTGCCGCTCTGGATGCACCTGTGGGATACGGCGGGCATCATGGAGCGGCTGGTCCGGCAGTGGCTCCCGGAAAGTGCAAAACGGGCCATGGGCTTTGAGCGCGAGGAAGCGTTGCTCGCGCATGCCCGGTTTCTGGGCGGGATCCATGATATAGGCAAGGCTACGGTAGCCTTTCAGGCAAATATCCTGCGCACGCTGCCGGAGGCGCGGCAGCGGCTGGAAATGTTGACGCCGCTGGACTGTCCTGAACAGAACCGCCGGGAGTCGCCGCATGCCCGGGCGGGCGAGGCAATTCTGCTGTGGAATGATTGTCCCGGCGGGCTAGCCTCCATTGTGGGAGCGCATCACGGCAGGCCACAGAGCTGCGCGGCGGTCGATGACCAGTTGGAGTGCTGGGAGAGCAACTACTACCCCAAGGGACAAAAAAAGGTCTGGGAGAGCTTTTGGACAGAACTGCTCATGACTGTTTTGCAGGACTGCGGCTTTGATGATACGGCGGAACTGTACGACCTGGACCCGCAGGAGGAAGTGCTTCTGACCGGACTTCTGATCATGGCAGACTGGATCGCCAGCAATACGGAATACTTCCCCCTGATCCCGGTAGAGGAGCTGGGCAGCATGGAGGATTACCCGGCGCGGGTGGACAGGGCTTGGGAAAAGCTGGCCCTGCCCTTTCCGTGGGAGGCACAGCCGGGCATCGCAGACCCGCAGGAGTTTGCGGTGCGGTTCGGCTTTGCGCCCAATGCGGTGCAGAGGGCTGTTCTGGAAGCTGTGGATACCGCAGCGGAACCGGGCATTCTGATTTTGGAAGCACAGATGGGCGTGGGCAAAACCGAGGCGGCGCTGGCCGCTGCGGAGATCATGGCCAGCCGGTTCGGGCTGGGCGGTGTCTTTTTCGGGCTGCCCACACAGGCCACGGCAAACGGCATCTTTCCCCGGCTGCTTGGCTGGGCAGACACGCAGTCTGAGGAGACGCTGCCGCAGGCTATAAAGTTGGCGCACGGCATGGCGGAACTGAATGAGTGCTATCTGCGGCTGCAGGGGCGCGGGGTGCAGCTGGAGGAGGACGCGCAGGAAGAGCATCAGGTGCAGGTACACCAGTGGTTTCAGGGAAACAAGCAGGCACTGCTGGCAAACTTCGTGATTGGCACAGTGGATCAGCTGCTGCTGGCGGCACTTGCCCAGAAGCACGTTATGCTGCGGCATCTGGGACTTGCGGGCAAAGTGGTCATTATTGACGAGTGCCACGCCTACGATACCTACATGAACTGCTATCTGGACCGCGCACTGGAATGGCTGGGCTGGTACAAGGTGCCGGTCATTCTGCTGTCGGCCACCCTGCCCGCCCGGCGGCGCACAGAGCTGGTCGAGGCCTACCGGCAGAAAAAGGCCGCCCCGGACGCTCCGTGGGAAACCAGCTGCGGCTATCCGCTGCTGACATGGACGGATGGCGCAGAGGTAAAGCAGACGGCCATCTCATCGGCTGCACCCGGTCAAACGGTGCAGCTGACTACGCTCACAGAGCCGGAGCTGCCCGCGCTGCTGCGCCGGAAGCTGGCAGAGGGCGGCTGTGCAGGGGTGATCGTAAACACGGTCAAAAAAGCGCAGAAGATCGCGCAGCTGCTGCGGGAAAGCCTGCCGGACAAAGAGGTGCAGCTGTTCCATGCGCAGTTCCTGATGCCGGACCGCGCGGCGCGGGAAAACCGGCTGATGGCACGCATCGGCAAGGGCTCTGCACCGGAGTGCCGGAACGACCTGATCGTGGTGGGTACGCAGGTGATGGAGCAGTCGCTGGACATTGATCTGGACGTTCTTGTCACAGAGCTTTGCCCCATGGATCTGCTGCTGCAGCGCATTGGACGGCTGCACCGCCACCACCGCAGCCGCCCCGCTCCGTTGCAGCAGGCCTGCTGCGCGGTGCTGGACACCGGGGAAGATGCCTTTGACGCGGGCAGCGAGGCGGTATATGGACAGTGGATGCTCTGGCGCACCCGGAACTTTCTGCCCCGGAGCATTCGGCTGCCGGAGGAGATCTCTCCGCTGGTGCAGCGGGTCTACGGCTGGGAGCGGGAAGTTCCCGGCGGGGCGCAGGGTGAGAAAATGCGCTGCGTATATGAGCAGACACAGGAGAAAAAGAAAGCACGCGCCGAGGCGTACCTTGTGCCGCAGCCGGAAACGCACCGGCTGGCGCAGCTGAACACGCTGGACGACTGGATGCAGAACGAGGGCGCCCGCTCCGACCCGGCAGCCCGGGCGGCAGTGCGGGACGGCGACCCCTCGGTAGAGGTGCTGGTAATGCAGTGCCGGGCAGACGGCAGCATCCACTTTCTGCCGTGGCAGGAGGGCGGCAGTGCCGTAGCTGCCGACAGCCCGCCCCCACCGGAAACGGCACTGAAGATCGCCCGGCAGAAGCTGCGGCTCCCGGCGGTGTTCGGCAAGGCGTGGAAGGTGGACGGGGTCATCCGGGAGTTGGAAGCGGACAACCGCAGCCGCCTTGCGGCGTGGCAGCTGTCGCCGCTGCTGCACGGAGAACTGATCCTGCTGCTGGATGAAAACCTGACTGCCCGGCTTGCGGGCATGGAACTTTGTTATGACCGTGAAAACGGCCTGTATTACCAAAAGGAGGAGACGGATGAAGGAAATTGAATTCAATCTGCTGACCGAACCGTGGATACGGGTGCGGCTGCGGGACAACACGGTGCGGGAGGTGTCCCTGACCGAGGCACTGGTGTCGGCGCAGGATTATGTGGACCTTGCGGGCGAGATGCCCACCCAGAACGCCGCCGTGCTGCGGCTGCTGCTGGCGGTGCTGTTCACCGTGTTCTCCCGGGTGGATGCAAAGGGAGCGCCCCGCCCGCTGATGCAGAGCGCTGATGCACTGGAGCGCTGGAGCGTGCTGTGGCAGCTGGGGCATTTCCCGGCAGAGCCTGTCCGGGATTATCTGGAGCAGTGGAAGGACCGCTTCTGGCTGTTCCACCCGACACACCCCTTCTGGCAGGTGCCGCAGGCAAAGATCGGCACGGAATACGGTGCGGCCAAACTTAACGGTGAAATGTCGGAAAGCAGCAATAAACTCCGGCTCTTTCCGCTGTATGCGGGGCAAAGCAAGGAGCAGCTGAGCTATCCGCAGGCGGCGCGGTGGCTGCTATGCGTGAACGGCTATGATGACACCTCTGCAAAGCCAAAAGGAAAGGGGCTTCCGTCCGTAGGAGCCGGGTGGCTAGGCAAGATCGGTTTTATTCAGGCACAGGGTGATAATCTGTACGAGACCCTGATGCTGAACCTGACGCTGCTGCGCGACGGCCGGGAATGCTGGGGCGAAAGCAAGCCCTGTTGGGAATTGGAAGCACCAAAGAGCGCGGAACGGACAGAAATTTGCTGCCCGGATAACCCGGCACAGCTGCTCACCCTGCAATCCAGAAGGCTGTTGCTGCACAGGACAGGGGAGAATGTGGATGGATTCTGTCTGCTGGGAGGAGATTTCTTCCCCAGAGAAAACGTCTTTGCCGAACAGATGACCATCTGGCGCACGATGCCAATCAAGAAAAATGAACCGGTGGTGTTTGTGCCCTGCCGTCATGACCCGGCCAAACAATTCTGGCGGGAGTTCCCGGCGGTCTTTTGTCAGGACAGCGGGCATCGCCCGGGCGTTGTATGCTGGATTGAAAAGTTGCAGGAAAAGAGATTGAAACTTCTGGATCCCCGCAGAATGGTACATTTCCGCATCTCCGGTGTCCAATATGGCGATAAGGACTTCTTTGTAAATGATTCTTTCAGCGACAGCCTGACCTTTCAGGCAGGGATTCTGGATGAGATAGGGCGTCCATGGCAGAGCCGGATCGTCAGAGAAATCGAGCGCTGTGAACAGACAGCGGCGCTGATCGGGCGTTTTGCACAGGAGCTGGCAATTGCCGCCGGTGACCGGAATGAAAATGCAGGCGGCGCGGTTCGTGCACAGTTCTACTTTGCGGTGGATCAGCCTTTCCGGCAGTGGCTGCAGGCGATCGACCCGGAGCAGGACGACCCGGATGAGGCAGCACTGCGCTGGCAGACACGGGCGCGCAGCATTGTAGAACGGCTGGGAAAACAGATTGTGATGGAGGCCGGAAACGCCGCCCTGAAGGGACGCCGCATTGTGGTGGATAAGGACAAAAAGAGCGAGCGCACCATCCTGTATACCGCGCCAAAGGCCTATAATCATTTCCGCGCAAGGCTTTGGGAGATCTATCCCAAAACAGAACCATAAAGGGGGAATTGTATGAAAACACAGGATGTCAAACTGTATGCGGCGCAGCAGCTGCACAGGCTTCAGGTTCTGCCGGACAACCAGCGGCGGGCAGAACTGGCAAAGCTGCGGCGGGGCATCGGCCACGCACCCGGCGAGCTGCCGGAGCTGTGGGGAAGTTTTTTGCTGGGAATGCCGGAAAGCTTTCAGGGCCGCAGTGCTCCCTCGGCGGCAGAGTGGGCGGTCTACCTTGCCCTGACCCTGTATGCTGTGCATCAGCAGGGGAATGACCGCCCTATGAACTGCCCCGGCAACACGCTGGGGCGTGCGGTGCGGCAGCTGGCAGAGCGGAACAGTGCCGGACAGGACTGGACCGAGGCCAGTGTGCTCCGGCGGTTCAATGCGCTGGCCACCGCAGAAGAAATTACCGAGATCAGCCACCATCTGCGGGGCATGATCCAGCTGTTGAGTGCGGCAAAGGATGGCGGCATCCCGCTGGACTATCCGCAGCTTGCGGCAGACCTGTATGAATTGCAATGCACCGACCCGCGGTATGCACAGATTCCCGCCAATGTCCGTCTGCGGTGGGGGCAGGACCTGTACCGCGACCCGAAGCCTGCACCGGAAGAAAAAGAAAAGGAGAATTGATCATGAATAAGCGCCTGTATGTTGATTTCCACATTTTGCAGACCGTCCCGCCCAGCTGCATCAACCGGGACGATACCGGCAGCCCCAAAACAGCCGTGTACGGTGGTGTGACCCGTGCCCGGGTATCCTCACAAGCATGGAAGCACGCCATGCGCGCAGCCTTTGCGGAGAATGCTCAGCTGGACGTGGGCAAGCGCACTAAAAAGGTCGCAGAACTGGTGAAGGCGCAGATCCTTGCACTGGCCCCGGAACTGGATGCAGACAAGCTGGCAAAGAAAGCGCTGGAGAATGCGGGCATCAAGAGCGACGACAAGGGCACCAAAGCGCTGTTCTTCATGAGCACTGCGCAGGCAAAGGCATTGGCAGAGCTGGCTGTGGAGGGCTCTGCGGATAAAAAGCAGTATCGGGATGCCCTGAAAGCGGCTCTCTCGATGGACATGGCGCTGTTTGGCCGCATGGTGGCAGATGACCCTTCTCTGAACTATGACGCCGCTGCGCAGGTGGCGCACAGCATCTCCACCCATGCCGTGCAGAACGAGTACGATTACTTTACCGCCGTGGATGACTGTCAGGCAGAGGACAACGCCGGTGCAGGCCATCTGGGCACGGTGGAGTACAACTCCTCCACCCTGTACCGCTATGCTACGGTGAACGTGATGGAGCTGGCCGGGCAGTTGGGGGCAGCGCAGGCAGCGGAGACGGTGCGGGCCTTTGGTGAGGCGTTCCTCTTCTCCATGCCCACCGGCAAGCAGAACACCTTTGCAAACCGCACTCTGCCGGACGCGGTATATGTGACCCTGCGGGAGGATCAGCCGGTGAACCTGTGCGGCGCATTCGAGCGTGCCGTGCCCCGCAGTGCGCAGGGTTACGCCGCACCTTCCAAGGCGGCACTGGCACAGTATGCGCAGCAGATGTACAGCAGCTTTGCCGAGGCTCCGGCGCAAAGCTTTACCGTGGGCAGCGGGCTGGAGGTGCTGGCTCCGGCGCAGACGGCAAAGGCGATGCTGGACGCACTGGAAAAGGCTGTCCGGGATGCGCTTGCCGGAAATGAGGTGGGGTAATGGCAACGCTGTTGCTTCGGCTGGCAGCGCCTTTACAGGCGTGGGGCGCAGACTCTAAATTTGAGACCCGCAAGACGGGCCGGGAACCCACCAAGAGCGGCGTAATCGGCCTGTTGGCGGCAGCTCTGGGGCTGCGGCGGGACGAGAGCGAAGCACTGACCCGGCTGACCGGGCTGCGGTTCGGTGTCCGTGTGGAGCGGGAAGGGCAGCTGCTGGTGGACTACCACACGGCAAAGACGCAGGACGAAAAGACCTCTTATGTGACCTACCGCCATTATTTGCAGGACGCCGTGTTTCTGGCCGGTATTGAAAGCGAGGATGCCGCCCTTTTGCAGCAGCTGCAGCAGGCGCTGCTGCACCCGGCGTTTCCGCTGTATCTCGGCCGCCGCTGCTGCCCGCCCACCCTGCCGCTCTGTCTGGGCGTACGCCCGGGCAGCTTGCAGGAGGTACTGCAAGCGGAACCGCCCCTGTGCCCGGGACGGCAGAGCCGGATCCTATTGGACGCCGACCCGCTGGGGCCGGGCACGGCTCCGCAGCGGGATGTGCCGGTGAGCTTTGACCCGCATCATCGGCAGTACGGCTACCGCTCGGTACGGGAACTATGGCAGAAGATGCCGGACAGCCCGGAGACTACGGAGCACGATCCGTTCCGGGAATTGTAAAAAGGGGGCGAGAGAATGTATTTATCACGGGTAGAACTCGATCTCACCCGCCGCAGCACCATGGCTGTGCTGGCGGCACCGCAAAAACTGCATGGCGCAGTGGAAAGCGCTTTTGCAGGGGAGCGCCGCCGCAGGCTGTGGCGGTTGGATCGTCTGGGAGAGCGGCTGTATCTGCTGCTGCTCAGCGAGGATGCACCGGAGCTGTCCGGCGTGGTGGAGCAGTTTGGCACCGGAGCGGCTGCAGAGACCCGCAGCTACGACCCGCTTTTGCAGCGGGTGGAGCCGGGCAGCTGCTGGCAGTTCCGGCTGACTGCAAACCCCACCAAAAGCTGCAAAGACCCCCAAAACCCCGCAGCGCGGGGAACTGTAGCCGCACATTGCACGACACAGTACCAGAAGCAGTGGCTGTTGGAGCGCGCCGCAAAGCACGGCTTTGCCGTCTCGGAGGGG
>ERZ827181.2663-NODE-2663-length-14772-cov-59.045118_pt1 | contig 14772 bp, 10 predicted proteins | sample MGYA00519778_ERZ827181 | MGnify/ENA primary metagenome ERZ827181 (study PRJEB31778, sample SAMEA3449273) | human gut metagenome | biome: human gut; feature: human-associated habitat; material: faeces | place: United Kingdom | collected 2010/2012 ...
CCCGGCCATCTCCCAGGACGACGACGCCCTCGCCGCCCAGGACGCCTCCACCCAGAGCCTGATCAAGTTCTACCGCAAGAACCGCGAGTTCTGATTCGCTTTGCTCGGTCAGAATTCGTGATTCGCGCGACCGCGGCTGTGCTGTCTGGTGGGCAGCCTGGCGACTGCCCACGGCGCGAGTTCTGATTCGCTTTGCTCGGTCAGAATTCGTGATTCGCGCGACCGCGGCTGTGCTGTCTGGTGGGCAGTCTGGCGACTGCCCACGTCGCGAGTTCTGATTCGTTCCTCTGGTGCCCCCTCGGGTGAGAGGAGCTGTCAGTGTAGCTGACTGAGGGAGTCTCTCTCACGACTAGTGCCCGACATCTTCGGATGCCGGGCACTTTGCATATACGGATTGCTGTCAGTCAGATGAGTCGAACATGGTCATATTCCGCTTCGGCATCTGTTTGCAGGCATAAAGGCACTATCTAGCCAACTCACGTGGCTGATTCGCTTATTCGCCTCATCCAGGCTCAGCAGATCGTCATCGGCATCGTAATCGAAGAGTTCGCCGTAACGGCCCCACTCCACGGCGATGGCGAACTGCTGATGCGCCTCGTCGTTGGCGTAACGGGCGCGCAGCAGGTCCAGCATGAGCTCGCCGCGGAGCTTGCCTTCCGCAGACTTCCGCAGTGCATGCTCAATGTTGTGCACCAGCGGCGCGTGTTCCATCGCCAGTGAGGCGAACACCTGCTTGGCGCGCAGAATGTCCGCCTTATGCCAGGAGTCGCCCGCCTCGGTGATTTGCACATGGCCGTCGCGTACCACGATGACGCGCAGCATCGTACCGGCATCCACCAGCGGGAACAGGTCGTCCACCTCGAACGAAAGAGCCGAGGCCAAATCTGCCAAGTCGATGCCGTGAGGATGCTCGGCAACCACATCCAGCAGACCGGCAAGCCCGCCCGGCGTGGCGTTGGGCAGCGGATGCTCCTTGATTTTCTCGATGGTCTTGGCGGGCTGAAGGTCTGATGCGTCCGTGACAGATGCGTCCGTGACAGATGCGTTCGTGAGCGATGCCGATGGCGATAGAGCCTCGGCTTGTTGCGTAGGCTGCGAGGCCTGTCCGGTCAAAATCGCGTACAGTCGGTCCACCATCGCCTCGAATTCGACACTGTGACGGTCGCGCGGGCGCTGCAGATCAACCCGCACATCGGCAATCAGATGCCCCGGGTGCGAGCCCAACACCACCACTCGGTCGGCCATCTCCACGGCTTCCTCGATGTTATGTGTGACCATAAGCACCGACTTGATGCTGCGCTGTTCGCTCGACCACAGCTTGAGCACTTCCTGACGCAGGTTTTCGGCGGTCAGCACGTCCAGGGCGGAGAACGGCTCATCCATGAACAGCGCGTCCGGCCGCAGCACCAAGGCGCGTGCAATGCCCACGCGCTGCCTCATGCCGCCAGACAGTTCCTTCGGATACGCCGATTCGAAGCCGTCCAGGCCGATCATGTCGATGGCGTCCAGAGCCAGTTTGGTGCGTTCCGCACGTGGTACGCCGCGCGCCTTCAGACCGAGTTCCACATTGTCTTGCACGGTGAGCCACGGCATCAGCGCGAAGGTCTGGAACACGAGTGCGATGCCGGGATTCGGGCCGGTCAGGGCCTTGCCGCGATACTTGACCGTGCCGCTGGTCGGCTTGACCAGTCCGGCCAGCGCACGCAGGAATGTGGACTTGCCGGCACCCGAACGGCCCAGAATGGCCACGATCTCGCCCTCGTACAGGTTGAACGAGATGTTGTCGAACACGGTGAGTTCGGTGCCGTTGTCGGCCGTGAAGCGCTGGCCGACGTGCTGGGCTTCGATGATGGTGTTCTGCGGGGTCACCGCCCGCAGCGAACGAATGGTTTCCAGTGCAACAGTCATATTATTCTCCTTAAGTCTTTAGTTCAGTGCGAAACGGCGCTCGGCCATGCGCTGCAGCGGGTTCCAGAACAGGCGGTTGACGGCCACCACGAACACGCTCATCACGGTCACGCCGATGATGGTCCTCACGGTGTTGCCGCTTTCGGTGGCCTCGGCGATATACGCGCCCAAGCCGGAGGCGGTCAGCGTATGCCGTCCATAACTTACGATTTCCGAGACAATCGAGGCATTCCACGCCCCACCGGCCGCCGTAATGCCGCCCGTGACCCACGAGCCGAATACCGCCGGCAAAATCAAATCGCGCCACCGCTGCCAGCGCCCCAGCTGGAAGCTGCGCGTCATCTCACGCAGATCGTCGGGAATCTGGCTGGCCCCGGCGATCACATTGAACAGGATGTACCACTGTGTGCCCAACGCCATCAGCAGAATACTGCCCCAGTTGATATCCACACTGCACGCCACGAACCACAGCGTGACGAACGGGAACGTGAAGTTCGAGGGGAAGCTGGCCAGCACCTGCACAATCGGCTGCATAAACCGCGAAACGCGCGGATTCATGCCAATCATCGCGCCAATCGGCACCCAAATCACCGAGCAGGCGAGCGTGAGCAGCGCCACGCGCAGGAACGTCACCATGCCCAACACGAACGCCTGCCCGAGCTCGCCGAATCCCGCATCGCGATGAATCACCAGCATAAGCTGCACCAGTCCGAACGCACACGCTGCCAACACCAGTACTGTGAATACCACGTCAAGCGCGCGGCTGCGTGCGGACTTCACGTCCGCCGCCCAACGTCCACCGGTCCGACCCAACGGGCGGGTCAGCGTGTCGAACAGGTCGTCGACAGGCCTGAACAGCCAGGCCACCATCTCATCGATATGTGACTGACGAATGATGGTCAGCACCACACTGGTCTTGCGCACCGCCGACTCGCTTTGCGTAATGCGGAACTTCTCCGCCCACGCGGTCAGCGGCTTCCACAGCAGTACGTCGATAAGCAGCACCACCAGCACCATCGTCACGATGGCCCAGCAGATGGCCGCGAGATTCTCCTCGGCCGCCGCCTGTGCCACGAAGCTGCCGATGCCGGGCAACGCATAGGTGCGATTGTTCACCGAGATCATCTCGGAGGCGGTCAGGAAGAACCATCCGCCGCCTACGCTCATCATGCAGTTCCACAGCAGCGGAATCATCGCGTTCGGCACGTCCAGTGTCCAGAATCGTTGCCAGCGTGTGAGCTGTAGTGAGCGGGCCGCCTCGTCGAGTTCAGTTGGTTCGCTGGTCAGGGACCGGGTGAACGAGAACGCCATGTTCCAGGCCTGACTGGTGAAGATTGCGAAAATCGACGCGGCCTCCACGCCCAGCATCGAGCCGGGGAACAGCACCATCCAGATGGTGATGGTGGCCGAAAGAAAGCCCAGAATCGGTACCGACTGCAGAATATCCAACAGAGGAATCAGCACGCGGCTCAGGCGGCGGCAGCGCGCGGCCGCCGTGCCGTAGATGAACGTGAACACCAGTGAGAAGAACAGTGCCACGAACATACGGAACACCGAGCGCAGCGCGTAATACGGCAGGTCGGCGAGATTCGTACTGACTTGTGACGGCACTCCTTTCGGGCCGATCGGTTCGCCGATCGCCGGCAGAATCCAAGCGATCAGACCGAACAGCGCCAGAATACCGGCCGCGACCAGTACGTCGGAGGCCAGGCGCACGGCGAATGGTTGGCGGTCGGACGCGGCGGTGGAAGGGTTGCGGGCCGACGCATTTGGACGCGCGCCGACGCGATTGAATGAAAACATGGTCATGAAAAGACCTCCCTATGCATAGGAAAGACGAATTATGCAAGGGTTATCCGGGGAGCCAAGGAACACTACAGGCGAGAGCCCGACTTCCGGATAACGGAATATAAGAAAACATGGTCATCACCACCGCAACTATGACTGTTGCCGGCGGCGGAACTACTGGAATAATCACCGTCCATCGGACTCTCACCTCCTTCAAGCCGTGCGCTGAAACGCCAGATCAATACCATCGTCGGTATCCATGCGACCAGCAGGAGGGGCGGAAAGTATTCGAATCCGCCGATTCGAGCCATCGTTCAAGCTTCAGCATCGCAGGGCGGTGGAATTGCGTTAGTTCATGCCTTGATCCGACAAGAACTGCTGACCTGCGTGCAGTGTCTCCACTGTTAGCGGCAGCAACCCATATCCCTGCGGTAGCCTCGCCTACCGACGCTCCCAAGATAAAGCCCGCCTGCAGGTCTGTCAACTACGTCGCAGTGCCTTGGTGTTGGAATGCCATCCGACAGCCATTCTGTCCGCAATAATCCGTACAATTGACGATTGCTGTGTCGAGAAGTGGGCCGCCGCATAAGCCCACGTCTCCATGGGTCCAGTCCGAACGGCCGCAAGGCCTGACTTTCGGCGGATCGGCAGGCTTCCCAAGGGCAAACCCGAGGGATAACGAGAACAGGCCAACGCACGTGATGCGCAATCGCGTGGATGGCCCCAGATCTGTGGCTGATATGCGGCAGCACTGAAGGAAAACAATGGTTAACGCTGTTGAGGCTTTTGACGCCAAGCACATGAAGCCGGCTGAGGAAATCCCGGCCTTCCGTCCCGGCGACACCGTCGACGTGAACGTGAAGATCCAGGAAGGCAACAACTCCCGTATCCAGACCTTCACCGGCGTGGTGATCGCTCGTAAGGGCGCTGGCGTGCGTGAGACCTTCGTGGTCCGCAAGATCAGCTTCGGCACTGGTGTGGAGCGTCGCTTCCCGGTGCACTCCCCGTCCATCGACTCCATCAAGCTCGTGCGTAAGGGCCGTGTGCGCCGCGCCAAGCTGTACTACCTGCGCGCTCTGCGCGGTAAGGCCGCTCGTATTGCCGAGCGCCGCGACAACTCCGCTAAGTGAGTCGATTCGCGGGTGCAATCGTGAGCCTGATGATGCAGGTGCGCGAATAAACCGTGAAATTCAGCCCGGAACCGTTTCGGTTTCGGGCTGTTTTCGTATTTTCCACGTATGATGGACGGGCGCCGGCACCCCTCATATCCGGCAGCATGAATCGCGAGGAGATGGTATGCAGGACGATCAGGATAACGGCGAATTCCCGATTTCCGACAATCCGGAGAGCAATCAGACCTCGTATGATGACGAGGCCGATGCCCGCGATTCCCGTACGTTCCAAGTCGCCGACCACGGCATCGCCCCGTCCCCGGTTCCCCCGGCACCGGCGCGCCCGGCGTACGCCGCTTCTTCCGCTGGCGCGAATGCCGCGGCAGCATCATCGTCAGATGATGACCACTTCACCCTACGCGACTTTTTCCTGTGGTGCGGCGTTCCCGTGCTTATCGTGCTGCTGATTCGCATTTTCGCCGTCGGCTTTTACGAGATTCCTTCGCGCTCGATGATGGACACCATGGTGCCCGGCGATCGCGTGGTGACCAGCAAGCTCACCCCCAAGATCTTCGATTTGCAGCGCGGCGACGTCGTGGTATTCAAAGATCCCAACAACTGGTTGAACGAGGAGCAGAGCAGCGCTCCCGGTGGCGGGTACCTCATCAAGCGACTGATCGGCCTGCCCGGTGACGTGGTCGAATGCAAGGGCGCGGGCCAGCCGGTGACCATCAACGGCGTGGCCATCAATGAGACCTCCTACATTCGCCCCGGCGTGGACCCGAGCGCCTTCCCGTTCTCGGTAACCGTGACCGAGGGCCGCGTGTTCGTCATGGGCGACAATCGCGCCAATTCCGCCGACTCCCGCTATCATCAGGATGACGGCGATCGCGGCTTGGTTCCCATCTCCGATGTGGTCGGAGTCGGAATCGCGAAATACTGGCCGCTTGACCGGCTTGGTGCGATTGATGACCACCACGAAGTCTTCAAGGACGTGTCTGACGCTTCCGGCTCGAATTCCTGAGTTTTTTTGAACCGTGTGAGTCTTTGAACTGATTGAGTTCCGGGCCGTCTGAACCCTGAACCATATGAATCCTGGACCGTCTGAATCCTAACCATTGTGAGACGATGGGAGCCGCGCATGATTACCCCGACACTTGACTTGGAACGCAGCCTTGCGGCCCAGGGCTATGACCTTATTACTGGATTCGATGAAGTCGGCCGCGGCGCGCTCGCCGGTCCGGTGATGGTCGGGTGCGCCGCCATCTGGGCCTGTGATTTGGCGCCGCTTGACGGCGATGATTCCGCCGAACTGTCCGGGCGGACCTACCTCGGCGTACCGGACGGCGTGGCCGACTCCAAGATGCTCACCGAACATAGGCGCGAGGCGATTTTCGACGAACTGCGCGACTGGTGCGCGGCCTACGCCGTAGGCCAGGCCAGCAACACCGAGATCGACGAATGGGGCATCACCTATGCGCTCGGCGTGGCCGCCCTGCGCGCGCTCAGCCAAGTCGAACGCGAACTTGGCTTACGGCTTGGAGGGGGATTGACGGCAAAAAAGGCTGCGGGGGAGATTGTGGAAGGTCGTCCGGGAGACTCCGTAGGGGAATCCATTGGAAATTGTGGGGAAAGCGTTCGCGCCCTGCCCAAAGTCGCCGGAATTCTCGACGGGCCGAGCGATTACATCACCAAGGCGCTCAACACGTTCGACGCGCCGGACGTGCCGATTCCAGCCGATATAACGACCAAAGTCAAAGGCGACCAGCATTGCGCAACCGTCGCCACCGCGGCGGTCATCGCCAAAGTGACCCGAGACCGGCTGATGGTCGACCTCGCGCAAAGCAACCCACGTTACGCCGCCTACGAATGGGCTCATAACAAGGGCTATGGTTCCGCCGCACACCGTGCCGCCATCGCCGAACACGGGCCGACTCCGCTCCATCGTGTCTCATGGCACCTGACCTGAGCCGCGTGCGACACGACAGTGTGAGCGCTAACGCAAAACTGTTGTGGACGCGCTAAAGTCAGTATTGATTAAGGTACAAGACTGGCCGTGCATGGATGCCGGCCGCCAGCGGGGAGGTTAGGCAATATGGTGACCAGCCGCAAGCCAAGCAAACGTCCGTCCATGTTCGAAGTGGCCAAGCTCGCCGGAGTCAGCCACCAAACCGTCTCCCGTGTGATCAATGACTCGCCGGACGTTTCCGACGCCACCCGTGCGCGAGTCCAGGCCGCCATTGACCAACTCGGCTACCGCCCCTCCAACTCCGCGCGCGCACTGGCTTCCCGCCGTTCGCGCACCATAGGGCTGATCGCCGGAGGCCTCAAATTCTTCGGCCCGATTTCCTCCATCTCCTCCATCGAATCCATGGCCCGCGAGCACGGTCTGTTCATGAGCGTGATGATGGTCCACGAGGCCTTGTGCGCGCAGGCCGACTTCGACAACCTGTGCGACACCTTCAACGAGCAGAACGTCGACGCCTTCATCTTCCTGACTCCGACCGACGTGATGTTCGCCGCCGCCTGCCGTGCGCGAGTCACTCAGCCGCGCGTCATCGTCACCGCCACCCACGGCCAAATGACCGTGCGTGAGGGATTGGGCCTTATCTCCACCGAAAACAAGCGTCGCACTGCGCTGGTCGGTATCGACCAGTGGGGTGCAATGGCCAAAGTGGTGGCCTTGCTGGGCGAATACGGGCACAAATCGGCTCTGTATTTTGCCGGTCCCAATGAATGGCGCGACGCCCACACCCGACTGGATGCGTGGCGCAAGCTCGCCGCCTCCCGATCCATCGATTCACAGATCGTGCGCTGCCATACGTGGGATGCCTCTGAGGCGTATGCGCACATGAATCATCTCATTGATGAGTATGGGCGTCGAGGCGCGGCGTTGCCCACCGCGGTCGTCGCCGCGAACGACAATCAGGCCGTTGGCATCATGCGCGCGTTGCATGAGCATGGGCTTCGGATTCCGCAAGACATCAGCGTGGTCGGATTCGACGACATGTCTGGCGTGGATAACATGTACCCACCGCTGACCACCGTGCATCCCGATTTCGAGGGGCTCGGCGTGGCCGCCATGCGAGAGACGCTGCGCTTGCTGGGGGAGGGCGGCGAGCCGACCTTCCTGACCACCCAGCACGGCATGGGGCTGATTCCCGCCGAGGTGCGTGCCCGGCGGTCCTTGGGGCCGGCTCCTCGGCGGTAAATTGGCGCTGTTATCAAACCGTTATGATGCGTGACACGGCATAAGTTGTGTCGAATGCGGGTTGTCGGTACAATGTTTTTTGGAAATTGTGAGCGCTAACACCCTCCCCAAGGAAGGGGATAACAACGCCGGCGCTCCAAGGCAAAGGAAAGATATGGCAGCAACCGACAACGCGGCCGAGCAGGCCGCCCACATCGCCGAGAAGATTCGCGCTGGCAAGACCACGCTGGGCATCGAATTCGGCTCCACCCGCATCAAGGCCGTCCTCATCGACGACAACTTCCAGACCATCGCCTCCGGCGACTACAGCTGGGCCTCCCACTTGGAGGATGGTCTGTGGAGCTACACCACCGAGGAGATCTGGGGCGGTTTGCAGTCCGCTTACGCCTCCATGGCCAACGACGTCGAGACCGCCTATGGCGAGAAGCTCACGCACGTCGGCCACATCGGCTTCTCCGCCATGATGCACGGTTACCTCGCATTCGACGAGGCCGGCGAACTGCTGGTGCCGTTCCGCACCTGGCAGAACACCAACACCTCCGAAGCTCACAAGAAGCTCTCCGAGCTGTTCCAGTACAACATCCCCGAGCGTTGGTCCATCGCTCACCTGTACCAGGCCGTGCTCAACAAGGAAGAGCACGTCTCCAAGGTGGCTTACTTCACCACACTCGCCGGTTACGTGCACTGGAAGCTCACCGGTAAGAAGGTCCTCGGCGTGGGCGATGCCTCCGGCATGTTCCCGATTGACCCGACCACTCACACTTACGAAACCGCATTCATTGAGAAGTTCGACGCTCTGCCTGAGGTCGCAGCCCAGCCGTGGAAGCTGGAGAACCTGCTTCCTGAGCCGCTCGTGGCCGGCACTCCGGCTGGCGAGCTGACCGAGGAAGGTGCCAAGCTGCTCGATCCGTCCGGTGCCCTGAAGCCTGGCATCGTGCTCGCCCCGCCTGAGGGCGACGCCGGTACTGGCATGGTAGCCACCAACTCCGTGCGCGTACGCACTGGTAACGTCTCCGCCGGCACCTCCATCTTCGCCATGGTGGTTCTGGAGCACAAGCTCAAGGCCCTCCACCCTGAGGTTGACTTGGTCACCACCCCGGCCGGCGATCTGGCCGGTATGAGCCACGCCAACAACTTCACCTCCGACCTCAACGCTTGGGTCGGCCTGTTCGGCCAGTTCGCCAAGGCTATCGGCCAGCCGGTTGACGCCGGTATGCTGTACGGCACCCTGTTCCGCGCGGCCATCGCCGACGACGTGGACGCCAACTGCGGCGGCCTGCTGAACTACCCGTTCCGTTCCGGCGAATTCCTGGCCGGTCTGCCTGAAGGTCGCCCGCTGTTCGCCCGCAGCCCCGAAGCCAACATGACCCTCGGCAACTTCATGCGCGCCCAGCTGTTCTCCGCGTTCTCCCCGGTCAAGATCGGCATGGACGTGATGACCAAGCAGGAGCGCGTGCAGGTCGACTCTCTCGTGGGCCACGGCGGCATCTTCGCCACTCCGAAGGTGGCTCAGAAGATTCTCGCTGCTGCCTTCAACACCCCGATCAAGGTCATGTCCACCGCCGCCGAAGGTGGCGCCTGGGGTATGGCCGTGCTCGCCAACTACCTGTGGAACACCAACGAGGATCACAGCAACCTCGCTGACTTCCTTGACGGTTGCGTGTTCAAGGACGCCCAGTCCACCACGGAGAAGCCGGTGGCTTCCGATGTGGTTGGTTTCGAGGACTTCTTCGCCCGCTTCACCAAGGGCCTGCCCATCGAGCACGCCGCCATCGAAACCATCAACCTCGAAGATAAGTAAGCCTTTCTGACCTCCCTCTATTGAGGGAGGTCCTTGAGATTTTGAAAAAACGTCCATCCATCACAGTGGAAAGGAAAACCAATAATGGCAACTTTGGCTGATTACGGCCCCGAGGTTCGCGCCGAGGTCAAGCAGGTTCGTGAGGTCGTCTCCAACCTGCACCAGCAGCTGATCAAGTGGAACCTGGTCGTGTGGACCGCGGGCAACGTTTCCCAGCGTCTGCACACCGCCGACCTGTTCGTCATCAAGCCCTCCGGCCTGCGCTACGAGTACCTGACCCCGTCCTCCATGGTCGTGTGCGACCTTGACGGCAACGTGGTCGACGGCACCGAAGCCCCGTCCTCGGACACCGCTTCCCACGCCTACATCTACCGCAACATGCCCGACGTCTACGGTGTCGTGCACACCCACTCCACCTACGCCACCGCTTGGGCTGCCACTGGTCAGAACATCCCGTGCGGCCTGACGATGATGGGCGACGAGTTCGGCGGCCCGGTGCCGGTCGGCCCGTTCCGTCTGATCGGCTCGGAGGCGATCGGCGAGGGTGTCGTCGAGACCCTCAAGAAGTACCCGAAGTCCCCGGCCGTCCTCATGCAGAACCATGGCCCCTTCACCATCGGCAAGGATGCTGAAGGCGCCGTCAAGGCCGCTGCCATGACCGAGGAAGTCGCTCACACCATGTGGGCCGCCCGTCAGCTCGGTGACATCATCGAGATCGACCAGGCCGACATCGATAAGCTTAACGACCGCTACCAGAACGTCTACGGCCAGCACTGATCTGATGGAGTGTCCGCCGCGTTACGGAAGGCTCGACGTACCTTCGTACGCCTTCGCCTTCCGCGCCTTGCGGACACACACATCAAATCAGCGCTGACTCCGCCAGCACGGTGGTGTCTTGGCTCCCCTCTCTGAGGGGAGCCTCGGTCAGCGAATGAAACTTAAACAAACCCCCATAAACAAAGAAGTAAAGGAAGTAACCCTATGGTTATGGAAAACCCCTTCGAGGGCAAGGAAATCTGGTTCGGCGTTGGTTCGCAGGACCTGTACGGCGAAGAAGCCCTGCGCCAGGTCGCCATTCACTCCGCTGAAATGGTCGACTACCTGAACAACACCGGCAAGATTCCGGCCAAGATCGTCCTCAAGCCCACCCTGAAGTCCTCCGACGGTGTCAAGGAGTTCATGGTCGAGGCTTCCGCCAACCCGAACGTCATCGGCGTCATCACCTGGTGCCACACCTTCTCCCCGGCCAAGATGTGGATTCGCGGCCTCGAAGTGCTGACCAAGCCGCTGCTGCAGCTGGCCACCCAGCACCACAAGGAAATCCCGTGGGAGACCATCGACATGGACTTCATGAACCTGAACCAGGCCGCCCACGGCGACCGTGAGTTCGGTTACATCGTCTCCCGCCTCGGCATCAAGCGCAAGGTTGTCGTCGGCCACTACACCGATCCTGAGGTCGTCGAGAAGGTCGGTACCTGGGCCCGCGCCTGCGCCGGCTGGGATGCCTCCAACAACATGAAGGTCATGCGCTGGGGCGACAACATGCGTAACGTCGCCGTCACCGAGGGCGACAAGACCGAGGCCGAGCGCGTGTTCGGCGCCTCCATCAACACTTGGGCCGTCAACGAGCTCGTCGCTGCGTACGACGCCGTCAAGGACGACCAGGTCAAGGAGATCATCGAGGACTACAAGGCCAAGTACGACGTCGACCCGGCTCTGCTGGACGCCAAGTACGACTCCCTGTTCATCGCCGCCAAGGAAGAGGCCGCGATGGTCAACATGATGCGCGCCAACGGCTGCACCGCCGGCGTCGACAACTTCGAGGACCTCGGCGCTCTGCCGCAGCTGCCGGGCGTTGGCCCGCAGCGCTTCCCGTCCGAGTACGGCTGGGGCTTCTCCGCTGAAGGCGACTGGAAGACCGCCGTCCTCGTGCGCATCGGCGCCGTCATGGGCTACGGCCTTGAGGGTGGCGCCTCCCTCATGGAGGACTACTCCTACAACTTCACCGAGGGCGACGAGCTCGACATGGGCTCCCACATGCTCGAGGTTTCCCCGTCCATCGGCACCATCGCCAAGCCGAAGCTGGAGATCCACCCGCTGGGCATCGGCGGCAAGGCCGACCCGGTCCGCCTGGTCTTCTCCGGCAAGCCCGCCAAGGACGCCGTCGTGGTCTCCATGTCCGACGTTCGCGAACGCTTCCGCCTGCTCATGGACGTCGTCGACGTCGTTGAGCCGCAGGGCTCCCTCAAGGAGCTTCCGTGCGCCCGCGCCGTCTGGGAGCCGAAGCCGAGCCTGAAGACCGCTGTTGAGTGCTGGATCACCGCCGGTGGTTCTCACCACACCTGCATGACCACCTCCGTTGGTCGTGAGGCTTGGGAAGACTTCGCCCGCATCGCCGGTGTTGAGCTCGCCGTCATCGACGAGAACACCACCGCTCGCCAGTTCGAGAAGGAACTGGAGCTGTCCGAGATGTACCACCGTCTCAACAACCAGCACTGATTGGCGGAGCGTATACCGCCTTTCCTCAGGTTCGACGTACCTTCGTACGCCTTCGCCTTCGGACGGCGGTCTCCGCACGCGCCAATCAGCGCTGGCAAGCCAGCACTGATGACTAAATCAATCTGCTGACTGCTACCGCTGAAAAAGGGCTGTTCCGGGAAACCGGAGCAGCCCCTTTTGCTGTTATCGGCAACTCCCCACAAACGCATCAAAAATCGCCTGCGAGCGTGGATCTACCTTGTAGAGAAACTCGGGATGCCACTGCACGGCCCACAGGAAGTGGCTTGCCGGCCGGTACAGGGCCTCGATCACGCCGTCGGGCGCGACGGCCATGACCTCGAGTCCAGCAGCAGGCTCACGAACCGCCTGATGGTGATAGCTATTCACCGCAATCTCAGTCTGCCCTGCGAACAATGAAGCCAAGGGAGTGCCGGGCACCAAGGAAACGTTATGTCCGAACGCATCGTACGGCGGATTCATATGGTGTTCGATATCGCTCGGATGCTGGCTTGGCAGATCCTGCCACAACGTGCCGCGCAGCGCTGCGTTGATGAACTGAATGCCACGGCAGATGCCCAGAATCGGCTTGTCCCAAGCCATTACAGCTGGCAACAGAATCGATTCCATTCGGTCGCGCTCAGGAGAGAGCACCTCGCTACGGCCGGTGGCGGAGGCCGCTGCACCAACCATCGGTCCCACATCCGGCCCGCCCGTAAACAGAAACGCGTCAAACCGTTCGGCGCATTGCGCAAGAATGTCGGTGTCATCGGTCAGCGGCAACATGACGGGCGTACCGCCGGCCCGCATTATCGCCTCCATATATCCGGGCAGCATCCACAGACTATCGCGCCCGTAATCCATCAGCGGAGTCACCGCAATGAGCGGTCGATTCGTAGTCATGCCTGCCTCTTTTCGCCCAGGTGTTGTTTTCGTCGTTCTGCCGCGAATCGCTTGATTCAGTGGCCGATAATGCCGCCACTGTACCGAACCAATGTAACCGGTCGGCCAACATTATTTCGTCAGCCAGCCGCGACGAGATCGCACAATGTGCCAATGATGGGGGCATTCGGTGTGACCTTGTCAATGTTCGGGCCATTGCACTTTCAGCGGGGAAAGCATGACCCGTCCGCGCATCATGATGAACGAGTAAGGTTGGCGGGGAGGGAGAATCACATGAACCAGGCATGCGTACGCAACGACACCATCGACGCGGGCAACCATCATGGCCGACCGCAATACCGGTCGTTCCTGCGATTTCTGACATCGCAGGAACGCAACGTCATTTGGCTGTTGCTGGCCATCGCTTTTCTTCCGGTGGACGGCACCACGCTTGGCCTGTACGCGCCGTTCTGGTCGCCAATCAGTCCGGCGCTGTTCGCCGTGTACTGCCTATGCAATTGGCGGCAACTGCGCATCGCAGCCAACCGGTACCTGCCAATGTTCCTCCTACCGGTGGCCTGCATAATCCTGTCCATCCCGGGATGGCTGAAGTTCGGCATCCACCTCAACGCCGCGTTCATGAGCGTTACCGGATCGCTCGGCATGCTCGCCACTTTGGGCGCGCTCGCCATCGCCTTCGACGTCAAGCGCGTTCCCTGGCACACCCCCATGCAGGTGCTCATCGCATCATACTGGGTTTCCTTCGGAGTGGGCGTCGTGCAATGGCTGTCCATCCGTCTGCACGCCAAACCGTTGACCGACTATTTCTCGCACCTCATGTACCGGCAATACATTAGCGACAACTCGGTGTGGGGCGGCGGCCGTCCGCAGTTCCTGTTCGCCGAGCCCAGCTATATCGGCATGCACCTGTTCGGCATACTGCTTCCGCTCATGTGGCTCATGCGCGGGCGCGACCGCATTTACGCCAAACGGCTGCGTGACCTCATCGTCACGTATGCCGTCGGCGCGGTGCTCATGCAAGCCGGCACCAGAATCGTCATCGATTCCGTCGTGGCGTTGCTGATCGCCCTTGTGGCGCGCACCGATTGGCATGACGGCGCACGCCGCGTCCGGGGCATGCTGCAGATTCTCGGCGCATGCGCACTGGGCCTGCTGGGTGTGCTGGCGGATTCCAGACTCTCCGCCATCGCGGAAAACGGGGCCGAGGGAGACGGCTCGTTCTTCGCGCGGATCTACCAAAGCCTCGATCCGATATGCGGATTGCTCACCCATCCGTGGACGCTGCTCACCGGTTATGGCGCGGGCAACATCATCAATGCGGTGTGGGCCGGCGCGGCCAAAGCCGGACGGCTGCTGGACGGTCTTGGCATGAACGGCGGCGCGGCCACGGGATTCGCGGCCGGCGTGAACGCGGACACGGTGTGGACGATGTGCGCGTATACCAGCGTCATCGCCGAATACGGGCTGATCGGGCTGGCCATGCTGGTCGGAGCCTCGATGGTCTGCATGACGCGCGGGAGGACGGTATGCCGTGGCGGTGCGGATGGCGCATC
>ERZ827181.2675-NODE-2675-length-14726-cov-2.905187_pt1 | contig 14726 bp, 13 predicted proteins | sample MGYA00519778_ERZ827181 | MGnify/ENA primary metagenome ERZ827181 (study PRJEB31778, sample SAMEA3449273) | human gut metagenome | biome: human gut; feature: human-associated habitat; material: faeces | place: United Kingdom | collected 2010/2012 ...
AGTGCCTTCTCACTCATTGGTTCCACGATACCTGTTGTTCCTAAGATTGAGATTCCTCCCTCAATCCCCAGTCTTGGATTAAATGTCTTCTTCGCAACCTCTGCCCCTTCCGGCACGGATAGGCGCACTTGCAGATTTCCTGTATATTCATACTTCCTGCAAACTTCTTCCACTGCTTCACAGATCATTCTCCGCGGTACTTTGTTGATTGCTGCCTGACCGATTTTTTGTTCCAGTCCAGGCTTCGTTACACGGCCGATTCCTATACCACCATCCAGATTGATTTTCTCGGAAAGATCCACACTATTCTCCGAATTTATTTTACTCTTCTTCTCTACCTTTTGAACTGTTGCATAAACAAGTATTCCATTCGTCACATCCGGATCGTCTCCACTGTATTTTCGCACTGCACATGAAACTTCTGACTTCTTACGCATGATCTCTTCCAACTCAAGATACAGTTCAATGCCCTTCGGCGTCAGCAGTCTCACCTGGCGAATCTCTTCTCCCGACAACAACATCTCTGTTGCCGCTTTTGCCGCCGCTGCCGCACAGCTTCCGGTCGTATATCCCATCTGAAGTCCCGATCTTGTTCTTCCGATTTCCTTCATCAATATTCAATCCCTTTTCTCGCGTAGATTCCCTGATCAAACGGATGCTTCACTTTCTTGATTTCTGACACATAATCTGCCAGTTCTACAAGCTTTTCATCCGGATTCCGCCCTGTCAATACAATCTCCAGTTCTTTTGGTTTCTTCTCCAGGAACTCGATTGCTTCCTCCTTCGGAATCAAATCATACTTATACGCTGCCATAAACTCATCGATTACAAGCACATCATATCTTCCGGTAAGAATCTCCAGTTCAATCGCTCTCCATAACCGCAGATAAGTTTCCCTTACTTCCTGCTTTTTCTCTTCGGAAAGATTTTTAAAAAAGCCATAAGACTTTTCAAGATGAAGTACTTTAATCTGAGAAATATCATCGAGAATCGCCAGTTCTCCGGAAGATTCATTTTTTAAAAACCGGGTAAATAAAACCTTAAGTCCACTTCCTGCAGCACGGACTGCAAGTCCGATTGCCGCTGATGTCTTTCCTTTTCCGTCTCCACAATAAATGTGTATCAATCCCTGTTCCATTTTCTCATCTCCTGTTCTGCTTCCTCTACCGACAAGCCTTCTTCTATCGGCCTTCCAATTACGAGAAGTACTGCACCTGCCTGCTCTGCTGCTTCAAGCTTTTCTGCAAATCCTCCATTCTTTCCGGATTCTTTTGTCACGAAATATTTTGCCTCTGTCTGATGAAGAAGTGCAAGATTCATTTCCCTGGAAAACGGGCCCTGCATTGCAATCAGATGCTTCCCTGAAAATCCGAAATCTATGCTCTGCATCATTGAAGGAAGTACGGAAAGTACTCTTGCATAGCACCGCTCTTTATAATTTGTCAAACGAGTATATTTATCCAGTTCTTTACTGCCTGTTGTTATCAGTATATTTCCCTGCGTCTGCTCGAGATAGTCCACGGCCTCTTCCACGCTATTCACACAGACTACAGAACTGTCACTCTTAGTAATCGCATTTGTTCTTTCACAAGCAAACTTTTCTGACCTGACTGTCCTTGCTTCTGTCAAAAAATCTCTTAAACATCGTAAATACTCTATTCCGCTGTTTTTACATGCCCGCTGTATATTTTCCGTCACTATAACTGCAAACGGATGCGTCGCATCTATGACAAGCCCCACCTGCTCTTTTTCAAAGAATATTTCCATCTCCTGCTGATCCATACGTCCGTGGATCACTCGAAGTTCTGATTTCTTATGCTTCTCTTTTCGCAACTGCAGATCATTTTCCAATAGTTCTTCCCCATATTCTGTCGCAGCACTTACGATACAGGGAATTCCTTCTTTAACGGCGTATTCTGCCAGCTGTCGTCCCTCTGTCGTACCGGCAAAAATAAGAATATTTTTCTTCATCAAATCACCCACATTTACATTTATTTAATAAACTTATCGATTGCCTCGTCAAGAGCACGGATTGTCTCCATATCATTCTGCTCAATAGCTTCCACAATACAATGATCCAGATGATTCTTCAAAATCACTTTTCCTGTATTATTGATTGCAGAACGAACTGCCGCAAGCTGGATCAGCACTTCACTGCAATCCTCATCACGTTCCACCATTCGCTTCACAGCTTCAAGATGTCCAATTGCCCTGGACAGACGATTCATAACCTTCTTCTTTTCTTCTGCACTGTGTACATGACGGTGAACATGTCCTGTGCCGCCATGATCGTGATGATGTACATGTGACTCTGCCACCCCATCTCCGTTATGATGCACGTGGGTATATTCTGTTCCGTCCTCACGGAAATGCGTATGCTCTTTCATAATCATCCATCGAACCCTTTCTTTTTACTCTGTCACTGATTATAAAGCAAAAACACGTTTTCTTCAACTTGTTCCGCATAAGTTACTTACTGTTCATACTGTGTGCGACCGGAAACCACAAAATTTTCTCTTGCATTTTTCCAAAAGCCGTGATATCTTAATATGCAAGACAAAGACGTCTGACAGAAAGGTAAGAGATTGCCTTTCTATCAGGCGTCTTTTTGCATTATCAGATAAATTGGGAGGATTTAGAAAATGAACACCGGAAACACTGCTTTTATGATGATCTGCACTGCGCTTGTCTTCTTTATGACACCGGGACTTGCCTTCTTCTATGGCGGTCTTGTGCGGAGAAAAAATGTATGTAACACAATGATGGCCTGCGTTGCGATCATGGGACTATCTGTTCTTCTTTGGACCATGTTTGGCTATTCTCTTTCTTTTGGCGGCAATCACGCCGGAATTATCGGAGATTTCCGCTGGGCTTTTTTAAATGATGTCGGCTGGGAAGCCGGTCCGTATGCGGATACCATTCCGCATCTTATATTTGCTGCATTCCAGATGATGTTTGCCATGATTACTCCGGCACTGATCACCGGTGCTGTGGTCGGAAGGATGAGATTTAAAGCATTATTTGCATTTATTGCACTGTGGTCTTTCCTCGTTTACTATCCGATGGCTCATATGGTCTGGGGTGAGAGCGGATTCCTTGCAGCAATCGGCTCCGTTGACTTTGCAGGCGGAAATGTAGTACACATCAGTTCCGGTGTCAGCGCCCTGGTTCTCGCAACATATCTTGGCAGAAGAAAAGGATACGAAAAAACATCTTACCGTATCCATAATATTCCTTTCGTTGTGCTTGGAGCTTCCCTGCTCTGGTTCGGATGGTTTGGATTCAATGCAGGAAGTGCCCTGGCGGCAGATGGACTTGCAGCCCATGCATTTATGACAAGTGCAATTTCTTCCGCAGCTGCTCTCGTATCCTGGATGCTGATCGATGTGATCAAAGACGGGAAGCCTACTCTGGTCGGTGCTTCTACCGGACTGGTTGTCGGACTGGTTGCTATTACACCGGGAGCAGGATTTGTTCCGATCTGGTCTTCCTATATCATCGGTGCACTGGTCAGCCCGATCTGCTACTTTACAATGAACTTCATTAAGCATAAACTGAAAATAGATGATGCACTGGACGCATTTGGCTGCCATGGAATCGGCGGTGTGTGGGGTGGAATCGCCACCGGACTTTTTGCAAAAACTTCTATTAACTCTGTTGCAAGATGGGACGGACTGGTCTTCGGTAATGTTCATCTCTTCGTTGCACAGGTATTAAGCATTATCATCACTGCGGCTGTTGCAGTTGTCGGTACTCTGATCTGCATTGGAATTATCCGTATCTTCACTCCACTGCGCGTAGATCAGAAGGAAGAAGCTCTTGGACTGGATATCTCCCAACATGGTGAAAATGCATATCCGTCCTTCAACGGATTCGACTAATATAATCTGTCCAAAATTTATATATCCATTAATACAGGAGGATTTTTAAAATGATGATTAAAGTAGAAGCTATCGTTCGGGAAGAGAAATTTGAGGATGTCAAGGCTGCCTTAAATGAAATAGAAGTCAATGGTATCACTGTCTCCCAGGTCATGGGATGTGGTGCACAACGAGGTTATAAGGAGATTGTCCGTGGTTCTGAGATTGAGATTTTCATGCAGCCGAAAATCAAATTTGAAATTGTTGTCTCTTCCGAAGAATGGGAGAAAAAAACAATCGAAGCAATCCAGAAAGCTGCCTATACCGGTGAAGTCGGTGATGGTAAGATCTTCAGCTATGAAATCCGGAGTGCCATGAAGATCCGCACCCGTGAGACAGGATATGATGCACTCCAGTCAAAAGAACAGATACTTTAGTAGAAAAAAGTTCCAGAATGTCGGAAAGATTCTGGAACTTTCTTTCGTTTTAAAATTGAAGTGTTACTTCTGTCTCTGTCAATGCCACCGTCATCTGCTCTCTTATGCACTTGGGACACAGCAGTTCTCCGTCAGCATCTGCTGTACGTGCGGCTCTCTCACACACATTGTCAACACCTGTCACCTGTTTCACAAACCGTGATGTGGCTGATACCTCTGTAATCTTCTCTAACTGTTCTGCCGGATAAGTTGCAAACGGTACTTTATATTTCTGCGCATAGGCCAAAATCGCAGGTTCTTCTTCCTTCAGATCAATCGATGCAATCTGTTTTAACTGCGTAGGTTCAAGTCCATACCCTTCCAGAACATCGTTTAGACCCTTTTCAAAAAGTTCTTTTGAAATCTGTTTTCTACAGCCTACTCCTGCCGTGATATTGATTGGATACAAAAGGAGAATGCATGGCTTACGCTCACATCCACATACGTTATTCCTGACATCTCCCCACAGAGAACCCGCTAGGGATTCCACGAACTGTCTCCCTTCTTCCGCGGTCTTTGTGATCACGATCACAGGATGTTCCTCTGCAAAGGAGTACAATTCTTCCTGTGAACCACATAGTATAAGTTCTTTTAAACAGCTTTTCTGAAAATCTTCCTGTTCAAATACCAGTCCTTCACCGATCCAAAGACCGACCTGCTTTCCATCCAGCACTGCAGCTGATATCTGCTTCGCTGCTTCGCGCTCTGTAAAATACAGGTGATTCTTCTTTGCAAAAACATCTACTGCAAATTTTCCCTGAACATCTGTCGCTGTTGTCTGTACCGGAACTGCACCGGTCCATACTGCAAGCTGATTGGAAAGTTCTACCGCACCCCCGAGATGTCCTGACAGCAGTGGAATCACATACCCTGCTTTTTCATCCATGACTACGACCGCTGAATCAGTGAATTTATCCTTTACATAAGGCGCAATATATCTCACTGCGATTCCAACTGCACCAATAAAAAGGAAGGATGTCTCTCCCCATCCTTCCCTGATCAGCTCTTTTGGATTGTCCGGAAACGGAAGAATGTCAGCGAATGCATATCCGGCAGGTGCATAGTTCTGACACGTAATCCCTTCGTTCCGGAACTGACTTCCAATTCTCTCACCAAGTCTTGTTCCTGCCTGTGTAAAACTTAATATAACAACCTTCACGTTCCATTCTCCCTTAAATCCTTGAAACTATTCTTCTGTCTCTTCTTTCACAGACTCTTCCACTGCATCCACTGCTTCTTCTGCGGCCTCAGTAACCGCCTCAACTGCTGCTTCCGCAGCCTCTGCAACGATCTCTTCTGCTTCCTCTGCCTCTTCTCTTGCTTCCTGAGCCAGATCATCCGCTTCAAAAATATCTTCTTCCTCTACTACAGGTGATCCGCAGTATGGGCAGAAAGCCATATCTTTCGCAACCATCTTGCCACACCGTGTACACTCACACGCACCTTTGAGCCCTTCAATCTTATTCTCATACTCTTCTATACTTTCCTTGCGGCTTGCAATTGCCTCGCACAGTCCCTTGGAAGCCTCATCCAGTTCTTCTCCATTCTCAAATCTGTCATAAATACTCTGACCAAGTTCCATCAGATCTTCTGCATTTCCTCTTGCAAGTTCTCTGATCTGCGCTTTTAATTTCTGTATCTCAATCGCATCTCCTGCCTTTGCTGTCACTGCCTCTGCTGTCTCGCTCAGACGTTTTCCTAAATCTTCAAAAAAATCTTTCATACTGAAATCTCCCTTCTTATCATTGCTGTATCATCTCAACCACCAGAAAGGTGATCTACAATTTCTCTTGGTCTTATTATATCGTATTCTTCCAGTTTTTGAAGTCATTTTCTATTATTTTTAGACTAATTTCATAAATAGAATCCTTCTTGCATATCCTTTCTACAACTCAACTCAGGAGTCATCTTATGAATGATCTTGAAACTTGCAGGGAACAGATACTCTCCGAAGATACACGCGACTTCATCAGTAATCCGCTGCGCACTCCACTGTTCAATGAACTTCTGAAAAAAGATCCATGTATCCAGGATGCCGGGCTTGGATATCAGTGCATTTACTTTTCCAAAGAACTTGTAGAGCCAATCTCTCTGACGCGTTTTTCTTACAATTCCATCCCGAATTGTTTTGCTCCTGTCGCTATGGAAACATTGAACCAGACCGGCATCCTTCCTGTGCAGAACTATCCGGCACTTCAATTAAAAGGAAAAGGCGTTCTGATTGGATTTCTTGACAGCGGGATTGACTATCAAAACAAAGTTTTCCGCAATCTGGACGGTACCACGCGAATTGCGGCACTTTGGGATCAGACTATCCAAAGCGGAACCCCACCCAGAGACTTCTTCTACGGAAGTGAATACCGTAAGGAACAGATTGATCTGGCACTTTCTTCTGATTCCCCACTGTCACAGGTCCCTTCTGTCGATATCGACGGACATGGAACTTATATTGCCAGTCTCGCTGCCGGAAATGCTGACGCTGACGAACAGTTTCTGGGAGCCGCTCCGGAATCTACTCTCGCTGTTGTCAAATTAAAACAAGCGAAGCAATATCTGCGGGATTATTACTGCATCACGGAAACAGCTGTCTGCTATCAGGAAACAGATCTGATCCTTGGATTAAAATATCTGAATGATCTGGCAGATGAACTGGGGCTTCCACTTGTCATGTGTATCACTATAGGCTCTAATCTCGGCGGTCATGTCGGCACGCTTCCGCTTCCCGCATTACTTGGCAGCTACAGTCTGATGCCCGACCGGATTGCTGTGGTCGGCGCGGGAAATGAAGCAGACAAACGTCATCATTATTTCAATACGATTCAGTCAGAAAATGACCGTAAAACTGTAGAGATCCGGGTTGGTGAAAATGTATCCGGTTTCACTTTGGAACTTTGGGTGCTGATCCCCAATCTCTTCTCAATTTCAATTATTTCACCGTCCGGGGAAAATACATCCAAAATTCCATTTCATGTAGGCACAAGCGCAGACATTGATTTTCTCTTTGAAAAAACCCGCGTCTCTGTTGACTACCGGCTTCTGGTCGAAAAAGCAAACTCTGAACTCATCTTCTTCCGTTTCCGTACCCCGGCAGAAGGCATCTGGAAAATCATCGTAGAACCGACCCGCCTGATTAATGGTGATTTCCATATCTGGCTTCCTGTCACAGAATTTTTAGACGGAGAAGTCTATTTCCTTGAATCAGATCCTTACACGACTCTTACAAACCCGGCCAATGCTCCTAGTCCTCTGACGGTCTCCTATTACGACGGCAGCAATGGTGCAGTCGCCCAGGCATCCGGACGCGGCTATACAAGAACAAGATTTGAAAATCCTTCCATCACTGCTCCCGGGATTAATATCAAAGGAGCTCTTCCAGGAGACCGTTTTGCCGTGCGCAGCGGCTCCTGCGCCGCAGCTGCTATCACCGCCGGGGCAGTCGCACTTATGTTAGAATGGCAGCTCTATGAACGCAAAATGCCCGGCATCGATGTATTCCAGATCAAAAGCCTTCTTGTTCTTGGAGCCATCCGACCAGACAGTATGGAATACCCTAACCGTGAATGGGGATACGGACAATTAAACCTCTATAACACATTTGAGGTCATGAGACAGCTTTAACTGTCCCATGACCTCAAAGTTTCTACAATATCTTTTATCGATTCTTTTCTCTTTTGTTCTATCTGTTATCTTCTCGATTCTCATAGTAGCTTGTAACCTTCTTAGCATCTTCTACCTGTGTTGACGGTCCTGTTCCAGGAGCGAACACTACTTTCAGAAGAATCGGTGTGATGACTGTTGTAATAACAACCACTACGATAACCGGTCCTAAGATGGAAGAACTCATAAGTCCGAGTGCGGAACCTTTACTTGCTACGATCAAGGCAACCTCACCACGGGAGATCATTCCCACTCCGATTCGTTTCGCCTGATAATTCTTGTAACCACAAATCTTTGCACCAAGTCCACAGCCGACTATCTTAGTAAGAACTGCCACAACTGTAAGAACAACTGCGAACATAATGATGGATACTGACATCTGTGGAAGGTTTACCTTCAAACCGATACTTGCGAAAAATACCGGTGACAGAAGCAGGTAAGACAACGTATCAAACTTAGACTCCAGATAAGTAGATCTCTGTACGTTGGAAATAATTAATCCTGCGATATATGCACCTGTAATATCTGCAACACCGAAAACTTCTTCTGCGATAAATGCCATAAGCAGGCAGAATACAAATGCAATAATCGTATGACGATGCAGTTCCTTCTCAGCTCCGTCAACCCATTTCTTATACATCTTATAGAAAACAAATCCTACAACACCTGAAAATACGAAGAATCCCACGATTTTAATCAGAACCATTCCAATCTTTACAGAATCATCTGCAAGACTTGTAACGATTGTCAGTGCGATAATACCGAGAACATCATCAATGATCGCAGCACCAAGGATTGCATTTCCTGAACGGCTCTTCAATGCTCCTAATTCTTTCAATGTCTCTACTGTAATACTTACAGACGTTGCTGTGAGTACAACTCCAATAAAGACATTCTGAAGAACTACAGGGGATGACAGGTTACTTCCTGCCATGCTTGGACGGTTAAAGAACCAGGCAACACCATAACCTCCGATCAGTGGAACGATCACACCACAAAGAGCAATAATAAAAGAAGCTTTTCCACTTGCTTTTAGCTCTTTGATATCCGTCTCCATACCTGCAGTAAACATCAGAACAATAACTCCGATTTCTGCAACTTCATGGATAAATGAAGTCTCTGCCAGAATTCCAAATCCTGCCGGTCCGAGGATCAATCCCGCCAGAAGTGCGCCAACAACCTGCGGCATCTGTACTCGTCTTGTTAATAGTCCAAGTAATTTTGTAGATATAAGAATAATTGCTAAATCCAGTAAGTATCTGTATGTGTCCATTTTTCTCTCTTCCTTTTTGTGATTTTTTTAAACTAATTCCCCAATCAGTTTTCAGATTTTTGAACAAAACTTCTCTTTCTAAAATCTCACTTTATCCATCTAATCTCGGTACTGCCTGGCCTCTCAACTGAATAACCGGTCCGCCGGTACCTTCTATATAAGCTCTTGTAATTGTTACTTCTCCAATATTATCATCTTTCGGAATCTCATACATAATATCCAGCATAAATTCCTCAATGATCGCACGCAGTGCTCTGGCTCCGGTATCTTTTTCCATTGCCTTTTCTGCAATTGCTTCTAATGCGCTGTCATCAAACTCAAGCTTCACTTCGTCTAATGCCAGCAGCTTCTGATACTGTTTTAAAATTGCATTTTTCGGCTCTTTTAAGATCTTGACAAGCATCTCTTTGTCGAGTCCCTTTAATGTAAATACAATCGGAAGACGTCCTAAGAACTCCGGGATCATACCGAATTTTCTTAAGTCCTCAATTGTCACTTTAGAGAGCAACTCTTCATCATGCTCGACTGTATCTTTCAGTTCTGCATTGAAGCCCATCGACGTTTTCTTCTGCAGACGCTCTTTGATAATGTCTTCAAGATCCGGGAATGCACCTCCACAGATAAACAGAATATTCTTTGTATTCACTGTTGTGAGCGGAACCATTGCATTCTTGCTGTTTGCTCCTACCGGAACTTCAACTTCACTTCCCTCTAAGAGTTTGAGCATTCCCTGCTGCACAGATTCACCACTCACATCTCTCTGACTGGAAGTTTTTTTCTTGGCAATCTTATCGATCTCATCGATAAAAATAATTCCCTGTTCCGCCCGCTCAACATCGTTGTCTGCTGCTGCAAGAAGCTTGGAAACAACACTTTCGATGTCATCACCGATATATCCTGCCTCTGTAAGAGATGTTGCATCTGTGATCGCCAACGGCACATCTAAAAGCTTCGCCAGTGTCTTAACCAGATATGTTTTACCACATCCTGTAGGCCCAATCATGAGCATATTTGATTTCTCTATCTCAATCTCATCCATTGTTCCGGTTGCCACACGTTTATAATGATTATATACCGCTACAGAGATTGCTTTCTTTGCATACTCCTGTCCGACAATATATTCATCCAGACGGGCTTTGATCTTATGAGGCGCCGGAATATTCTTAATATCCAACTGTTTAAACTCTTTCGGTTTTTTCTTCTTCTGTTTGATCTTCTGTGCCTTTGGCTGCAGATTATCAAGATCCGAAAGGTTCAAAAACTGTACGCCCGGAATGTTCATCATCTTGCTCAGATCCATCGAACTATTGTTCATCATATCAAAGCTTCTCTGCATACAGTCCGGACACACCGCGATATTATTCGGAAGTTCAACCATCTTTCCCGTCACACTCTCCGGGCGATGACAAATAAAACATATTCTCTCATATCCGTCATCATCTTTTTCAGAATGGTCAGAAGTGGTCACTTCTTTTTTTTCTTCTTCCCTGCCAGTGTCCTGTCTGTTGTCTTCCTTGTTTGTCTCTTCTTCATCTACAATGATAAAATCATTTTCTGACATAGGTTGTCCCTTTCTATCGTATGAACATCGCATCCCCAAAACTGAAGAAACGATATCTTTCTTTTACTGCCTCCTCATACGCTGCCATCACATGCTCTTTTCCGGCTAATGCAGAAACAAGCATGATCAGTGTAGATTCCGGCAGATGGAAGTTCGTGATCAGCGCATCCAGAATCTTGAACTGATATCCCGGATAGATAAAGATTTCTGTCCAACCACTGCATTCTTTTAATCTTCCATTCTCATCGGCAGCGGATTCGATTGTTCTGCAGCTTGTTGTTCCGACACAGATGACACGATGTCCTGCTTCTTTTGCATGGTTGATTTTCTGTGCAGACTCTTCAGTAATCATATAAAATTCTGAATGCATATGGTGATGCTCCACATCATCTACCTTCACCGGACGGAACGTTCCAAGTCCGACATGAAGTGTAACCGGTGCGATCTCCACACCTTTCGCGCGAATCTCTTCCAAAAGCTCCGGTGTGAAATGAAGTCCGGCCGTCGGTGCTGCCGCAGAACCTGAGTGTACCGCATAGACAGTATTATATCTGTCCTTATCCTGAAGCTGATGTGTAATATACGGTGGAAGCGGCATCTGTCCTAACTGGTCCAGAATCTCCTCGAAGATTCCTTCGTATTCAAAACGTATCAGACGATTGCCCTCTTCAACAATGTCGATAACCTCGCCGACCAATTTGCCTTCACCAAAGGAAATACGCGCACCTACACGTGCCTTTTTCCCCGGCTTTACCAGCGTCTCCCAGACCTTATCATCGTGGCGCTTCAACAGCAGCACCTCAATGGATGCCCCTGTATCTTCCTTGACGCCAATCAGTCTGGCTGGAATGACCTTTGTATCATTGATAACCAGACAATCACCCGGATTTAAGTATTCGATCACATCCGAGAAATGTCGGTGTTCGATTCCTCCAGTCGCACGGTTCAACACCATAAGCCGGGAATCGCTTCGCTTCAGGAGCGGATCCTGTGCGATCAGCTCCTGTGGCAATTCATAATTAAAATCACTTAATTTCATTTCGTTCATATTTATCTGCTCCATAAAATTCTGCACGCAGAACTATGCTATTATGCACGGATCTCGATGCCCATCTTCGAAAGCTCTGCAAGAAGCTTCTCTACGACTGGATTAACATCCGCATCCGTCAAAGTCTTTGTCTTGTCACGGAATACGAGAGAGTATGCAACAGACTTCTTACCCGGTGCCACCTGTGCGCCCTCGTAAACGTCGAACAGCTTGTAGCTCTCTAACATCTTGCCGCCACACTTCTTGATGACCTTCTCGATTTCGCCAACAAATACACTCTTATCTACAACCAGTGCCAGATCTCGTGTAACGCTTGGGAACTTCGCGATACCTTCGTACTTTCTGTCAAATGTCGTAAGCATTGTAACTGTCTGCATATCCAAAACTGCGACATAGACTTCCTTCTTCATGCCATAGTTTTCAACAACCTCCGGATGAAGCTGTCCGAGATAACCAACCGAAAGCTTGCCTTTCGTGATATTTGCCTGACGTCCCGGATGTAAGAATGGATGCTCAGATGTTGGCTCGTAGTTGATCTCCTTTGCAAATCCAAGCTTCTCTGTCAGCTCTTCAATCACACCCTTCAGATCGAAGAAATCGCCCTCACCGAACATACCAAGTGTCAGCATCATACGCTCATCTGGAAGCTCTGTCAACGGAAGTGCCTTCGGCAGATATACATTTGCAAGCTCATACAGTCTCGCATGTTTATTTCTACGGTTATAGTTTGTAGAAAGGGATGTCAGCATACCATTTAACGGAAGCGTTCTCATGATAGAGAAGTCCTCGCCAAGTGGGTTCATGATCTGGATTGCCTGACGCATCGGATCATCCTTGTCGAGGAGGAGCTTGTCAAATACCTTCGGGCTTTCAAATGAATAAGTCATTCCCTGGCTGAATCCACAGAATTCTGCAATATTTCTTGCTACTTCTTCCACACGAAGCTTGAAAGAAAGCTTACCAGTTGTAGCTTCACCTGTAGGCAGTGTAGTCGGGATATTATCATATCCGTAGAATCTTGCTACTTCTTCCGCAAGATCGGCGATACGGAATAAGTCATGACGGAAGGTTGGTGCGATCACTTCTTTTGCTTCTGCATCATATTCCAGGTCGATCTTTTCAAAATATTTGATCATATCTTCTTCCGGGATGTCTGTTCCGAGAAGTGCATTGATCTTGTCGGCATCAAATGGTACACGTACAGGTTCTTTTTTCTTGCTGTATACATCAACCATTCCTCCGACAACTTCACCGGCTCCCATTTCTTCGATCAGCTGGCAGGCACGGTTGATTGCATCCTCTGCATTATTCGGATCCAGTCCCTTTTCAAATTTACCGGATGCATCGGTACGAAGTCCGACTTTCTTGCTGGATTTACGGATGTTGGTTCCATCGAAGCATGCAGCTTCAAATAACATGGTCTGTACATTGTCAGTGATCATGGAATTTTCGCCACCCATGATTCCGGCAATACCTACCGCTTTTTCGCCATCACAGATCATCAGAACAGAATCATCCATTTCTCTTTCCTGACCATCCAGTGTTACGAATTTTTCTCCTTTTTGGGCATTGCGGACGATGATCTGATGACCTGCGATGGTATCCAGATCATAAGCATGCATTGGCTGTCCGTATTCTTCCATTACATAGTTTGTGATATCAACAAGGTTGTTGATCGGACGGATTCCTACGGAAGAAAGTCTTCTCTGCATCCATTTCGGTGAAGGTCCGATCTTGATATTTTTTACGACTCTTGCACAGTAACGTGGGCAAAGGTCTGTATTTTCTACTTTTACTTTGATGTAATCATTGACATCTTCATCATTTCCGGTTGATGTTACAACCGGTGGCTTGAATTCTTTGTGGAATGTAGCTGCAACTTCTCTTGCGATACCAACCACGCTGAAGCAGTCCACACGGTTGGAGGTGATCTCGTATTCAAATACGACATCATCCAGTCCGAGTGCTTTTACTGCACTTTCTCCGACAACTGCGTCATCATCAAAAATGTAGATTCCATATTCCGGTGCTTCCGGGTACATATTTCTGTCTGAACCAAGTTCTTCGATGGAACACATCATTCCGTAGCTGTCGACTCCACGGAGTTTTCCTTTTTTGATCTTGATTCCGCCTTCTACTCTCTGTCCAGGCTCATGTCCGCCCGCAACGCGTCCGCCATCCAGAACAACCGGTACCTTGTCTCCTTCTTTTACGTTCGGAGCACCTGTAACAATCTGTACGGTCTCTGTTCCTACATTTACCTGACAGATGATCAGTTTATCTGCGTCCGGATGTTTTTCAATTTTCTCAATCTGTCCTACTACAATCTTATCCAGATCAGCATCCAGCTTTGTAAAACCTTCTACCTTTGTTCCGGAAAGAGTCATTGCATCTGTATATTCCTGCGCTGTTACGTCAAGTTCCGGAACATACGCTTTAATCCATGATAATGAAGTATCCATTTTATATCTCCTTCTGATTTGTTTATAAATTTCCCTTATTCAGACTCCAAAATCCAGCAGCTCTCCGCGCTGCTCTTTGATTTTGTGCTCACTAGAATTGCTTTAAGAATCTGATATCGTTCTCGTAGAGGAGGCGCATGTCGTCGATCTCGTATTTGAGAAGGGCGATCCTTTCAAGTCCTACTCCGAATGCAAATCCAGTGTATTCTTCCGGATCGATTCCGCACATTTCGAGTACGTGTGGGTGAACCATACCACAGCCGAGGATTTCAATCCATCCTGATCCTTTACAGAAACGGCAGCCTTTTCCGCCACACTTGAAGCATGATACGTCTACTTCTGCACTTGGCTCTGTGAATGGGAAATGATGCGGACGGAATTTTACTTTT
>ERZ827181.2685-NODE-2685-length-14675-cov-3.967100_pt1 | contig 14675 bp, 9 predicted proteins | sample MGYA00519778_ERZ827181 | MGnify/ENA primary metagenome ERZ827181 (study PRJEB31778, sample SAMEA3449273) | human gut metagenome | biome: human gut; feature: human-associated habitat; material: faeces | place: United Kingdom | collected 2010/2012 ...
ATTGTCTTTCGTCAGTTCCAGTCCGCGGTCAAAATGGGTATCATAAATCTCATTTCCGATTCCCCAGATGAAGACACAAGGGTGGTTGCGGTCCTGACGAACCCAGCTTGTCAGATCCTTTTTCCACCAGTCTTTAAAGTCATTGCCGTAGTCATAATCGGTTTTTGTGCGCTCCCACATATCAAAACTCTCGGTGTAGAGCAGGAGTCCCAGCTCATCGCAGAGATTCAGCATATGTTCCGGTGGCATATTGTGCGCGTTTCGGATCGAATTTACACCCATTTCCTTTAACGTAAGGAGCTGGCGGCGGAGAGCCGCTTTGTTCATGGCGGCACCCAGGGAACCGAGAACGTGATGCTCACAAGTACCATTGATCTTTACGTGACGGCCATTTAAGAAAAATCCCTTATCCGCATCAAACGCAATGTCACGGAATCCCAGATTCTGGGTGATGGAATCCGTGAGAGTATCGCCGGCATATAAGGAAGTGCGGATCTGATACAGATTTGGCTCTTTAATATCCCATAATTTCGGTTCAATAACAGTCAGTACCTGTTTGTCAACCTGAACGGAGTCTGAAAAATGTATCGTGCTTTCATGAGAGGTCACAAGAGTGCCGTCGGCATCAAAAATCTCGTGACAGATCCGACCTTCGTCTGTGGCACCTGTTTCATCGATAAATTCGGTATCCATAAATACTTCCCAGGTTTTTCCAAGTTTTTCTGTGGAAAGATACGTTCCATTATGTACGAGATGAGCCGCGCGGGAAGTGGCAAGCCACACATCGCGGTAAATGCCTGAGCCCGGATACCAGCGGCTGTTTGGCAGATGGTATTCATTGCGGACAAGAAGTTCATTGTCGCCGTCCTCTAATTTGTCGGTCAGATCAACGACAAATTCCGAATAACCATGTTTCCATGTGAAAATTTCTTTTTGATTCAAATAAATCGTTGTATCCATATAGACACCTTCAAAGATCAGTTCCATCTTTTGCGTGTCCGGATCCGCCTTGTCAAGAAGCTGCTTTTTGTTGATAATCCTTCGATAACAACTTATGGCCTGTTCATACAGATTTTCTGTATCATAGATCATCCAGTCATGGGGAAGATCTACCGGCGTCCAGGACGTATTTTGAAATAATGTTTCGATCGGAGTGTCCAAAGGAAACTTGCAAAACGTCCAGTTGTCATTCAGTCGTTTTTTCATTTGATAAATCCTGCCTTTCATTTTTCCAAAGAGGTAACGATTCAGGTCTCTCCCTCCCCGTTTGCATTCGCATTTCGAACACTTCGTGTTCTTTCCCGCCTTTGACAAGGCTAAAAATGCTCATGTGGGGGAGGGGACCCGATGTGCAGAAAAACAATGTCTTTTACGTGCAAGCACGACAATCCATTGTTTTTTGCACATCGGGTCTGAATAGTTACAAAAAGTTTTGCACTTTAACAATAATTATATTATACTAGTAGTATGGTTTCAAGAAAAAAATAGGAATTTGGAGCGAAAAATGCAAATTTGTAAAATGAGCGGCAGACAGATAAATCAAGCATTGGAACTGATACGGAAAGTGTTTGATGAATGCGACAAAGAAGACTATGAAGACATGGGAATCCTGTCCTTTTATCATTTTATCCGCAGAGAACAGATTGAAGAGCGGGTGCAGAGTGGAGAGATGGTATTCTTTGGTGCATATGAAGAGTCTGAACTGGTCGGCGTGATCGCGATGCGCGAGGGCTTTCATGTGAGCCTGTTATTTGTAGAAAAAAACCGGCAGAGGCAGGGGATAGGGAAAAAACTGATTCGGCGCGGAGTGGCGTATTGCATGGAGAAAAATCCGCAGCTGAAAGCAATTACTGTCAGTGCGTCGCCGAAGGGAAAAAGAGCATATGAGGCGATGGGGTTTCGGGCATTGACACCGGAGCAGGAAAAACAGGGAATGCGCTTTACGCCGATGCGGCTTGAGTTATAGAGGAAACGAACAGGAGGCAGCGATGAAACAGAGTATAGAGGACCGGATGCGGAAAGAAAATAAGAACAATTTCAATATTCAGTCATTGGAAAAAGGGTTGTTGTTTGGTACCAAAATTTGTAAAAAAACGTGGACGTATGAAATTGTTGCGCTAGATGAGACGTTTGCAAAAATGCTTGGAATACCGGCTTCACGGAAAGAAGAAGCGATAGGGATTGAAATGTCGGATATCATTCATCCCAATGATCTCGCCAGAGTTGTGAAAGAAACTCTTTGGGAGCTACAGGGAAGTGAGAAGTACGATTGCAAATATCGGATGAAAAATGCAGACGATGAATATCACTGGGTAAGGGATATCGGAGAACGTTTTTGGATTGACGGACAGGAGTACGTTCAAGGTACGGTATTTGATATTGATGAAAAAGAGACATTGATTCGTGAGAGGGATGTTACTTATGAAAGTATGCCGGGAGGAGTTGTTTTTGTTGTTATCGGAAAAGATAATTTTTATATTCGCGAGGCGAATCAGTATAGTTTCGATATGCTTGGGGTAGGGCGGGAAGAATATCTGGGGTCTTCCGGAAAATACACGTTTCCGGAGGATTTGCCAAAATTGCGGGAACATTTTGTCCAACAGGCGAAAAAAAGAGAACCTTTGGATTATGAATTTCGTATACGATTAGAAGAAAATGGGAAAATTGTATGGTATCGTATTATCGGAAATTATATTGATTCCCGTGAACAAGGGGAAGAATATCTTTGTATTATGATGGATATTACTACAAGAAAGACATTTCAATATGAACTTATTAAGGAGAAGGAAAAGTATGAGAGAACATTAAATACATCGGCAGATTTATTGTTTGAATATAATGTGCGTCATAAAAAATTCCGGATCCTTGGACAAAATTATATTTCCGATGACACCAAACTTGCGATAGAAGACAGCTTGGATGAAGATTACCGAAAAATTTTATTTAAGAATGATATTGTGTTTCGAGGTGATCGCAGCAAAATCAAGCAGTTTATAAGAGGACAGATTTCTTGTAATGATACCGTTCGTTTATTGACAAAAAATACAGAAACAGGGAAAGTGTATTATGATAATTATGAATTGTTTCTAAATAAGATCATGGTAAAAGAGAAAACGATCCGCGTCATTGGTTATGCCAAAAAGGTAAGTTATAATGCGGTGCCGGTAACAGAGCGTCAGCAGCTGCATGAAATCTTTGATGAGCAGATTGTGAAGGATTATAGCTTTATTTTGAAAATTGATGTTCCGACCGAGGCGTTTGAGTCATATTTTATCGAAAAATCAGATTATGGATCGTATACAGGAAATCGTTACTACTCTTCTTTTTTGAAATGGTGGTGTAACACATATGTGTGTGAACAGGATAGGAAGGAGATAGAGTTCTTTTTACAACTGGATGAGATGCTTCGCATTTTGCATTCGGGAGAGCCAAAGGGTTACCGCTTTTGCCGGGTGGAAACAAAGGAGTCTCAAAGAAAACATAAAATATGCAGCTTTTCATTTTATGGCTCTGATATCAATACGGTACTTCTTGTCGTACGTGATGTAAGTCAGATCAGGGAAGAGGAAGTGTATCAGAAAGAAGCCAGTCAGAAACTGCTTACAGATGCTTTGGCAGAGGCGAGAGCATCAGTGAAAGGACGTCAGATGCTGATGAAATATCTGGCAGATGAAATCGAAAATCCGGTAGGAAAGATGAAAGAACTTTTGCTGGAACCGGAAAATCCGGAACTTCTTCCACAACTGGAACGCTGTGTGGAATATATGAGTGAGATGATCGATGGCATGAAAGAATATCAGCTTTTGCAGACACCGTTTGGAAAGAGCAACGAGGCATTTAATCTATATGCTCTTTGTATGGAGGTGTGCGAGGAGGAACGCAAGATTTCACTAGGGCTCGATATTTCGATTCAGGAAGTCATTGACTTGCCAATTCATCAGGAATATTATATGTATGGAGAGAGGTTCAGGGAGATTCTTGTCAATCTTTTGGGAAATGCTGTAAAATATGCACCTCGGGGAAGTGCGGTAAAGATTTATATTCAGGAAACGAATATTGAAACAGACCGCTGCGTGATCCGGATTCGAATGGAAGACGAGGGACCGGTGATCAATGAAAAATATTTTGAGAGAATGTTGGATGATCAGTATGATTATAATGTAAATGAAAAAGTAATTGCTCTTGGAGGAAACGGATTTTCGGCCTCTTTGGTGGCTAAGATAACAGAACTCCTTGGTGGAACGGTAGAATTTCGCAAAGGAGTATTGGATAGTAATGTAGTAGAAATTTCTCTTCCAGTTTTGTATTATAATGCCAATCCGTTGTTTCCGGACCAGGAACATAAAGAAGAAGTTATCGAGGAAGTTAATATGTGTGGACAAGGATATCTTCTTGTGGAAAATGCAGAACAGAGAGATCCTTTGACGGCATCGCTTTTTCAGATAAATGGTGCGGTTGTCTATGAGGCATCTTCCGGGAAAATGGCGATGGAATTGCTGGAAAAAAATCAATTCCGGGCAGATTACGGCAGTTCTTATGGATAAAGACCTTGATGATATGAAATGTTATGAACTTGCCAGACAGATTCGGTTTCACAAGGAAAAAGTGTATGGCAAACTGCCCATCCTTCTTATGCTGGATGGTATCGAGCAGGAAGACACCCGCTTGAATATGCTCAGTGGGATTAATGCGACGATCCATAAACCGATAAATCTTTCGAAATTATTGTGGATGATAGAGAATCTGCAGGGGAAGGGGGTTTGATCACGATGAAAAAAGTATTGACGATAGCCGGTTCTGACTGCAGCGGTGGTGCGGGAATTCAGGCAGATTTGAAAACAATTGGTGCATGGGGCTGTTATGGCATGAGTGTTATCACAGCGGTTACGGTACAAAATACATGTGGTGTAAGGGCTGTTTATCCGGTAGAAGCAGAGGTGGTTCAGCAGCAGTTTACCGCTGTGTATGAAGATATTTTCCCGGATGCGGTAAAAATTGGGATGCTCTGCAACGAAGAAATTATCGAAGCGGTGGCAGAAACAATTCAAACAATCCGTAAAATGCCGGGAATTCAGCCCAAGATTGTGCTGGATCCGGTCCTTGTATCGACGAGTGGAAGGAATCTGCTGAAACCACAGGCAAAAGAGATACTGCAGACAAAACTTTTTCCATTAGTGGATCTGATTACACCAAATCTCGGAGAGATGAAGGTTTTATGTGGTGCAGAAAATATGGAAGTGTCAGAGCGGGAGGCAGCAGGAAGAAAATTGGCGAAAGAGAATGACTGCGCTGTATTGATCAAAGGTGGACATGGTAGAGAATACGGCGATTCCGATGCACAGGATCTGCTGATTCCGAAGGAGGACAAGCCGGCGGTATGGTTTCGCGCTCCGTTTATTGAAAATCCAAACACACATGGAACCGGCTGCACGTTGTCCTCTGCGATTGCTTGTGGACTGGCACAAGGAAATACGATGGAACAGAGTATACAAAAGGCAAAAGACTATTTGACCGGCGCGATCGCCGCCGGGCTTGATCTGGGAGCCGGCAATGGTCCCCTGAATCATTTTTACAAGGTAACTATTCAGGATTAATGTATGGGAGGCTGAATAGTTACTTTACAAGAACGAAAGGAAAGAAAAAATGGCAATTGATGTAAAGAATAAGAAAACGTCTCTTGACGAAGAAGCTGCAATTTACGAAAAACGTGACGAGACAGAAAGTGGAAAAAGCAGATGGAAAAAGATGAACCGCAGTCAGAAAATCACACAGTTTAAAACGTATTATCTGCGTCCGCTTATTGTCGTGGTGTTGATTTTGTGCGTAGTTGGATTTTTTATTTATAAAGATGTTATCACGAAAAAAGACATTGCGTTCCGCTGTGCGATCGTGAATGAAGTGGCGACGGAAATTCCGGTCAATGCATTTTCAGATGAGTTTACGAAGTATATGAAATTGGATCCGGATAAAAATTTATCGTCGTTCCATTTATATTATACGGATACACAACTGGCTCAAAAAGTCGGTGCGTCGACAGCGAGTGATCTGTCGCAGATATCCTCTTTGATCTATGCGTCCTTATTGGATGGTATGATTGCCGGGGAAAAAGATTTTACGACATATCATGATAATGGTTTTTTTATAGATCTTAATGAATTTTTGTCAGAAGAAGAGTTAAAGGCGATTGAGCCGTATCTATATATTCCGGACAATGAAAAAAACACACAAAAACATGCTTATGGTGTCTACCTGGAAAAGAGCGAGCGGTATAACAGTATTTTCCAGGGGGGCGGCGGAGTGGTTCAGAAGCCGATTTATGGGATTATTACTAATTCGGAGAACACCGAACGCGGCAGATATTTTCTGTATTATCTCTTTCCGGAATTACAGAAATTAGGGAATCCAATACCACAAAAGGAGTAGAAAACTACTTCTTTTGTGTAATCTTTGCAAATAAGGGTTGACATTTGAAAATGATTGTCCTATAATGGCAATCGTAAACGACAAAGACGTCAAGCGAATGAAATTCATTTGCTTTGGCGTTTTTTTGTTTTTATCCTATTTTTTGCTGGCAGATAGGCGCGGCTGGGTGAATAGAGAAATACCGATCTAAGTCGCAGGAAACCAATTAAACAAGGAGGAATCTTTATGACAGACGAAATTTTAAGTGTAATAAGTGACCAGGTATTTGGTGTCTGGTTTTTGATCGGAGCCGCCCTTGTATTCTGGATGCAGGCCGGATTTGCAATGGTTGAGGCAGGTTTTACCAGAGCAAAAAATACAGGTAACATTATTATGAAAAACCTAATGGATTTTTGTATTGGAACAGTAGTATTTATTTTACTCGGATTTGGATTGTTTCTCGGAGATGACATCGGTGGAATCATCGGAAAACCAAATTTTGCAATTTTTACGGATTATGCAAACTTTGACTGGTCAGGATTCGTATTTAACTTAGTATTCTGTGCAACGACAGCGACCATCGTTTCCGGAGCAATGGCAGAGAGAACAAAGTTCCTTTCTTACTGTATCTACTCCGCAGTAATTTCCGCAGTGATCTATCCAATCGAAGCTCACTGGACATGGGGCGGCGGCTGGTTAGCACAGATGGGATTCCATGATTTTGCCGGTTCGAACTGTATTCATATGGTTGGTGGTATCTCGGCATTGATCGGAGCGTATATTCTCGGGCCTCGTATTGGTAAGTTTAAGAAGAAAAAAGACGGAAGCATCAAAGTTGGTGCATTTCCGGGACATAATATCGCACTTGGTGCCCTCGGTGTATTTATCTTATGGCTTGGCTGGTACGGATTCAACGGTGCGGCAGCAACGTCTGTATCACAGTTGGGAGCCATCTTTGTAACCACAACGATTGCACCGGCAGTAGCCACTGTAGTATGTATGATCTTTACCTGGGTAAAATATGGTAAACCGGATGTTTCGATGTGTCTGAATGCATCCCTTGCCGGTCTGGTAGCAATTACAGCACCTTGTGATGTAACGGATGCTTTTGGAGCAACGATCGTCGGAGCTGTTTCCGGTGTACTTGTTGTATTCGGTGTATGGCTTCTTGATTACAAATTACGTATTGATGACCCGGTTGGAGCCGTGGCAGTACATATGATGAATGGTATCTGGGGTACTTTGGCAGTTGGTCTCGTTGCTACGGATACAGCACCAACGTATTCTTTGGCAGGAGCCAATGGAGAGAAACTTCTCGGATTGTTCTATGGCGGTGGATTTAAGCTTCTCGGTATTCAGTTTACCGGTATGCTTTGTACCGCATTGTGGACAGCTATTACGATTACGATTACATTCCTTGTGATCAAGAAAACAGTTGGTCTGCGTGTTAGTGCAGAAGAGGAAATTGCAGGACTCGATGCAACAGAGCACGGTTTGGAATCAGCTTATTCCGGATTTGTTATCTCGGATAGCGTAAATACAATTGGTGACAGCGCATTGGCAGCAATCGCAGCATCCGCACCGGAACCGGAAGAAAAGAAAGTTCCTATGGACGATGCTGTACCGGTACAGGTTCGCGAGCCAAAAGAGACAATGGCATCCGATGTCAAACTGTCCAAAGTTACCATTATTTGTAAACAGAATAAGTTTGAGGATCTGAATGCTTCGCTCAATGAGATTGGAGTCAAAGGTCTGACAGTAACACAGGTACTTGGATGTGGTACCCAGAAAGGAAAAGCAGAGTACTATCGTGGTGTACCGGTTGAATTCTCACTCCTTCCTAAGATTAAAGTGGAAGTTGTCGTAAGTGCCGTACCGGTGAAAGCCGTAATTGATGCAGCAAAACAGGCATTGTATACCGGGCATATCGGCGATGGTAAGATTTTTGTATACGATGTTGAGGATGTTGTCAAAGTCAGAACGGGTGAAAGCGGATTTGACGCATTGCAGGATGACAAATAGAATGAAAAACGTATTATCATAAGTGTTCGAATAAAAAGAATGGTTCTTTTATCCTTTGGATAAGAGAACCGTTCTTTTTTGCAAGTTATTTATTATTTACTGTGCCTGTACCGGCGCGATGTAATACTTATTATAGTGTTTTTCGCTCTTTGCGATGTAAAGAGTTCCCTTGTGGTTGATCGCAAAATAGCGGAGAATGCAATTGTCACCAAGGATGTTATTTTTCATACTCTCGATGCTTGCTGCGGAAATGCTATTGTAAGTAGCTGCATATCTGGCTGCGATATCACCGGCAGCTTCTTTATGTCCTTTGGCATAAAAAGGCATGTAAACGCTATTAATCCGGTTCTCAGAGATGATTGGGTCAATGACACCGCCACGCATATAAATAGCAAATTTTTCTTTTTGAATATTGTTTGTGTTCCAGCCTTTTACGGTATCGATGGTATTTCCCCTGATAACCGCATTTTTCCAGTTTAACATCATGATCGGACTCTGAACGGAGTCTTTAAAAGTACAGCCAAGAATCTGAACATTGGTATGGTATTTATTTGGCGAAAAACGATGAGTGTCAATGCCGCGGTGCAGGTTGTAGAACTCACAGTTTTGAATTGTGACATTGAGAACCGGCGTCTTGTCAAATTTGGAATATTTTCCGTTAAAACCATTGGTTACTTTATCCGGGGTATCGAGGTTGATCGCACAACGTTCTCCGCTCAAATTGTTTTTAAAGGTGCAATTTTGAACCGTAACGTCTTTGGAAGCGGTTACTTCGATAAAATGTCCGTCGCGGAGATTAGTAAAGGTAATGTTATCAATCAATACATTTTTACAGTGTGGCACACGGATTGCTTCACTTTTATTACAGCCGCTGAGATTCATGATTACCGTACCCTCTCCGATGATCTGAATGTTTTTTTCACCGTTGTACTTGCCCACAACCCCTTTTTTGTTAATGCGGGAAGAACGTACACATTCAAACATAACATGACCGGCTTTCAGCTTTTTTGTGTGGGAGTTGCCAATCTTATTCATAACAACGCCGTCTTGAAGCATGATTTTTACGTTAGAAGGTACTAACAGAGCATTGCTGATGTTATAGGTACCTTTTTTGATCGTCAGTGTTCCACCACCTTTTTTCGACATTTCGTCAAGGTAGGAGCGGAGTGTGAGATAATGTTTGGTATACTTGTTGTATACCGGATTTTTAACATATTTGTTTTTGTAAGGTTTACTGGAAGGGCTTACCGTAAAATCTTTTTTTGCCTGCACCGGTGCAGACACCGTCATGGCAAAAGCGGAAAATAAGAGCAGCAGTCCCAGTAGTTTTGTGATATTCTTCATAAATAAAGTCTCCTTTCGTTATTCGTTGTTTTGGCTTACTTCACTTAAAATCAGTCCTTCGTTTCGGTCTAACACGGTCTGAATACTCCAAGGGTGTGTAAAGAGCAAAAGAGGACGATCTTTAAAGTCCTTGACACGCTTAGCATCGGATGTAAGCGACAGACTGTTTATATCGATGTCTTCATTTTCAATCCAGCGGACATGCTCATAAGGAAGCTGGTCCATGCGGATTTCTACGTTATATTCATTCTGCAGGCGGTATTGCAGCACCTCAAACTGGAGGGCACCGACTACGCCGACGATGATCTCTTCCATACCGGTATTAAATTCCTGGAAGATCTGAATCGCACCTTCCAGTGCAATCTGCGTGATGCCTTTCATAAACTGTTTTCGTTTCATTGTATCAACCTGGCGTACACGGGCAAAATGTTCCGGTGCAAAGGTCGGAATACCGGCAAAGCGGATCGGCTTTTTGGATTTGCACAAGGTATCGCCGATGGAAAAGATACCCGGGTCAAAAATACCAATGATATCACCGGCATAAGCTTCTTCCACGTGCTTTCTTTCCTGCGCCATCATCTGCTGTGGCTGGGAAAGACGGATCTTTTTACCGCCTTGCACATGAGTGACTTCCATACCGGCTGTAAATTTGCCGGAGCAGATACGCATAAATGCGATACGATCACGGTGTGCTTTATTCATATTTGCCTGAATCTTAAAGACAAAGGCAGAAAAATCTTCCGAAAATGGATCAATGACTTCATCTCCGGACATACGAGGAAGAGGAGAAGTGGTCATTTCCAGAAAATGCTGCAAAAAGGTTTCTACACCAAAATTTGTCAGGGCAGAACCAAAGAAGACAGGAGAAAGTTTTCCTTCTCGTACTTTTTCCAGGTCAAATTCGTCGCTTGCACCGTCCAATAGCTCAATTTCATCTACTAAAATATCATGATATTCCTTTGTGATCAGGTCATCCAGTCCGCTGTCGCCTAATTTGGCTTCAATGGCTTCAATTTTATGTCCGTTGTCCGAAGGAAGAAAACGAGAGATGGTTTTGGTATTTCGGTCATAAACGCCCTTGAAATTCTTTCCGGAGCCAATCGGCCAGTTGATCGGACAGGTGCGGATCCCAAGTACATTTTCAATCTCATCGATCAGTTCAAAGGGATCTTTTGCCTCGCGGTCCATTTTATTGACAAAAGTAAAAATAGGGATTCCGCGCATGACGCAGACTTTAAACAGTTTGATCGTTTGTGCCTCGACACCTTTGGAGCCGTCGATCACCATGACGGCAGAATCGGCAGCCATCAAAGTACGATAGGTGTCTTCGGAGAAGTCCTGATGTCCCGGAGTGTCCAGGATGTTGATACAGAATCCGTCATAATTAAATTGCAATACGGAGGAAGTGACGGAGATTCCTCTTTCTTTTTCGATTTCCATCCAGTCAGAGACCGCGTGTTTAGCAGCTTTTCGACCTTTTACGGAACCGGCAAGATTGATTGCTCCTCCATATAATAAGAACTTTTCGGTCAAAGTTGTTTTTCCGGCATCCGGGTGCGAGATGATAGCGAAGGTACGCCGCTTTTCGATTTCCTGTTTTAAATTGTTACTCATAAGTCAAACTCCATTCTTTTTTACATAAAGTAAGTCCTAAATCGTTACTAAAAGAAAAAGCTCTGAACAACTACTGCCATTCAAAGCTTTTCTCATAACTGGGCTACAAGGATTCGAACCTTGAAATGCTGGAGTCAGAGTCCAGTGCCTTACCGTTTGGCGATAGCCCAATGTCAACCGACAAGTGATATTATACAATAAGAAATTTTAAAATGCAAGTGTTTTTTTAAAAAAAATGAAAAAAATTTTATTTCCTATTAAAGAGGGAAATTCTCTTGACAAGATTAGGTTCCTAATAGTAGAATAGATACAATATACAATAAAGATTAACAAGAAAAGGAGAGACGAAAAAATGGGTAAGATTATTGGTGAAGGCATTACATTTGACGACGTTTTATTGGTTCCGGCTTATTCGGAAGTCATTCCTAACCAGGTAGAGTTGAAAACTCATTTAACAAAAAAGATTGAATTGAACATTCCTATGATGAGCGCAGGAATGGATACGGTTACGGAACACCGCATGGCAATCGCGATGGCACGTCAGGGTGGTATCGGTATTATCCACAAAAATATGACAATTGAGCAGCAGGCAGAAGAGGTCGATAAGGTAAAACGTTCTGAGAATGGAGTTATTACAGATCCATTTTATTTGTCTCCGGAACATACATTGGAAGATGCCAATAATTTAATGGCAAAATTCCGCATTTCCGGTGTACCGATCACAGAGGGAAGAAAATTAGTTGGTATCATTACAAACCGTGATCTTAAGTTTGAGACAGATTTTTCGAAAAAGATCAAAGAAAGCATGACATCCGAAGGGCTCGTTACAGCGAAAGAAGGAATTACTTTGGATGAGGCAAAGAAGATTCTTGCCAAAGCCCGTAAAGAGAAACTTCCTATTGTAGATGACGAAGGAAATTTGAGTGGATTGATTACGATCAAAGACATCGAAAAACAGATTAAATATCCAAATTCCGCAAAAGATGCACAGGGAAGACTTCTATGTGGTGCAGGTGTTGGTGTGACGGCAAACATTCTTGACCGTGTGGATGCTTTGGTAAAGGCAAAAGTTGATGTTATTGTTATTGATACGGCGCATGGTCATTCAGCAAACGTTCTTCGTGTTGTGAAGATGGTACGTGATGCATATCCGGATCTTGGAATTATTGCCGGTAATGTAGCGACAGGAGAGGCTACAAAGGCATTGATCGAAGCAGGTGTGGATGCTGTTAAAGTAGGTATCGGACCGGGATCCATCTGTACGACACGTGTTGTAGCCGGTATCGGTGTTCCTCAGGTAACTGCGATCATGGATTGTTATGAAGCTGCGAAACCATATGGTATTCCGATTATCGCCGATGGTGGTATCAAGTACTCCGGTGATATGACAAAAGCCATCGCTGCAGGAGCAAATGTCTGCATGATGGGAAGTATCTTTGCAGGATGCGATGAAAGTCCGGGAACATTCGAATTGTTCCAGGGAAGAAAATATAAAGTATATCGTGGTATGGGATCTATCGCTGCGATGGAGAACGGAAGTAAAGACCGTTATTTCCAGCAGGATGCGAAGAAACTTGTTCCGGAAGGGGTAGAAGGACGAGTTGCTTACAAAGGAACCGTAGAAGATACGGTATTCCAGCTGATTGGTGGTATCCGTTCCGGTATGGGATATTGTGGAGCAAAGACGATTGAAGATCTGAAAGAGAGCGGAAGATTTGTTAAGATCTCGGCAGCGTCTTTGAAAGAGAGTCATCCACATGACATTCATATCACAAAAGAGGCACCAAACTATAGTGTCGAATAAAAGAATATACCGGCGCAGAAAACGGCGTCGATGGAGCAAAAGAGGGCGCTATGCTGTGATAGTTGGCATAGCAGCCCTTGTTCTTTTTATCACGCTTCTTGTCGTGGCTGGAACCCGCCGGCAAAAGGCAGAGCAGCAGACGGCGAGCGAGAAGACGTACCCGGATATTACCTTTGATGTTCGCTTTTTAGATCCCAACCCTTACTCAAGACCCCAGCTGGCTTTGAAGAAGGTTCATGCCATCGTCGTACACTATACAGCGAATCCCGGAGTAGATGCGGTGGCAAACCGTAATTATTTTAACAATTTGCCGAAAGCCAATGAAAAGAAACAAAAAAAGACGTATGCCAGCAGTCATTTTGTCATTGGACTGGACGGTACAATCGTACAGTGTATCCCATTGGAAGAGATGGCGTATGCGTCAAATGACAGAAATTCTGACACGGTTTCCATCGAGTGCTGCCATAAAAAGGAAAATGGAAAGTTTACGGCGCAGACACAGGCCTCTCTGATACAATTGTGTACTTATCTGTGCATCAAATTTGATCTTACGGAAGAGAATCTGATACGGCATTACGATGTGACGGGAAAAATTTGTCCGAAATATTTTGTGGAGCATCCCGATGCATGGGAAACTTTTAAAAAAGATGTTGGCATGGAATTGAAAAAATACCGCAAATAAAAATGCATCTATGATAAAAGGATTATCATAGATGCATTTTTTATATATTGATTTCCATACATTAAATTCTGAATAGTTACTATTTTGTCTTAAATTTAGAGATTGCATCTCCCAGACGTTCTGCACGGATCATCAACTGGGAAGAAGCATCATCCAAAGAAGTGAGTGCTTCGGACTGTTTATCGGTTACATTAGCAACCGAAGTAACAGATGCCAGTGTTTCTTCCAAAATCGCGGAAATGTTTTCCATCGAGTTCAAAGTGGAAGAACCGGATGCTTCCATGTCTTTGGAACTGCTCTGAATACTTTCGAGGTATTCGGAAAGTTTTTCGATGCGCTGTTTCAAAGTCTGGAAGGAGTGGGCGGTAGCGGCTACGGCTTCTACCTGCTCATCGACAATTTCCTCAGCTGTCTGTGCCGTGCTTACAGCCTCTTTAGTGGCTTCTGTAATCTCGGTAACGATATTTGAAATCTTACCGGCAGAAGCAAGACATTGGTCAGCTAATTTACGGATCTGTGTTGCTACGACGGAGAATCCCTTACCGGCAGCACCTGCACGTGCTGCTTCAATCGAAGCGTTCAAGGAAAGCAGGTTTGTTTCTTCGGCAATGTCATTGATACTGTTGACAATCTGACCGATGTTTTTCGAATGTACAGACAATTCTTTGATTGTCTGAATGACACTGTCGGTAATGTCTGTCGTCGATTTTGTCTTCGCATTCAGGTTGTCCATGCTGGTTAATCCCGAATTGATCGCAACCTGTGTAGAAGCGGCAATGCTTCCAATCTCATTGGTATTGTCGTTTA
>ERZ827181.2686-NODE-2686-length-14674-cov-2.944251_pt1 | contig 14674 bp, 13 predicted proteins | sample MGYA00519778_ERZ827181 | MGnify/ENA primary metagenome ERZ827181 (study PRJEB31778, sample SAMEA3449273) | human gut metagenome | biome: human gut; feature: human-associated habitat; material: faeces | place: United Kingdom | collected 2010/2012 ...
TTTAAGATATTCTTTCAATAAGATTTTCTCCTTGGGAATTTGGAAATAAAAAGAGTACGGCGCTAACCGTACCCTGCTCTGGCTGACCAGAGTGACCTCGTCGGTCAAATTATTCTTTTTTAGACGGCCTCGTCGGCCAGGAAACACCTTGCAGGTGTGAAAGACGGTTGAACTTTGTAGGTGTTATTATAACGAGGTTAGTATTGAGAGTCAAGATGATATAGTATCATTGTTGGATTCATTCAATTAAGAAGATGCGATGAATCATTTTGACCTCTAAAAGATATTTTGGCATACTTTGACCAAAATATCTTCCAGGATCCTTACATTTCCTATCTGTATAGAGAATTGGAAACAGCCAGTGACAGAAACCGATACAGAGAATGGATGAAATGAAGAAAGCGGGATTTTAGGGATTGTAAATTTAACCTTCGAATAACTCCCCCTCCCCCTGCATAGATTGTAAAAACGAACTATGCAGGGGGATTTTTCTTGAAAGATTATATTGAAGAGCGGGCGGTAGAGATTGCCAGTTATATCATTGAACACAAGGCGACGGTGAGGCAGACGGCGAAAAAATTCGGAGTGAGCAAAAGTACCGTGCATAAGGATCTGACATCACGTCTGGTACAAGTGAATCCGGGTCTGGCGGCAGAGGCAAGGAAAATTCTGGATGTGAACAAGTCTGAACGCCACATTCGCGGCGGCATGGCAACGAGAGAAAAATATCTGCATCAGAAGCAGAAGTGAACGAAAGTGAACCAAAGAAGCTCTTTCCTAATTGCCTCAAATAGGGTATGATAGAGAAAGAAAATTACGAAAACAGAGGGAATTTTATGAACGATTATATCCTGGAAGTCTGTGTGGACTCGGCGGAGTCGGCGCTTGCGGCGGCAAAAGGCGGGGCAAGCCGGCTGGAGCTGTGTCAGAATCTGGTGATCGGCGGAACAACGCCGGGTTCGAAGCTGTTTGAGGTGATCCGCAGACAGACAACCATTCCGATTCATGCATTGATCCGCCCGCGGTTCGGGGATTTCTGCTACACCCCATATGAATTAGAAGAAATCCGCGAGGAAGTCGCGATGTACCGCGAACTTGGTGCAGAGGGCGTTGTGGTCGGTGTGCTGAAAGAGGATGGAACGATGAATATGGCGGCAATGGAACAGCTGATGGAGGCAGCCGACGGCATGTCCGTGACGCTGCACCGCGCGTTTGATGTCTGCCGCGATCCCAAAGAAGCGCTTGAGCAGGCGGTATCGCTTGGTATGAACACCATTCTTACCTCCGGTCAGCAGAACAGTGCGGTAAAAGGAGCAGAGCTTCTCGCCGAACTGCAGCGCCAGGCGGCGGGACGCATCCGTATTCAGGCGGGCGGCGGTATCTGCGCGGATGCGATCCGCGAGCTGTATCCGAAAACCGGCGTGACCGCCTACCATATGTCCGGAAAAATCGAACTGGCGAGCCCGATGCAGTACCGGAAAGAAAATGTGAACATGGGACTTCCATCCTTAAGCGAATACACCCTCTACCGCACGGACGTCAAAGCCGTACGCAGCGCGAGAGTGGTACTGGAAGAACTTTAAGAAAATAAAAAAAGAAAAGAAAAGGACATAACATTATTATGAAAGCAAATACCATCAGCGGCCAGCGGCAGTATGCGTTCGTCAGCCAGTTTAACTACATCCGCGAAGCCGGAACGGAAGGCGAAGAAAAAGCAGCCTGCCGGATCGAAAAAGAACTTTCTGAAATCGCAGAAAAATGGGGGCAGGGCGAATTGCAGACCCGCCGGGAGCCGTTCGAGATTGAGACATGGCAGGTTGACGAAGCTGTCTTTACGGTCACAGAGCCATATGAGAAAACATACACCGTCCGCGGCTGCTTCGCGGCAGCCAATACCGCTCCGGAAGGCGTGGAGGCACCATTCCTCTACGTAGAAAACGGCGACCCGGTCAGCCTTTCCCATGCAGAGGGGAAAATCGTCCTGATCAACGGCGGTGCCAATGCAGAAAACTATGAAAAACTGGAAAAAGCAGGAGCCGTCGGATTTCTGATCCTGACCGGAACGCCACTGGACAAAGATGAGGACCGTCTGCCGGACTACCGCACCCTGCGCGGCGTAAAAAATCCGAAACTGCCGTGCGCCGTCATTCATTATCTTGATGCGATGGAACTGGTAGAACGGGGAACGAGCCGTGCACGCCTCGTTTTACAGCAGAAAAAAATCAGGAGAACGTCGAAAAATATCATCCTGCGCATCCCGGGAACCGAGCAGCCAGAGGAAATCCTGACGCTGACGGCTCATTACGATTCCGTTCCGCAGGGACCTGGTGCATACGACAACATGGCGGGCGCAGCGATCATCATGGAGCTGGCACACTACTTCGCCGAAAACCGCCCGAAACGGACACTGGAATGCATCTGGTTCGGCGCGGAGGAGCTGGGTCTCTGCGGAAGCCGGGCGTATGTGAAAGCGCATGAAGCCGAGCTGGCGCAGCACCGCTTCAACATGAACGTCGACCTCGCCGGACAGGCCATCGGCGGAACCGTGCTTGGCGTGGCAGCAACGAAAGAGGCATGCGACGCGATCATGGAGCACTTAAAACAGGCGGACAAAGGCGTATCGCTCATCAACAACATCTGGAGCAGCGATTCCAACACCTTCGCATGGAAGGGCATCCCGGCGATGACGCTGAACCGCGATGGTTTCGGCATGCATACCTGCCACGATACGATCGACTGGATCTCCGCCTGGTCACTGAACCGGAGCGCCGGTGTCCTGGGCGAAATCGCCGAGTATCTGGCGGATGCAGAACCATTTCCATTTGAAAGAGAAATCCCGGCAGACTTTGCGGAGAGATTAAAAGTTTATTTTGGAGAATAAAAAGGAGAGAACATCATGAGCAAAAAACCAGTATTAGTCATCATGGCAGCAGGAATGGGAAGCCGTTACGGCGGATTAAAACAGATTGATCCAGTTGACCCGTACGGAAATATGATTATCGACTTTTCCATTTATGATGCAAAACAGGCAGGTTTTGAGAAAGTCATCTTTATCATCAAAAAAGCCATCGACGAGGCATTCCGCGAGGGCATCGGCAAGCGAATTGAGAAATACATGGATGTAGAGTATGTTTACCAGGAACTCGACGTTCTCCCGAAAGGCTACGAAGTGCCGGAAGGCCGCGTCAAACCATGGGGAACCGGTCATGCGATTCTCTGTGCGGCAGAAGCCATCGACGGCGCACCGTTCGCAGTCATCAATTCCGATGATTATTATGGAAGAACGGCATTCGAGGAGATCTACCGTCAGCTGACAACCGAGCAGGACGGCGCGACCTATCAGTACGCGATGGTTGCCTACGACCTGTACAAAACCCTGACCGACAATGGCCACGTAGCCCGCGGCATCTGCACCGCAGACGACCAGAACCACCTTGTCGGCATTCATGAGCGCACAAGAATCGAAAACCACGGCGGACAGGCCGAATACACCGAGGATGACGGCGCAACCTGGACCGGACTGCCGCAGGGAACCATCGTTTCCATGAACCTCTGGGGCTTCACACCGAGCATTCTGATCGAGCTGAAACGCCGCTTCCTGCCGTTCCTCGAGAATGTATACAAAACCAACCCGTTAAAAGGCGAATACTTCCTGCCGTTCGTTGTCGATGAACTGCTGCAGGAGAAAAAAGCGGAAGTCACCGTACTCCGCTCCTATGATAACTGGTACGGCGTAACGTACAAAGAAGACAAAGAAAATGTCATGGCAGCACTGCAGAAATTAAAAGACGAGGGCCGTTATCCGCAGAAACTGTGGGAAGAATAACAAACGAACGGTACTGGGAAATTTTCTCCATGAGTGCATCTTTCGCAATGAAAAGAAATCCTGTATAATGGATGGAAGGAAATGCAAGGAGAATACCAATGGATACCTTATATATTGTAATACCAGCCTATAATGAGTCGGAAAATATCAAAAGAACGATCGAGGAATGGTGTCCCGTCGTGGAGAAGCATAACGGCGGCGGTGCGTCCCGTCTTGTGATCATCAACGACGGAAGCCGCGACGATACGTATGAAATTGCTTCAGCAGAGTGCGAAACCCACCCGTTGCTCACCGTGCTGACGAAGCCAAACGGCGGCCACGGTTCCACCGTTCTGTACGGCTACCGCTATGCACTTGAAAACGGTGCGGACTATATCTTCCAGACCGATTCCGACGGTCAGACCGATCCGGAGGAGTTCGAAAAGTTCTGGCAGATCCGCGAGGGCTACGACGCCATTTTCGGAAACCGCACAAGCCGCGGCGACGGCTTTTCCCGCGCTGTCGTGGAAAAAGTGCTGTGCGCGGTGCTCTGGACCTATTTCCACGTATCCGTGCCGGATGCAAATGCCCCGTTCCGTCTGATGAAAACAGACTACGTGGCCGAGTATCTGCCGCTGATGCCGGAAAACTACAATCTGCCGAACGCACTGCTGACTGCCTTCGGAGCGTATTTTCACCGGAAAATCCGTTTCATCCCGATCAGCTTCAAGCCGCGTCAGGGAGGAACAAATTCCATCAACATCCGTAAAATTGTAAAAATCGGCCGTCAGGCGCTGCACGATTTCTGTGAGATTCAGAAAGCGGCTGCGAAAAAAAGAGGATAAAAAATAATATAAGAGAAGGAACGTATCCCATGTTTCATGAGATACGTTCCTTCTTTTTGTATGCTTATTTTTTATTATGGACCTTATTTTTAATAGAAGCGATGCGATCTTTTCTGATTCATGGAATCCTTTAGTGCCAGAAGTGATTCGATCAGGATCAGAAGCAGGATCACAGCGATCATGACTGCGAGGATCTGATTTGTTCGCTGATGGAACCAGGAGCCGATTCCTGTGTGTGCAGTCTGTGTATTCTCGGTCTGTGCGGCATTTTCAAGAGCTGCAGTTTCCGAAGTAATAATCTGTGCATCCGGGTCTGTTGTTCTGACAGATGGTACAATCTGCGTTGCGGCTGGAAGCTGGCTGGAAGAAGTAACAGCGGATGCGGTAACTTCCGGGTGGATGGTGGAAAGATCAACTTCTTCGTCTTCTGTAACAACTGCGCTGGCAATCGGTTCTGCTGCGATCGGTTCGGATGCAGGAACCTGTTCCGGTGCGGTTTTGGATGCAGGAGCTGCGGTTTCCGGAAGAATATTTTCCTGTGCCGGCTGTTCCGAAGCAGATGGCTGTACCACGGTTGGGGTTTCTGCCGGTGCGGATGGCTGTTCCGGAACGGATGGTTCTGGAGCGGCCGGTTCTTCCGGAACTTCCGGTGCAGATGGCTCTTCTGGAAGAGATGGCTCCGGGTCAGTTGCCGGTGTTTCCGGGATTGCGGTACAGTAAACAAGAGAAGTCATCGCCGCCGAAGAATCCGTAATCACAACGGAACCGCCATTGGAAACGGCCTGTCCATTAACATAGAAGGAAATCTGATCCATATCCAGTGTGTAGCCAGGTTCCGTAACCATCGATACGGAGAACGTTCCGTTTACTTCCTCGACCGGTTCGCTGTTCTGATACAGGACATAGGAACCATCATCGGAAAGATATGACATGGTGACCGGCGCATCCATTGTGGAATCCTGAAATGTCAGGGCAGCATCGGTAAAAGCAAGGGCCGCCTGATCGGTGTTCAGATAGAATTCCAGGTCCTGTGCATCGTAATGGGTGAAGTGAATGGTAATTTCACCGGCGTCTGTATTTTCTGCACTTGGAACTGTCTCGGCTGCTGCCGAATACGGAGCGGAAAAAAATAATCCGGCCGCCAGGAGGCCTGCCATTCCGAATCTCAGAATCAAATTTCCTGTGTGTTTTTTCGTTGTCTGTGTGCTGTGTAACATATGACATCCTCCTTTCACCTGATCGGTTTCTAATGTCGGTCTGTTTTATTTTCCTGCGGTAAGTTTCACGTATAAATTGAAAGAAAAATAATTGATAAAATATAAATTTTCTTTCTTTTTAAAGATTATACCATATGTAGAAAGAAATATCATGTAAAAATAAAAAGTTAAAAGAAAATTTGAAAATGCGTCAAAAGTGGAAAAGGTTTGTAATGCATGTCGAAAAATAGAAAAAGAACTGTCACAATTTCTTAAAAAATATTTGCGGAAAAAGAGGGCAGAAAGGGCAGAATGTGAAACAAAAGCAAAATAAAAAGAAGGAAACAAGACACGGAAAAGTATTCCAGGCAGGCCGCATGCAGAAGAAAAAGTGGGAATAAAAACCGATCCAATTCGTCAAAAAAGCGGAAAAGTGGTGAAAAATTGTGGGTTCTATGAAAAAAACGATGGGAAAAGACAGGAATGTTGTCGAAATATTCTAGTTGACAAAAAGATGTAACACTGGTAGAATCGGTTTGTAACAAGATGTAACAAAAACGTAATAATTATTCAGGAGGTAAGTATGACATTCAAAAAAAGTTATGTGCCGGGCATCCTGGGGAGCGTGCTCACACTGACTGTCATCATGGCTGCACCCGTAAAAGCAGAGACAAAGGAAGAAACCATTTTAAATAAAACAGACTGGAGCACAATGGCTGCAGCAAACGTAGAAGGATATGCCAACATCCGCAGCGAGGCAAGCGTGGATTCCGAGATCGTCGGAGTTCTGATGCCGGGTTACGCAGTTGCGGTAACGGAGAAAGGAAACGAGTGGAGTAAGATTTCTTCGAATGGCGTAGAAGGCTACATAAAGAATGAATATCTGGTATTTGGGGAAGAGGCAAAAGCACATTACCGCAATATGTGCGGTATCATCGGAGTTGTTCAGGCGGACAGCCTTCGTGTCCGTGAGGCAGCATCCACAGATTCCGCGCAGGTTGGAACACTGACACAGAATGGTGAAGTCAGCGTATTTGGCGAAGAGGCTGACTGGTATCAGATCCAGTACAGCGGAAGCAGCGCATATGTTCATGGAGACTATGTGACACTTTCAGAGGAGTTAAAAGGTGCTGTTTCCATGGAGGAATACCAGGCAACACAGGCCTGTGCGGCAAGCAGCGCAGCAGCAGCCTCCACAGCAGGCAGTGCATCGGTAATTTCCGCAGACAGCAATGATGTGGCAATGCTTGCGGCACTGATCGAATGCGAGGCAGGCGGCGAGAGTTATACCGGAATGGTGGCCGTTGGAGCAGTTGTGGTAAACCGTGTCAACAGCGGTTCCTTCCCGAACAGTGTTTCCGGCGTTATTTATCAGGGTGGACAGTTTACACCGGTTGTGACCGGAACCTTCCAGAGCGTGCTTTCCCGCGGAGCAAGAAGTGACTGTTATGCAGCTGCACAGGCAGCACTTTCCGGCGAGAGCCCGGTTGGCGGATGCCTGTATTTTAACAGCGGCTACGGCAGCGGAATCCAGATCGGATATCAGCATTTTTATTAAAAACAGGCGTGGAACCTTCGCAAGGGGATAGGCGGAGGGAGTATGCATTTCCATAGATTGTGATCGGTTCAAAGTCATGAAAAATGAGATGGAATCGACGGTATAGAAAAAAGAGTAAGTGAACAAGGGGAGACGTTCACTTACTCTTTTTTTACTCTGAAACAAATACTACCGGATAGTCAAAAAGTGCAGACTATCCTTATGGAGTTTTACAGGAAATGTTGTTGGATTTCCAGTTACGGGACATCGTTATTTTCAAAAATTTTCAACAGCTTGGTTTTCTGGTTATCGGCGCGGAAGTCTGCTAATGTCTGACGCAGTGTTGTATGGCGGACGCGGTAGGTGTTGGAGAGAAAACAGAAAAATGTGATTCCCCAGAATACCGGCCAGAGCAACACACATTTATGAAGCCTGGAAAATCGCAGCTTCATCTGAACATGCCCCTCGTGGAACCAGGCACGGACACCGGCGTGCCGGTAAGAGCCGCGGCTTACGATTTTCCGCTCCGTGTCACTGCCAAAGTCGCCGTCTGCGAGAATTTGTTCCAGAAAGGCAGCACAGTCAGCGGCAGAAGAACGAATCTGCGGGTCAATCGAAGCGGAAAGACCGAAATAAAGATGGCAGGATCCGAGAATCAGCTCATAAAGATGAAAAATTTTTGATTCCTGGCACCAGGAGTGGATTTTCTCAAAATCAATCTTAGATGCATACTGCTTCAGATACAAGGTAAAATCGCAGAGCAGACGGCTGCCGAAACCACTGTAGAGATAGTGTTTGAGCATATGATGCAGCATGTAAAAAACATTTTCCGTCGGCGGCAGCACCGGATAGGACTGACCGTAAAGCGTAAGGGAAGATGCTTTCAGATGATCCGCGGAGAAAATCTCGTCCACCAGCTCATTCGCACGGGCAAACTGATAGACGCCGACGATGCGGTAGTGCAGCTCCAGCGTGAAGGAACGGTGCGTGTCCGGGAACGTATAGCGGTAGGTAACGTGGTGGTCACTGTCTTCCGGCTCCTCGACGCAGCCATGCGCCTCGAGAATCCGGCAGGCACGGGAAAAAGCTTCTTTTTCATTGATATAGAGATTCAGATCTCCCAGCTTCCGGTATTCGGGAACCGGATAATTGGCGGCGAGACTGATTCCTTTTAACAGAAAGCACGGGATTTTCTCTGCGAGGAGCAGCAAAAAAGTGAGACTGGTAAAGTGTTCTAACTGATAATAGGAGAGCAGCATCTGCTTCGTCTGCTGTTTGAGGGCGGAAAACTGCGGCTGATTCTCAAAATATGGCAGAAGAAACGGAAGTGAACAGTGTTTTTCCGCAAGGCGGTATAAAGCGGAAGCATCCACACCGGTAAGCGTGACGGGATCAGATGAATCTGTGCATAAATTTTTCAAAAATCTGTAAATAAACGGTATCAAGCGGCTGCATAAGAGACTCCTTTTTGGGAAAAGTTTGATATGATTTAGTATACCACAAAATGGAAAATAACTAAAACTTTATTACAGATATCAATAAAAAGTAAAATATAGTTTATAATGTAACAGGTTAGAGCTATAATAAAATTATTAGTATGATTGCTTTTTCCTGCCGTCAGGAAGAAAAGCAAAACTTAAGTGAATGGAGATAAAAATGACCAGAAAAGGTGATTTTGTACTCAGACGGCTTGCAGACGAATATGTTCTGATTCCATATGGGGCGACGACAGAAAAAATGAATCAGGTACTCACACTAAGCGAAACTGCTGCTTTTATTTACGAGCAGACCGGCGATGCCGCATCCGCAGAGGAGATTGCGGAGCGGCTTGGAAAAGCCTACGATGTGCCGGCGGAGGAAGTGCAGGAGGATGTCAGCGCGGTGCTGAAAACATTTCGGAACTGCGGGATCCTGGAGTGAGGAATCTACGAAAATGAAGAGGATAAAGTATGGTAGTATTTTTGGTCGGTGGCGAGAGCAGACTGATGGATGCCCTGATCACCAAAATGGAAAAAGACGGACATAAAACGTATCTGCTTACGGGAAAGCGGGATGGAAGAGGAAAGTACCGTCGCGTATTTGAACGGTACAATTTCCCGTACGACAGCGAGAGCGTCCGCGAAATCTTTTCAAACGTAAACCCGGATCTTGTGATTTTTCTCGGGGCCTATGATACCAACTATGACTGGAGCGATGCAAGAAGAGAGTCTGTCCGTTTCACGGCGGATCTGACCAATCTTCTGTCCGCTTACGCATTCAATCCCAAAGGACGATTCGTCTACCTGTCCTCCGAGGCAGTTTACGGCCGGTCCTATATGGCGGATATTCACGAGACAGAACCGGCATCCGCCAAAAGCTTTCAGGCGATGGCGATCCTGCAGGGCGAAAATATCTGCAAGAGCTACCGTGACACGAGAGAGATGGACACACGGATTCTGCGGTTTGATCATCTGCATGATATTCCGCGGAAAGGAAAAGCAGACAACAATCCGTGTTTCCAGATGACGCTGGAGATGCTGAAAACAAATCAGATTGCAGCCAACAGCCGCAACGCGTTTTCGATGAACTATCAGAACGACGCCGTCGAATTTGCGTACCGCGTGATGATGGAGGAACACCCGAAGTATCCGCTGTACCACATCACATCGGGAGAAGTCATCACACAGATGGATCTGGCGAAACTGATTCAGCAGAACGCAGGCTGTGCAGCGTCCCGGAATGCAGGGATTGCTGCGGCGGAGGGAAAGTATCTTCTTTTTCTGGATGCAGACGATAAAATGGATGAGAAAAATACGATACGTTCTATGGTGATACAGGCCGAGGAGAAAAAAGCGGATATTGTAATCGGAAAGTATCACAGATGGAAGGAAAATGGTGAAAGCGTTGAAAGCGGAAGTTCATTAGAAGACGAAGAGCCAGATAGCATCGCTTTTCGGTTTAAAGGTTTCTTTTAATCCGGAAGTTTATCGTACGACTGGGGAAAACTTTATCGAAGAGAGTTTTTAACAGAACATGAACTGTGGGTGCCGCAATATACTTACGCGGAGGACAAAGCACACAATTTCCGCTGCTGCGCATGCGAACCGAAATATGCTTTTGTACCGCAGAGCATTGTGCTCTACCGGGAAAATCTGCAGTCTGCGACGTTTCGTCCGAAAAAGAAGCTGATGCAAAACTGGATTCAGATTGCCTCGGACTTTGAAGCGTTTTTGAAGGAACGCAGGATTGAAAAGGATTATGGTGACCTGATGCTGTTTCACCTGGTGATTGGTGCAATGTATCTGGCGAAGGAAGAGATGACGTATGAAGGAGAAAATGTTTCTGTGGTCAAAAAGCTGCTGAAACAGTATGGGTCAGATCCGTTTGTTCGAAAAACCCTGACGATACGGAATTGCCTGCATTACGTAGTTCAAATCAAATCGGTATTCTGGAAACTATTAAGCTTCACCCTCGTATTATTTTTACGTCTTCACGCATATGGTTTTTTGTCAGCCATCCTCGTTTTCATGTCCCGGCTTGGAATTGACAGTCTGTAGACGATTCCTGACAAATCTTTCTTTTTTCTGAATGTTTTTAACTTTGCTTGTTATTTTTTCATCATTATAGTATGATGAATACAACAGCCAATTTTTTCAGAAAGGGGGAAAAACGCATGGGTATTACAGCTTACCTGCCGGTTTACTGGCTGATCGCACTCGTCGTTTTTTTAGTGATTGAAGCAGCAACACTTGGTCTTGCGACGATCTGGTTTGCAGGTGGGGCGCTTGTTGCTTTGATCGCTGCCATGTGCGGAGCGGGGATTGTGATTCAGATCGTACTGTTTCTTGTTGTATCGCTGGTACTTCTGTTTTTTACACGTCCGTTCGCCGTTCGCTTTCTGAATAAGGATACACTGAAGACGAACGTGGACCGTGTGGTTGGCATGGAAGGAGTCGTGACGGAAGAAATCTCCAATCTTGCGGGAACCGGAAAGGTTTCGCTTGGAGGAAACATGTGGACTGCGCGTACAGAGAACGAAGGAGGTACGATTCCCGTGGATGCAGTCGTTACGGTGCTCCGTGTGGAAGGCGTCAAGCTGATTGTAAAGATTAAAGAAAAAGAAGGAGGAAATGAAACATGAGTGGTGGAGGAGTTGCAGGAATTTTATTGATTTTGCTTCTTGTGGTGGCATTGTTTATCGCAGCATCATGTGTGAAAATTGTACCGCAGGCCAGTGCTTACGTGGTAGAGAGCCTTGGAAAATACAAGGACACCTGGGCAACCGGTCTTCATTTCAAGGTTCCGTTTATCGAGCGTGTAGCGATTCGCGTGAACCTGAAAGAGCAGGTGGTGGATTTCCCGCCGCAGCCGGTTATCACAAAAGATAATGTTACGATGCAGATTGATACCGTTGTATTCTTCCAGATTACCGATCCGAAGCTGTTTGCATACGGTGTTGTCAATCCGCTGATGGCAATTGAAAACCTGACGGCAACAACACTTCGAAACATCATCGGAGATCTCGAGCTCGATGAAACGCTGACATCCCGTGAGATCATCAACACGAAGATGCAGGCTGCGCTTGATATCGCGACCGATCCGTGGGGTATTAAAGTAAACCGTGTCGAGCTGAAAAACATTATGCCTCCGGCAGCCATCCAGGAAGCAATGGAGAAACAGATGAAGGCAGAGCGTGAACGCCGTGAAGCAATCCTGATTGCAGAAGGAGAGAAAAAATCGACCATCCTTGTTGCCGAAGGTAAAAAACAGTCGGCCATCCTTCGCGCAGAGGCAGAAAAAGAGAAACGGATCCGTGAGGCAGAAGGCCAGGCAGAGGCAATCCTCAAAGTACAGCAGGCAAATGCCGATGGTATCCGCGCGATCAAAGAAGCCGGTGCGGACGATGCTGTTCTTACCTTAAAGAGTCTCGAGGCACTCGGTGTTCTGGCAAATGGAAAGGCAACAAAGATTGTTGTTCCGTCCGATCTGCAGGGACTGGCAAGTCTGGCCACCACATTCAAAGGTATTGTGGAGGAACAGAAAGTGCCGTCAGGAAAAGAAGTGCAGAAGTAATCAGAAATAGTTAGAAGAGATCAGAAATAAAACAGAGATAAAGAAATAAGTAAAACAGGATTCTCCCGTGAAAAGCATCAAGCCGGACGCGGGAGAATTTTCTGTATGAAAAGTACGATGAAATGCATAAAAATACATATATTATGAATATTGTAAAGAAAATGCGTAAAAATATACATTTTCCTCTTGACAGATGAACAGGTCTGTTTCATAATAGAGACTATTCAAGGAAACCAAGGGGCAAAAAACCTTTTGACCCAACATCACAGTATAGGAAATAATAAAATACACCATATGCAGATATAAGGAGGAACAAGCCATGGATTTAAAAGGACGCGATTTTCTGACATTGAAAGATTTTACACCGGAAGAGATTGCCTATCTGCTGGATCTGTCCGCAGAGCTGAAGGAGAAGAAAAAGAAAGGCATTCCGGTGGATACCCTGCGTGGTAAAAACGTTGCACTGATTTTTGAGAAAACCAGCACCAGAACCCGCTGTTCCTTCGAGGTAGCTGCACACGATCTCGGTATGGGGACAACGTATCTCGATCCGACCGGTTCCCAGATCGGCAAAAAAGAGAGCATTAAAGATACAGCCCGCGTTCTTGCCGGTATGTATGAGGGAATTGAGTATCGTGGATTTGGTCAGGAGATTGTAGAAGAGCTGGCAAAATATTCGAAAGTTCCGGTATGGAACGGACTGACCAACGAGTATCATCCGACACAGATGCTCGCCGACATGCTGACGATCCAGGAAGAATTCGGCCATTTAAAAGGCATCAAATTCGTTTACATGGGCGATGCCCGTTACAATATGGGAAATTCCCTGATGATTGCATCTGCCAAGATGGGAATGGATTTTGTGGCCTGTGCACCGAAGAAATACTTCCCGAACGCAGAGCTTGTGGCTCAGTGTGAGGAGTATGCAAAGGAGAGCGGTGCAACCATCACCCTCACCGAGGACGTAAAAGAAGGAACAAAAGATGCCGATGTTATCTATACCGATGTCTGGGTATCTATGGGTGAGCCGGACGAAGTCTGGGAAGAGCGTATCCGTGAACTGATGCCATATCAGGTCAATGCAAAGGCAATGGCAAATGCAAAAGACAGCGCGATATTCATGCATTGTCTCCCGGCATTCCATGACCTTAAGACAAAAATCGGAAAAGAAATTTATGAAAAATTCGGTATCAGTGAAATGGAAGTAACGGATGAAGTATTTGAAAGTCCACAGTCCGTAGTATTTGATGAAGCAGAGAACCGTATGCATACGATCAAGGCAGTCATGCTTGCGACATTAGGAGAGTAACCGTGAAATCAGAGATATTATCGGCACTGAGAAGTGCTGACGGCTATGTTTCCGGACAGGAACTGTGTGAAAAATTTGGCGTGTCAAGAACAGCCATCTGGAAAGCCATCAATCAGCTCAAACAGGCGGGATATGAAATAGAAGCTGTCCAGAATAAAGGATATCACATCGTTTCCTCCCCGGATATTTTGAGTAAAACTGAATTAGAGAGCAACCGGAAAACCGCATGGGTCGGAGAAGAAATCTACTATTTTGACAGTACGGATTCTACCAATACCAGAGCAAAGCGGCTGGCGGAAGATGGTTCTGTCCACGGAACCTTAGTGGTTGCAGATGAGCAGACAGGTGGACGCGGCAGAAGAGGCAGGGCGTGGGAATCCCAAAAAGGAGTATCCATCTATATGTCCCTCGTTTTAAAACCGGAGATAGATCCAAACAATGCCTCCATGCTGACCTTGATCACTGCCATGGCAGTAGCAGGAGGAATCGAAAAGACGACCGGTTTAGAGTGTAAGATCAAATGGCCGAACGATATTGTTGTCCATGGAAAAAAAGTCTGCGGGATTTTAACAGAGATGAGTACCCAGATGGATTACATTAATTATATCGTTATCGGGATTGGCATCAATGTACAGAATGAATCTTTCCCGGAGGAAATCGGAGAGGTCGCAACCTCACTTCGGATCGAGAGCGGAAAAAAACAGAACCGTGCGGCGATCATAGAAGCTGTCTGGGAAGAATTTGAAAAATATTATGATATTTATTTAAAAACAGAGGACATGCAGGGACTGGTCGGTGAGTACGATCAAAAACTGGCAAACATGAACAAACAGGTGCGGGTATTAGACCCGAAAGACCCATATGAGGGAACCGCAAGAGGAATTACGCCAAAAGGAGAGCTGATCGTGGACACATGGGAAGCGAGAAAGC
>ERZ827181.2695-NODE-2695-length-14584-cov-14.068553_pt1 | contig 14584 bp, 15 predicted proteins | sample MGYA00519778_ERZ827181 | MGnify/ENA primary metagenome ERZ827181 (study PRJEB31778, sample SAMEA3449273) | human gut metagenome | biome: human gut; feature: human-associated habitat; material: faeces | place: United Kingdom | collected 2010/2012 ...
TGCCAAATCTCGTTTTTATCGACGCAGGATATAATTCCTACGAAGTTTATAAGCAATGCGGCAAGCACCGTTGGATAGCTCTAATGGGAGACAATAGGGCTAATTTTGTTCATAGGCTACCGCAAGGTAAAAGCGTCTTTAGGTTTTATTCTCCAGTCAAAAATATCTTTATATCTCGAGAAGTTAAGTGCCGTATGCACTTTTGGAGCAATTTAAATGTAAAAGATACCTTAGCCCGTATCCGAAGGAATCAAAATCCTGAAAATGGAGCGACTTGGGAAGTGCCTACAGATATTTCCGAAGACTATTTAAAGCAAATGGAGTCCGAACACCGCATTAAAAAGGGCAACTCGTGGATATGGGAACAAATTGGCAACCGTCCAAACCACTACCTTGATTGTGAGGCGATGAATTGCGCAGGTGCGCTAATGTTGAAGATAATCGGAAATAACAATCCTTTAGAGTTCTCTTAATTTTTTCTTATATGAAATTCCCCAATCTCGTAAAGATTCTATTATAGGACTTAAACTTGATCCCAACTCCGTTAGCGAATATTCTACTTTAGGAGGAACCTGTGCATAGACTTTACGCTTTAATAATTTGTCATTCTCCATCTCTCGCAAATTTTCAGTAAGAACTTTTTGAGATATATTTCCAATAGATTTTCTCAATTCTCCAAAACGTTTTGTCCCCTCCATTAGGTCGCGGAGTATCAATAACTTCCATTTATCTCCAATCAGTGTAAGCGTTGTTTCAACTGGACATGGCGGTAATTCTTTTTTCGTTCTCATATTACAATAGTTCCTTTTTGGTTAGTATAGCACAATATTGTGCCTACTTTACAAAAGTAAGTTAATGTCGTATAGTGAAAACATCTTCAAAATATTCAATCCAAAAAAAGGAAAACTATGAAAAAGATAACAATAAAGAACTATAAGAATGAAAAAGGACAGGAAATGGTCCAAGATGGAAACAAATTCGTCGTAAAACCCGTAATTGGGCTTGATTCGGCAAAACAGTGTGCAATTCATTTCGTGGAAGTAGAACCGAAGAATTTTGCCTTCAGTTATCATTACCATGAAATGAATGAAGAGGCTTTTTACATTATAAGCGGGCATGGTATTGTCAGAACAAAAGATGGCGATATTGAAGTAAAAGCCGGTGATGTTATTGTATTTCCGACAGGTCCAGAAGGAGCACACTGTATCAGAAATGCCTCTGAGAATGAAAAACTTATCTATATTGACTTTGATACGATAAATGTTCCCGATTTAGTCCATCTGCTCGACGCGAAAAAAGTTATGTACTCTGGTCCGTATTCAAGCGGCGTGTTTGATGAACAGTAAAGTCGTACTTTCCAATATAAAGGAATCCTTAAATGGATTCCTTTTTTTTTGACATTTGCCAATTTAATATGGCGAATTACAACTATAAACGCGGCTATACTGTTGAAGAACTTGAGGTGCTTCTTGTCCAAGTAAAGGCAGAACGTGAAAAATACCTTTCTTCGGCATCTGATAGCGGGAGTTCTTATTCTCGTATAGCTCTGGCGGAAATCGAGAAGAAATTTAACGGCATAATGGACGCTTTGGAGGTTCTTGTGCCAGAAAAGTATGCTCCCCAAAGGCGCGTGTCCTATAACGGAGTTCTTGGAGGAGTAATACAATGACGAACTTCCGAAAAAAGATTGCCAACTTCTTTTACGGCATAGGAGGAGCTTTTGAGTCAGCAATAGTTTCACCCTCTCGGGGAAATCCAAACACGATAAATCCCTCCGACGCAAAGATAGAACTTCCCGCTTATACCCGAACCGAGCTTGTTCGCAAGGCCCGCTACCTTGAAAAGAATAGCGGACACATCAGGGGAATATTGAGAGATTTAAAGGTTTACGGCATCGGAAAAGGAATTTATCCAAGCGCAAAGTCAGATAACCACGAATGGAATAAAGAGGCCGAAAACTTCTTTTTTCGCTGGGCAAGGCATTGTGACATCACAAACCGCTATTCTTGGCGCGAGTGCCAAGCGATGATACTAAGAAGCCTTGTTGTTGACGGAGAGGTTTTTGTTATAAAAACCTTCAATAGTTTTGGGGTGCCCAAAATACAAATAATCGAAAGCCACCGCCTAACGTCGCCAAGTACCGCAACTACTGAGCGCATTATAGACGGAATTGAGTTTGACCGCTATGGGAGAGCGAAGAACTACTACTTCTTAATCGGAGAACATAGTAATACCACAAAAGTTCCCGCAAGCGCAGTGCTTCATATATTTGACGCCGAACGTATATCGCAATCGAAAGCATATCCGCAAATTCAACACTCGATAAATGATGTTATAGACAGGAAGGAGATTCTCGCTCTAGAAAAGAAGAAAGTTAAGTCAATCTCCGACATAGTGCATATTTTAAAGGGCGGACAAGGTATGCTCGACTCGCTCGGCAACACCACCGCCGCGACCGGCAAGGGATTCGCTATAGGCTCCGCCGCGCTGACCGCCCTCGCCCTGCTCGCCTCTTACGTGGAAGAATTGCGCATTGGCCTCGTCCGCGTAAAAGACTCTCCGGAAATCACCGAATTCGCCAAGGAAACCATACAAAAGTTCTCCGAAATCTCCGGCGGCGTCGAGTCTGCCAGCCTCCTCGACTTCATGACCGTCTACTAGGTCAACCTCATGAATCCGAAAGTGCTGCTCGGCATGTTCGTGGGCGCCATGATGTCCTTCCTCTTCTGCGGCCTCACGATGAACGCCGTGGGACGCGCCGCCAACCAGATGGTAAACGAAGTTCGCCGCCAGTTCCGCGAAAACCTCGGAATAATGAATGGCACTTCCGAACCCGACTACGCGCGCTGCGTGTCGATTTCCACCAAGGCCGCCCAGAAGGAAATGCTATTCCCCTCGCTGCTGGCGGTTATAGCGCCGGTGGTCACGGGTCTTCTGCTCGGCGTGTCGGGGGTACTCGGACTCCTCGGAGGGTCGCTCGCGTCAGGCTTCGTGCTCGCCGTGTTTATGGCCAACAGCGGCGGAGCGTGGGATAACGCGAAGAAGTACATAGAACAGGGCAACTTCGGCGGAAAGGGCTCCGACGCGCACAAGGCCGCCGTCATCGGCGACACGGTGGGAGACCCGTTCAAGGATACGTCAGGGCCCTCGCTCAACATTCTCATAAAGCTCATGAGCATGGTGGCGATAGTCATGGCCGGATTCACCGTATCGTATTCCCTGCTCTAAAATTTGGCGAATGCTTTTTGGCGCGGGGCTGTGTTAAGAAAGCCTTTTAAACCTCCCGCGCATTAAACATGCGCCACGCAAAGGAGTTTTTGAACAGTCGGCGATCCGCGCCGCCCGAACTCCAAACATATTCGAACCTCCCTTATGGGAGGTTCGTTTTTTTGGGGGGACGGAAGAAACAGTCAAGCCTCGGAAACAATTGCCATAATATGCTCCCCCCGGTATGGGAGCGGCAATGCCGCCCTGCGGAAACGGTTGAAAGGGGGCGCACAATCCCCCCTCATATTCCAACCTATTTCCTCCGTCGGCGCGCGGCGGCGCAAAATGCGAACGCGCCGATAAGAGCCGCGACTGCCGCGGGTTCGGGGACGATCGAAAGGTTTGCGGTGATTGTCGAAATGCCGTCCAGCTCGGATATGCTTATCTTGCCTGCAATCCCGTCTTGGAGTTTCAGGGTGAAGTCGTCGGCGGAAACATTGCTGCCATCTGTTGCAAACGACATCAAATCCGCGCTCCACCCGTCGCTTTCGGAGTCCTCTATCCACGCCTGCAAATCGTAGGCGGAGACGTTTAATTCGAGCACCAGCGGTGAGGCTCCCGCAACTTTTGTCATAGCCCCGTCCACCTGGATGAAGTCGCCGTCGGTTTCCGCGAGGTCGAAAACCACCGTTCCGCGGTAGAACGACATGGTGTCAAACGTCACCCTGCCGATTTCCGTGTCCGCCGCAGTCCCCGTCGCGCTGAACACCGCTTCGGAAGGTCTGTTGTAGCCCATTATCATGAGGCTGCCGCCCTTCATTCCGCCGTACATTCCCAGATCGAGCCTGCCGCCGCTCACCTCGACTTCGTTCAGCGCGTTGGGGGAATCGGAAAAAACTCCGTTGCTCAAAGACCATCCCTGCGTCTCCGTAAACCTCATAATCTGGCGGCCGTTCGCGGTGTCGCTTGCCGTCATTCGCACATTCAGCTTGTTGTCCGCAAGTTCTCCGGCGGAATCTATTGTCAAAAGCCCGCCGGTGTACTCGCTCGTTCCGGAGTTTGTAAAAATCAGCTCGGTAGTGTTCGCGGCGGACGCATTCCCGCCGAGCTGTATCATTCCGTTTTGCTCTATCGACAAACCGCCCAACGTGCGTGTAAACGTGCCGGATTCCGACGGAGAAAGTTTAAGTATATTATCGTCTCCGTTTGAATTTTTGACAGTCAAAACTCCGCCGACCGAAAAGGTCCGAGTAGAGACGTATAAAGATGCCGAATCAAGATTATGCGCCGAAGGATTGGGAATTTGCGAATCTATTGTAAAATCGCCGCCGATTTTCACATCTCCGCTGCCGCGAAATCCGACGCGCGTCATGTACCAATCCGCGGAGCTCCGAGCGTCGGAAAAGAGAAAATCGCCGCGCGTTTCCAAAACCGCTCCCGCGTTAATTTGAAAACCCAAAATCGGCTGGTTGGTCTTCGTATCGCGCAAATTGACAGTCAGGTTTTCAACAGAAATAGTTTGGCTTCCGGAAATTTCCAGCAAGTTTTTATCCCAAAAATTCTCGGGCAAATCAACTATGTTGTAAGTCAAATTTCCGGCAGTGAGAGAAGAGGACGCTCTCGCTATGGTGTAATCCGAGGGTACTTCGGATAATGAACAGCTTATGGCGATATTTGTAAAAGAGTCGATTTCGCCGGAATACGCCTCTCCGTCTAAGGTGTAAAATGAGGGATCTGTGACGCTCACGGGGAGCGCGGAATCCGACGTGAATGTTCCCTCAATGTCGACCGCCTGCGAAGATTGCGGCAAAATCCACAAGGCTGCGGCGCAGAATGGGAGAATTTTAGATATTGATTGCATGGTTTAGGGGATTGGAGGATTGCGAATGGCGAAAACTCAAGCGAATGACCCGCCCGTTTTCGATGCAATGCATACTATTCAATTTCAAAAATATGTCAAATATTAAATAACATTATCCCCTTCACGCAAATTTTTGCTCCCCCTCAAAATTTCCTTGTTTCCCAAAACTTCAACCCTCTCCTCTTTCCGCTTATTTCCTCTCTAAACCAAGCTCATACGCAAAATCCCGTGGGCGCAACAAACCTTCCGCAAAGATTCCAAGGCGGAGATTCGGAGCAAAAAATACGCCGCCGCTGATGCCACACCCGAAATAAAGGACGCAGGGGAAGGCTCGAAGTCAAAATCTAAATCCCAGTATAACGATAGTTCTCTTGCTAAAATCGGGGGCGGAGGTCTTACGGCAACCAGATACGATGTAGCAGAAAAGCAGCTCAATGAATCGAAAAAACAATCGAAGCTCTTATTGAAAATTGCGGAAAATACCGAAAAGCAAAATTCAGATATGAGAGAAATAATAATGCGCTAAAAAACTTCTTGACCATTGTGTATCTTTTTTGATGCATATATGGACAGAAAATGAAACGAGATAAAAGCATACCCATATTTTTCTATAGAAGCGGGAACGGCAAAGAGCCCGTCAGGGAGTTCTTACAAGAGCTTTCCGTTGAGGAGAGAAAATCGTGGGTACAGACTTAATGGTGGTACAATGGCGATGGCCAGTTGGTGAACCATTAGTAAAAAATCTTGGAAAATCGATATATGAAGTGCGCTCTACATTAAAGAACAGGATTGTTCGAATACTATTTGCCCAAGTGTTTGATAAATTAGTTCTCTTGCATGCTTTCATAAAAAAGACGCAAAAAACAGACGATAAGGATATAAAACTGGCTATTAAAAGGTTAAAGGAGATTGAAAATGAAAAGTAAAAAACATATAGGTTCGTCGTTTAATAGTTTTCTTGATGACAATAATATTCGTTCAGACGTTGAAGAGCTTGCCTCTTGCAAATTTCTTGCGATAAAGCTTTCCGAGGAACTTGAATCCAAAGGTATGAGCATAGCGGAATTTGCTCGAAAAATGGGGACTACGAGAGCGGTTGCGACAAGAATTCTCAATCCTAAGAATACGAGTTTAACATTTAAGACGGCGGCGAGAGCTTCATCTGCATTAGGACTGCGTTTTGAAGTCCAACTTGTGGAAGCCTGAAAAATATGAATCTTATATAAAGCCCTCACCTGAGGGTTTTTTTATAATTTTTGACAATGCGGTTTCTATAATGAAAGTACGCTTACAAAACGGAGAAGTTTGCTTTCTCAGGGATTCAGGGGAGAGAGTAGTATCGGAGGATTCTGTTGCGACGTGTTCTGCTACTTGGTTTTGTTATCCATATTCGGCGGCAAGCGCAAATTCGCCTATAATAAACAAATCCGTTCACCCGATATGGAACGGTTTGTATTGCAAATCGGTTTCCATAAAAAAGTACGGCGATGGGGCTTTAATAACTGCGCAATACGAAGGTGCCGAGTCATGGAGTTCAACAAGCGACCAGTATGAAAACACGGTTGAAGTCTCTTGCACAATGCGCGAGGAACCTATTGAAAGCCACCCGAATTTTGAAAATTGGGCTGGGACTCCTCAAAAACCTAATTGCGGAATATTCGACGAGGACGGGAAGTTTACAGGGTGGAATTCCAAGACAGAAGGCGGCAAGATTATGGCGGGGGTAAAGAGCTACCTTGTCCCCTCATATTCGGGAACTGTGAGCTACATTTCAAAGGGGGTACCGAGTCTCGGCGGCATAGGAAGAATAGGCGGTGGAGGAGGATTGCCGTCTGTTGGCGGAATGTACCAATGGATGTGCACAGGAATTTCCTACCAGAGTATGTCTGACGGCAATTATAAGGTTTCGGAAACTTACCTTTTAAGCGGTCCAAGAGGGTGGAACAGATATATACAGCTGACTTTAATCTAAAACTGAAGGGATATTTGCGATAGCAAATCCCGCCTCTTTAGGAATAATAAAAAATGCTTAAGGATTTAGGAAATCAGAAACTCCCGCGATTTAAGGCGGGCGCACCTTTGTTGGAACAGGTCACTGCAGAGCGAATGAACGATATTTGCTCTATGATAGAGGCGTGCCGTTTGCAAAATGGCGTTGGCTACACAATGAACCGTTCTATCGGCGGAACGACGCTTACCATATTGGATATGGCGTCAGCTTCAAAGGTGAAACTTTGGAATATAAACTTTGATGACAACATATCGCTTTCCGCCTTGGAAATTTCCGCAGATGTTCTTGAACATTTGGAAGATATAGTAGCAGATATATTGCCCGACACGGAGGAATATCAGAGCAACATTCAAGCTTATTTAAATCAAGTCATCGGCACTCACAAATCTGGTAAAGCTGGAACAGCCGACGGCCTTTCCGAGAGAATAAAAGAACTATTTGAACCTTACAAGGAACAGATAGAAGACGCCATACGGGAATATCTTGAATCTATCGACCCCGCATTTGTGGTGCGAAGCAATATTCAAAGCTATTTTAGTTCACACGACCAAAGTCCACACTCGGGAGATATGATATGGAATGCAAGATATGGTCTTTGCTATGCCATTTTTAAGGAGGTCAAAAATAGCGATGATACTTCTTTCCCAGAGGAAAATGGACTTTACTCGATATTGTTTACAGTCTCCGATGTCCGCTATTTTGCCTTATATCTTGGACCAGTTGAAAACCCAGAAAAATTTTTAGAGACTCTCACTGGATTTGTGGGGAAAACCATAGGCGATGTTGTAGGAAATCTTACAGAAGGCAATGCTTCCGCCTATCTAAATGCCACTGCCGCCGCCTTAAAGGCACTTTGGGACGATATACCAGAGCCGATTCCCGGTCCTATGGGGCCGCAAGGTCCTAAAGGAGAGGACGGTAAAGATGGCCAAGATGGGGAAAAGGGAGAAAAAGGCGACAAGGGGGATAAAGGTGATAAAGGCGATACAGGAGACCAAATAATAGAAAGAGTTGTCGATAGTGGAGCCTATGACGACACCGAATTGCGCAATCTCGTTAAGCAACTTTCGGACTTATTGGATAAACAGACCGAGATTATCAATAACAATATCCAAGAAATTGACGGCTTAAAAATCTGGCGAACTGGCACGGAAGGCGAACTTCGTGCTATTGAAATCGAAATCCAGAATATAAAAACTCGTTTAAGTGAACTCGCGGGAGAAGACCAACGTATATGGGCGGAAATTTCCAATCTTTGGAACGCAATTCGGAATATTCCCAAAGGAGAAAAAGGAGACCAAGGAGAGGTTGGCCCGCAGGGTCCTCAAGGGATTCAAGGACCAAAGGGTGACAAAGGCGACAAGGGGGATACTGGGCCAATGGGACCTCAAGGACCCGCAGGCGGAAGTGGCGGAGAACAAGGCCCTATGGGTCCACAAGGACCAAAGGGAGATAAGGGTGACAAAGGAGACACTGGCGCACAAGGTCCAATGGGTCCGCAGGGTCCTCAGGGAATAAAAGGTGACACTGGTCCGCAAGGTCCTCAGGGAATCCAAGGTCCGAAAGGTGATAAAGGCGATGCAGGAGATGTTTCGGCAATAAGTGCATCGCTTGCTTCTCTTGAAAGTAGAATGGCAAATGCAGAGGGTAGAATTTCCGCAAATGAAACTGCAATTTTGAATATGCGGCAAGATATTGACTACGTTAAGCGGACAATAGATTCAGCCGTGAATGTTGCGCTTGTAGATGCCAATGGGAACGTCGCCAATGTCAAAGTATTGCAACACGCGCAAGGCAATGAACTTATGACTGAGATATACTACTTTGACCCCGTGAGCAATATGATGACAGCTACCAAAGTATTTTCAAATGCCTCAAACGCAGTCGTGACGGGTTGGAAGCCTACAGAAATTCAGTTCGTACTTCCGAACGGAGAAAGCGCAAGTATTACGATACTGGCAGATAGTTCTACCTTGCAGGCTCTCGGAACGGTATTCCAGTCGGAGGGGTGCGAAGTATGCGAAGGGGGTTCAACCATAGTTAAGTATTTTCTTACGCCCGGCGTAGGGAGTGGTCCTGAGGGGAATTGATTATGGTGAGAATAAAAGCAAGATGTGACGATAATTGCGATTGTCAGACGCGAATTATAGCAAAGTACACAACAAGCCGTGATAATCCAGTTTGGGATTTAACGCCGTACCAAGGTGCGGGTATAGGAATGCCCAATACCTATTGGAGGCTTGTTGAGAGAGATTATCTTCTGGAATACAATAGAGGGAAAATAGATGAAAGCGGAACTCTTGTAGGGCTTCCAAACGAATTTAGGTCAACTTATACATACGAGGGATTTATGGAACTTCAACAAGGGTGTTCAAATCCTTGCTGTACGCCAAGTGTTGGTTGTGAAGACGATCTATCGTGGCCATAGGAGAATATACAATGTTCGATTTTAAAGAAGAAATATGTTCCCACATGCCTTTTATAGCTTATGGGAAAGCTCCATATTTTGAACCAAAGGCATTTTGCTGTTTGATGTTAAATGGTAAATGGAAGCTCCATCACTTTTACAATGGCAAGTGGGAACGGGTAAATACAGGATTGCCAGACGACGCCACAGAGTGTTCCCCCACTGCCGAATGGAAGGGCGATAAATGGCATTTATCATTTATAGCGGGAGGATTTGGAGACGATAGAAGATATTATCTTTATCGAATTGATGATTTGAACAATCCAATAGTTGAAAAAGTGTGCCTTGCAGATGTAGGCTTCATCTGGAAAAATCAAATCGTTTACGCCACTCGGGGCGGAGAATTAAGCATAAGCGGCGTGCGAGGCACAAAGAATTTTCATTTTAATGATGTAGAATGGCTTTATAGGGTATCTTACAATCCAGACAATCCTCACGAACTTCTTATATCTGGACAGAAGAAAGGCGGCTACATTTTCTCTTGGATTTTTAATCCTTCAAAAAAATACCTATATGACTTGTCCGACAATGGAGATGTCGCGTATAAGGCGGCTCTATTTAACGGCAAATGTTATTATGCAAAGCGCGGCAACGGTGGCTTTGAAGATAGACACATTGTAATGGCACAAAACCTGCGAATAAGTGAACTTTCATACGACGATATTGTCGGGAATTCGCAGGAGGCAAATTCGCCGAGCATGCTTAAAATGCTCCAGAACTTTACAAGTGCTACCTTTCGTTGGGCGAGTGCAGGCTTTAAGATAGCAGACGATGAAACCTTGGCAAAACGCCAAGCATTTTGCGATACATGCCAATATTGGAAGGCTTCCGCCCGCCTTGGAATGGGGAAATGCCTAAAGTGCGGTTGCACGTCTTTAAAGCTTAAATTCGATACTGAAAAGTGCCCAGTAGGGAAGTGGTAAAAAAAAGAGCTTCCCGAATTGAGAAGCCCTAAGAAATTATCCTTTAACTTATCAGCTATTTTCTTCTGCGGTACGCCGCAAAAGCGAGAGCCAATGCGCCAAATATTGCCGCATAGGCTGCGGGTTCGGGCACTGCGGCAGTTATCCAGAGCTGGTCGCCGCCTTCGCCGTGGCGCAGTTCGTATTTCCAGTCTTCAAAAAGCTGCCCGCCTTGGTCGTAAACATTCAAATCTATCTCTCCGCTTAGCGTTATTGAGGCGTCGCTTTCCAATGCCAAGTATTCATCAAGCCCAATAGAGCTTAGGTATATATTCAGTATGGCGGAGTCGTCTATCGTGACGTCTCCCTCGACCACAAGCTTGTCCCTCCATTCCAAAGATGAGCCTGCTGTAATTTCCATGCCGCTCATCGCTTCTATCTTGCAATTCAGCAATTTAAAATGCCCGTCAAAAATAAGATTTCCTTTGGATGCAATATCGCCGTCAAAAGTATGTATTGTGGAATCGCCCTTGATAGTAAAAGCGCCAGTGTTATCATTCACCATTGCATAGGCGGCTCCTCCTGCAGTTGATTCCGCCGATATTGAAGTATAATTCTTGAGGGTTAGAACATTTGAGTTAGACAACCTTAACCCAATAGTATCAGTATCAAAAAGATTTTGTGCCTTTATTTTTACATTTGACAATTCGCCAAAAGATCCGTCAAGCCATACTCCCATGATCTCTTTTCCGAGTCCCTTTCCCACGACATTGACTGAAGAATCGCTTATGTTTCCAATCTTACCCCAAAGTTCCAAGCCCGTAGCCGAGGAAGAACTTTCCACATTTACAGTCATGCCATTTATATTGCCTATGCCTGCCGAGTAAATTCCATAGGCATTATTAGTGGAGCTCGCTTCTATTGTGACATTATTCAAATTGCCGATCGCGGTATATTCCGAGTTAATCCCATAGGCATAGACACTATCTTTCGCTTCCAGTACTACGTTACTTATATCGCCTATGGTGCCGGAATCGTTCCTTATAGCGTAAGTGTTGCTCTTCCCACCACTCGCAGTTATTTTGAGGTTTGATATAGAGCCCATCTGGGCGCCGACTTGATTCCAGATTCCGATAGAATCATTGCCGCCATTCGTGATAGCCGTTATGAATGAATCTTCGGAAAGCCCTATGATGTCGCCTACGGTAGAAGAATACCAATTATTTATGCCGACAGCCTTGGCGGAATCGCTGCCATTCTGAGTAAAAACGTCTATTTTATCCACAAATATAGACTTACCCTCTGCCTGCGACGCTTTTCGAAAAAACAAGCCCGAAAGTGTTCCAGAGGAATTTGCGGTAAATTTCATTGTAATATCCGCATACACGTCGCCTATGTCGGTTAAGGTGGAACTTTTATTGTAAAATCTTATACCGTTAATTTCGGTTAACCTGTCTGCGCCCTCGTAATTTATAACAACGCCGTCTCCGACACCGCCGACCATACCGAATTCATCCAAAACGACCGCCAAATTGGCTCTCCCGTCGTCGTAAAGTTCGTCGTATATCCCGGGAGGAACTATACTTTCTTTCCCCTCGGAATGGAAGGATACTGCAAAGGCAAAGGTTTTCAAAAACAATAATGCCGCTGAAACTGAAATGATTCTTTTCATATTATATTTTCTCCTCCGTCCAGTAGTGGCCGACTAAAATTTTACTCGAGCGTTTTTCGACCACATCGAATTTTATATGAATAGTCTCGTTTGTTTGAAAATCGCAAACACGCATGTTTCCGGTAGTTTGTATTGTCGAGAATTTTGAAAAGTCGGATTTCCCTGAAATGCGAAATTCCTGTTGGCTGTTTGCATATACAAGCTCGAAAGAATCAGGTGAAGTCCATTTTACGTCCATTTTCGCTTTTGACCCTGCGGGAATTTCATCCATATACCGCGCATTTAAAAATTTCTTTATGGAAAGCCATGCCGCATTCAACATGCACTTTTGCCGTTCATTGCAATCGCTTAGGCCCTCCAAAGAAATATTTAACAATTCGTCAAACCTGTTGGCCGTTTCGATAGGGCAAACGGATTCTATAAAAATCGTCCCGGTTGAAGACGTCTTTGAAATTCCGTCTTTAAACGAAGTGCATGCAGACAGAATAAAAATAATATTAATTATAAAAATATTATAAGTGATTTTCATGCATTACCGTATATGGTATTAAGAATACCCCATGCGTGAAATTTTCTTAACTAACTAACAAACAAAAATGACATATGCTTATCATTTCTATTATAAGTATAGTTAGACCACTCTATTCGCTAAGATTGTAGAGTGTTTATTTGCATTTCATCAAAGACTTCCAAATTATTTTAGATTTTTGGAGTTGACACGGGTATTTTAAATACCATAAATATAACAAATATAATTATAAAAATATAGATTATTTTAAATTAAAAATTATGAAAACAAAAATAATATTATTATTTATCGCAATAACCACGGCATTGTCACTTTCGGCGCAAACTTTGGAGCACATTACATATACAAATGAAGAAATGACCAATAGCTAATATTCAGGATATGCATTAAATGATGTTACATTTGAGGCAACTAACGTAAGTGGTTCAAATTTTTCTGGAACTACAATGGACAACGTTGTTTTTCACGTACGCCACGACACGGGGTTGTCCAGTAGCGAAATAGGCAGTTACTTTTCAAATTTGGATTTTTCAAACTCTCATTGGAACGGAGGTAGTATTTCCGGACAAACTGATGTCGTTAGCGGAAGTTCTACTACCACTTACCGAGTTGGCATAAATTTATACAATGCGAATTTCTCAAATGCGATAGTAAATAATGTGTCATTCCAGTCTGTAAATTTCGACAGCAGAACAACATTTGAAAATGCTGATTTGTACGGTTCAACATTCTTCGTGGCGGATTTGCAAGACTCCACTCTAAAAAATACCCATATTGCAGGGGCGACCTTTATTGATACAGGATTTAACAGAGATATATTAGAAAGTACCGCAAGTTATAAGAATAAGAAATTAAACGAAGTTTTTATAACTTCAAATGGAGGAACTGTTAACCTGTCTGGTGTGGATTTTTCTGGCGTAAATCTTAGAAATGCAACTCTTATGAACGTAAACTTAACAAATGCAAATTTTACGGGTGCGGATTTACGTGGTTCTAGGATATTTGGAAATGATAGCGGAGCGATATACAAGAATACTATAACTTCAAATGGATTCTTAACTAATATTTCAATGCAGTCTGATTCAGATAAGATAATGATATACGCAAATGATGCAAGATTTGAAGGAGATTTGGGGCAAAGTGCAAAAGTTATAAGTGATACGGAATTTAATGCAGGAACGATAGAGATTGAAGGTGGAGAAAAGTTGGAGTTCTCAGATGGGATAACTGTTACCATGAGCGACCAAATTAATATAATATTTGATTCTGAAACTGTGGGCGGGATTGAGGACTTGTTTGTTATAGGCGATTCTACAAGTATTGTGATGTCTGGATACGATGACGATCTGAGTGCTCAAAAAGCTTTTATAGGGTTGTTTAAGGATGACGATGGCAATGTTGCCAATTGGACTCCCGAATCTGTGGCAGCATTCGTTGTGGCAGCTATTCCAGAGCCATCTACTTATGCGGCAATATTCGGAGCTTTAGCGATAGCCTTTGCGGCATACCGTAGAAGGAAGTAGCACGTAATTGCAGATAATTTCTTCGGAGCTTCTCTATTGGGAAGCTCTTTTTATTTATTTTTCTGATCGTTAGTACGGTAAATTCATCTACCGTTCTTCTGTAAAATCGTACAGTGATACGGCGTTTGCGGCTGAGCGGAGTTTGTCCATACACCTGCTGAGGGGATCATTATTTTCGGGATGTTGGAGCTTAGTTGTTTCAATGAATAATCTTTCAAGTTGAACCGGGCTTTGAGTCTTAAAGCCGTTTGCAAGTTTTATTACGGCGTATCCCGTGGGGAACTCCTCTACGTTAAGTGATACCTTTTTAAAACCGTTTGGAAAGAAACCAACATTACTACCCGAAGAAAAGAGATTCATTTCGTCAACAAGCGCCTTTACTTCCATTTCCTCCGAGCGGAATATAAAGCGG
>ERZ827181.2698-NODE-2698-length-14555-cov-23.985241_pt1 | contig 14555 bp, 8 predicted proteins | sample MGYA00519778_ERZ827181 | MGnify/ENA primary metagenome ERZ827181 (study PRJEB31778, sample SAMEA3449273) | human gut metagenome | biome: human gut; feature: human-associated habitat; material: faeces | place: United Kingdom | collected 2010/2012 ...
CGGGCATTTCGCCAATACGGAGTTCATGAAGCAGCTGCGCCGCACGATCCGCAAGGAGGGCGAGCGTCCGCGCTACAAGTACGACTGCCGCAAGACGCCCGTCTACGACATCAACGACATCCGGCGTATGCTTCCCCACCGTCCGCCGTTCCTGCTGGTGGACCGGATTTTCCACGTGGACGACAACTCGATCGCCGGCATCAAGAACGTGACGATGAACGAACCCTTCTTCGTGGGGCATTTCCCCAACGAACCGGTGATGCCCGGCGTGCTCATCGTCGAGGCGATGGCGCAGTGCGGCGGAATCATGGTGCTGCGCAACATCCCCGATCCGGAGAACTACTCGACCTATTTCATGAAGATCGACGGCGTGAAGTTCAAGCGCAAGATCATCCCCGGCGATACGCTCCAATTCGAACTGCATCTCACCGAACCGATCCGGCGCGGGGTCTGCGTGATGGACGCCAAGGCGTTCGTGGGCGATACGCTCGCCTGCGAGGCGACGCTGATGGCGCAGGTGGCCAAAACGAAGAAATAGCGGGCGCCGCACGCGACCGGCCGCCGTCCGTGTATCGGCGCGGCCGGGCGGAGCCGAAAAACGATACTACATGATTAGCAAGTTAGCCTACGTTCATCCCGATGCCAAGATCGGCGGGAACGTGACCATAGAGCCTTTTGCTTACGTGGCGGGCGACGTCGTCATCGGCGACGACTGCTGGATCGGCCCCGGGGCCGTCATCAACGACGGTGCGCGCATCGGCAAGGGGTGCAAGATCCATACGGGAGCCTCGATCGCCTGCCTGCCGCAGGATTTGAAGTTCAAGGGAGAGTATTCGACCGCCGAGATCGGCGATTACAACGACATCCGCGAGTGCGTGACCATCGCCCGCGGGACGGCGTCGCGCGGCAAGACGGTGGTGGGCAGCCACAACCTGCTGATGGCCTATGTCCACATCGCTCACGACGACGTGGTGGGCAGCCACTGCGTGATCGCCAACCGCGTTTCGCTCGCGGGCGAGGTCGAGGTGGGCGACTGGGCCGTTATCGGCGGTCATGCAGCCGTGCACCAGTGGGTACGCATCGGCGAGCATACGATGATTCAGGGCGGCGCCCTGGTCGGGCAGGACGTGCCGCCCTTCATCACCGTGACCAACGAGAATCAGTTCGCGGGAATCAACCGGATCGGCATGAGCCGCCGCGGATTTACGCCGGAGCAGATCGATATCATCCACAACGCGGCGCGCATCCTTTTCCAGAGCGGCCTGAATTTCATGAACGGCTGCGAAGAGGTGGAGCGCAAAGTCTTGCAGTCGCCCGAACGCGACCGTCTGGTGAAGTTCATCCGCGAATCGAAACGCGGCGTGAGCAAACAGTACGGCGTGAAATAGCAGGGCGTTCGGCCGCGGTGCCGGCCGTGCGATTGGCGAGGCGGATTCGGACGGTTTGTCCGATCCGCCTTGACGTTTTGTCGATTCCGAGCTCCTCCTGCGGCGTCCGGAGTGCCGAGAAAAAGGCGGACGGTTCTTTTTTGTCCGGTGCGTCGGCGGATTCCGAGTCTCAGGGCGGGGCTTTTCCCGAGGCGGAGCGGCCGGGTCGGGGGTATGCGGTTTGACGGTTTTGCACTGCGCTGCGAAACTTGTACGGCAGGATTCCGGCGCTACCGGCTGGCCTTGCAGCGTCCTGCATCCGTCGGCGGAGGCGTCTCTCCGGATCGCACCGTGCCGCGATGGCGGTTGCGGGCGGCCCGGAGCCGGCGTTCGACGCTGTGCGGTGGAGTCGGAACGTCCGATCGAGGGGGAGCGGGTCGTTGCCGGCATTCGGGGGGCATTGAACCCGTTCGGATGCGGCGGGATTTTCCGACCGCGATTCTTCGCAAAGGACGAATTCGTTCGCCGTCCGATTCTTTTTTTCGATTTATTTTCATAACTTGGCTGTTGTTATTATTTTTGTCTCTGGCAATGTTTCGCCATCTCAACCGTGCGACCAATGGACAGAAAATCGGATGAATTGATTTTGCAGGGGCTCCGACAGGGCGATTGCAAGGCATTCGACGAACTGTACATGAGATATGCCCCGCGTGTGGAGGCGTTCGCCTGCTGCATGTTGAAGAGCCGGAGCGAAGCCGAGGATCTCGCGCACGATATTTTTCTGAAAATTTGGGAGAACCGCCGATCGATCGGACACATCCGTTCGTTGGGAAATTACCTGTTCCGAATGACCAAGAACGCCGTTTTCGACCGGTTCGAGCACAAGTCGGTGCAGGTACGCTACGAACGGCAGTGCCTTGCTGCCGGCGATTTCCTGTCGGACGACGTCGCTGCGAAAATCGCCTCCGAGGATCTGTTGATGATCGTCGAACTGGCCGTGGAGCGAATGCCCGAACAGCGGCAGCGGGTCTTCCGTCTGAGCCGTTACGAACGGCTGTCTCATCAGGAGATCGCCCGGGAACTGGGGATCACTACCAAAACGGTGGAATACCACATCCGCACGGCGCTCGCCGAACTGCGGAAGATCATCGCCGCGATCATCGTATTCTTCTGACATTCCGATCTTTTATGCGGCCGATCCGGAGCAGCGATGGCGATCGTTGCTTTTTTTTTTGCGAAAAACGGTCCCGAACGGACTGGGGATGCCGCTCGTTTTCCCGTCTTATATATAAACGTTATCGAAGAAATGGACATCGTAAGAAAAATCATACGCGCCTATCTGTACAACCCGATGCCCGAGAAGGTGCAGCGGCAGTTCCGGTCGTGGTGCCTGAGAGAGGAGGGTTCGCACGAGAAGACCGAAGCCCTGAGGGAGGAGTGGGAGCGGCTCGATCCCGCTGCCGTGCTTCCGACGGATGAAGAGGCGTATCGCGGCAAGCTCGCCCGTCTGCACGGGGAGATGCGTCCGCCGCTGAGACTCCGCACGATCCCGCTCTCGCGTCGCGCCGCTGCGGTCGCCGCCGCGGTCGTCGTGCTGGCGATGTCCGTCGAATTTTTCGTCGTGCGGCATCTGACGGCGGACAGCACCACGGTGCTCGTGACGGCCGAGAACAGCAAGGGACGGTTCACGCTGCCCGACGGATCGGTCGTATGGCTCAATGCGGATTCGCGTCTGGCCTATTCGAACCGCTTCGTCGATTCGGAAAAGCGCGAGGTACGGCTCGAGGGCGAGGCCTTCTTCGACGTCAGACGGGATACGCTGCGCCCCTTCGAGGTGACGATGGGCGATTTGGAGGTGCGTGTGCTGGGGACGCGGTTCAATGCCAGCCATATTCCCGATCTCGGAATCGAGGAGGTCACGCTGCTGTCGGGCAGCGTCGAGGTCGGACACGACGGTTCCCGCGAGACGGTGCGGCTCCTCCCCGACCAGAGCTGCGCCTACGACACGGTGTCGGGGCGGCTGGCCGTCCGAAACGTCAGGGCCAGCAACTACGGCAGCTGGACGGGCGATTCGATCGTCTTCGACAACATGACGCTGGAGGACATCGCCGTCAATCTGGAACATTGGTACAACATCCGTATCCGCATCGATGACGGCGTCGACGCGTCGACGCGCATCTCCTTCACCCTGCGTCCCGAAACGCTGGACGAGACGCTGCGTATCATCGAGAACCTGACGCACTTCGCCTGCGAAAGGACGGACAGGCAGCATATAACCATTCGCAAACGATGAACGAAACCGATCCGAACCATGTGAAGAACCGATGAACGATTCCCGCACGGAAGCGGGCGGAAGACCCGCTTCCCCGAAAGCATTCAACATCCAATCTAAACCAAACCAGTGTATTATGAAAAATGAAGGACCAAACGTCTTCGGGCGAATGCCCGCTGTCCCGAAATTTCTCGCGTCCCTGCTGCTGATGCTCGCCCTATCGGTTACGGCGGCGGCGCAGAACCGCAAAATTTCGATCGACATGCAGAACGTCACGGTGAAGGAGTTCTTCGCCGAAATCGAGAAACGGAGCGATTACACGTTCGCTTACAACAATTCGGAGATCGATCTCGCGGCGCGTGTGAGCGTCCGGGCGGTGGACGAGGAGATCGTCGCCGTCGTCGACCGCACGCTCGCGCCTCAGCGGCTGAGGGCGCGTATCGAGGGTAACCGCGTGGTGCTCTCGCCCGGCAGGGCCGCGGTACCCCCCCCTCCTCCGCGAAGCCCGTGAAGGCCGAAAAGACGATCAGCGGTCGCGTTACCGCCGTTTCGGGCGAGCCGATCGTCGGGGCCAGCGTGATCGTCAAGGGGACGAGCATCGGCAACGTGACCGGCATCTCGGGTGAATACACGATTTCGGCCGAACCCGAGCAGACCCTCTCGTTCGCCTTCCTCGGTTACGATACGAAGGAGGTGAAGGTCGGCAGCCGCACGACCATCGACGTCACGTTGACGGAGCAGAACAAACAGATCTCCGAGGTGGTCGTCGTGGGTTACGCACCGATGCGCAAGAGCGATTTCACGGGTTCGATCGCCAGCGTGAAATCCAGCGAACTCTCGGTGACGGCGCCGACGGTGGGACAGTCGCTCGCGGGCAAGGTAGCCGGCGTGGAGGTGCACCAGACCAGCGGCGCCCCGGGCGACGGCGTCACGATCCGCGTGCGCGGCGTGAACTCGCTGTCGGCCAGCAGCGACCCGCTTTACGTGATCGACGGCTATCCGGCATCGGAAGACGTTTTCATCAACCCGAACGACATCGAGTCGATCGACATCCTGAAAGATGCCGCCTCGGCCGCCATCTACGGTTCGCGCGGCGCCTCGGGCGTCGTGCTCATCACCACCAAGCGCGGCAAGGAGGGCGAAGCGGCCAAGGTGAGTTACGATTTCTCCTACGGAATCCAGCAGCTCGACCACAAGGTGGATCTGCTGAACGCCGTCCAGTTCCGCGATCTGCTGATCGACGCCCGCAACAACTCCTACCGTCTGCGCGCTACGGCCGCCGGAGTGTCGTGGAGTCCCTACGACGACAATACGGTGCGTGCGGCCAAAGGCTTCTCGCTGGCCGAAGTGGGTATTCCGTCGATGTTCTACGATTTCACGACCCGCACGCCCGTGACGCCGCAGTACGATACCGACTGGCAGGACGAACTGTTCTCCAATGCCGGCATCATGCGTCACAACGTCTCGGTGACGGGCGGTTCGAAGGCTATCAAGTACATGGCCAGTCTCGGTTACATGGATCAGGACGGTATCATCTCGCCGTCGAACCACAATCGCATCAACGCCCGCCTGAATCTCGACGCGCAGATCACCAAGCGGCTGTCGGTGAGTCTCAGCTATTCGATGTACGATGCCAAGAACCGCGTGGTGCAGGCCGAGGGCCGCATGATCAACGACGGCGTGATCCAGAGCGCCCTGATGTATCTGCCGAACCTTCCGGCCTACGAGGAGAACGGTGACTACGCCCGCAGCGCCATGATTAAGATGAAGACCGAATGGGGAATGAATTTCCCCGAGAACCCGCTGGCGATCGCCCACGAGCTGGACATTCAGGAGAAGATGTCGCGCCACAACCTCAATGTCAACATGGTCTACGAGTTCATTCCCGATCTGAAACTCTCGGCGCGTCTCGGCCAACAGTGGTACAACTACCGCTATTTCTACTATCGCCCGATGAGCATCGGACGCGATGCCGCCGTCGCTTACAGCGATGCGCTGAAACCCTACAACATCGCCCGCACCACCTCGACCTACGACGTCGACCGGCTGGGCGAGTTCATGCTCAGTTATAAGAAGGAGTTCGGCCGTCACCATTTCGACGCTCTGGCCGGCTACACGCTCCAGAAGAAGACCTACGACCGGCTGGGCGTCGAGGCTACCGGATTCGCCGACGACCGCATCCATGAGGTGACGGCCCACGGTTCGGAGGCCACGGACGTCCAGCTCTACGACACGCGCAAGGCCGGTTGGGCGATGATGTCGTTCCTGACGCGCGTGAACTACGCCTTTGACGATCGCTACACGCTTACCGCATCGTTCCGCGCCGACGGTTCTTCGCGTTTCGGCGTGGACAGCCGCTGGGGCTATTTCCCTTCGGTGTCGGCCGGTTGGACGCTCTCTAACGAACCCTTCTTGAAGGATGCGCTGGAACGCGTCGCTTCGATCCGTCTGCGGGCGAGCTGGGGCAAGAGCGGTAACAACGACATCGGCAACTACGCCTCGATCGCCTCGATCTCGACGGGCAGCTACGCCTTCGGCAACACCCCCGTCTCGACGACCTACGAAGGTTCGTTCGCCGATGCTGCGCTCGGTTGGGAGACCACCACGCAGACCAACATCGGTATCGACCTCGGATTTCTCGGCGGCCGCCTGAACGTGATCGGCAACTATTACAATTCGATCTCGTCGGACATCCTCTACGACTATCCGATCTCCTCGATCTCGGGCGCCACTGCAACCAAGACCAATCTGGGGACGGCGAAGATCCGCAACCGCGGTTTCGATTTTCAGGTCGATGCCCGCGTGCTGACCGGCAAGGTCAACTGGAACGTCAGCGCCAACGTCTCGGTCAACCGCAACAAGGTGGTGAGCATGGGCGGTCTGGACGACATCATCTCCACCACGGAGCGCTCCGTGGGTTCGCACATCACCAAAGAGGGGTATCCCATCGGTTCGTTCTACGGTTACAACGCCATCGGTATCATGTCGAAGGCCGACTACGCCAATGCGCTTCTCGACCGCGAGGTCTATCTGAAAAACGGCAACAAGTTCCCCGAAGGTTATGAACTGAAAGGGCCGGCGGTCTCCTCCTATTCGCTCGACGCGCTCTCCTACGGCAACGCGATCTGGGAGGACGTCAACGGCGACGGACTCATCACCACCGACGACAAGACGATCATCGGCGACGCCTATCCCGATTTCACGGGCGGTTTCTCGACGAACCTTTCGTGGAAGGGACTCGATTTCAGCGCCAGCTTCGTCTACTCCTACGGCGGCGAGGTGATCAATTTCCAGGACTACTACCTCTACAACATGGAAGGTTCGGGCAACCAGTACGCCATCGTGGCCGACCGCTATATCTCCGACGAGCAGCCGGGACGCAACAACGTGCCCATCGCTTCGCGCATCTCGACACCCAACACGTCGCTCAAACTCTCGTCGTATTACGTCGAGGACGCCTCCTTCTTCCGCTGCGCGAACATCACGCTGGGCTACACGCTTCCCAAGCGTTGGATGAGCAAGCTCCACGTTTCGTCGTGCCGCGTCTATTTCAGCGGCGACAACCTCTTCACGATCACGCCCTATCGCGGTTACAACCCCGAAGTGTCGTACAAAAGCAGCAACCTGATGCCGGGATTCGATTGGGGGTGTTACCCGCTCGCCCGCATCTACTCGCTCGGTCTTAATCTCACCTTCTAATTTCGGACGATCATGAAAATCAAACAGATATTCGCAGTTCTGGCCGTCTCGGCCTCGTTGATGTCCTGCAATTTCCTCGACGAGTTCGATCCCAACGCCACGACGGCCGGAAATTTCTACACCTCGGAGGCCGACATCGAAACCTCGCTCAACGGGGTTTATCAGTCGCTCGCGCAGAGCTACTACTACCAGTACAACTACTATTTCACCGACGTGCGGGCACACGTGACCGTCGTGACCGACAGCGGAGCCAGCAGCGGCATTCCCTATCAGTTCTACAACTATACGCTCACCGAGGAGAACCAGTACGTCTACAACCGCTATACGCAGCTGTTCAAAAGCATTTCGCGAGTCAATACGCTGCTTTCCCACCTCGACGACGTGACCTATTCCGCCTCCGAGGCGCGCGACACCTACGAGGCCGAAGCGCGTTTCGTCCGTGCGCTGACCTATTTCCATCTGGTCACGGAGTGGGGGGACGTGCCGCTGGTGCTGGAACGTCTGGATTCGAAGGACGAGGTGGCGGCCAACAACTACCGTCGCCCCAAAGCGCAGATCTACAAGGCGATCTTCGATGATCTCGATTTCGTGCTGGACAGCCCGCTGGCCGATTTCCAGCCCGCTTCGGAGTGCGGCCGGGCCAGCAAGGCCGCTGCGCTGGCGCTTTACGGCAAGGCGGCTCTGCAATGCGCCTGCGACGAGGATTTCGCCTCCGAAAAGAGCTCCTACCTGACCACGGCCATCGAGAAGCTCACCTCGGTGTGGGGGATGCGTCCTTTCGGCGAGCTGTCGGAAATTCCCTACAACCAGATCTGGGACCTCTCCACGCAGAAGTCCTGCCCCGAGAACATCTTCCAGATCAACTACGTGCAGGGAAATGCCGATCTCGGTTCGATCTGGAACTACCAGTTCGGCCCCAGCACGACGGGCGTCACCTCCTATAAAATCGGCCAGATGCACAACATGACCACCGGAGAGGTCTACGAATCGTTCGATCCGGGCGACGTGCGGCGCAACTACCTGCGCGCGACGACCGTGGCCGGCGTGACCTACTATCATACGATGAAGTACGCCGATCTGGAATGCGGCGCCAACGGTTACGGCGGCAACAACTGGATCGTGCTGCGTTACGCCGAGTGGCGTTGATGCTGGCCGAAGCCTATTACTGGCAAGGCGTTTCGCCGACGGCCGAGACCTACCTGAACATGGTGCGCCGGCGCGCCGGTCTGGCCGACTGGTCGGGCAGCGATCTGCGTCAGGGCATCTACGACGAGCGTCTCTTCGAGTTCATTCAGGAGGGGCTGCGCTGGCAGGATGTGCTGCGCATGTACTCGAACGAGGAGATGATCGAGCATTACAACGCCGTCAATTCCAATTTCTCAGTGAAGGATCTGCTGCTGCCCATTCCCTACAACGAGCGGATTCTCAACCCCGAGGGACTTTACCAGAATCCCGGATACGGGGTGGAATGATTCGAAGACGATGATACGCCTGAAAAACATGCCGCATATGCTGTGGATCGCGGGGCTCGCCCTGATCGCCGCCTGTTCGGACGGCGGCGGGGAGGAGCGGCCCGGGCCGCAGCAGACCGCCCTTTCGATCGTCTGGACGCCCGAAGCGCCCGCGGCCGGGCAGTCCGTGCGCTTCTCGCTCGGCGGCGACGTGTCGAACGTCCGCAGTGTGCTGTGGATGTTCGGCGACGGCAAGACCTCTTCGGCGGCAGCCGGCGGAGAGGTCGACCATGCCTATGCCGCTGCCGGAGACTACACGGTGAAAGCCGCCGTCACACCGGTCGCGGGTTCGATGAGCGAACTGTCGCGATCGATCTCGGTGAGTGATACCGAAGCCGCCATGGTCGTGAGCAACGATTTTCCTGCGTGTCGGGAGGAGGTCGTCTTTTCGCTCAACCGGATGACCGGCGTCACGGGCGTGAGCTGGGATTTCGGCGACGGCAGCGAACGCCGGCAGACCGCTTCGGCTTCGGAGACGCTCACGCACAGCTATGCCGAGGAGGGCCGTTACACGGTTCGGGCGGAGGTCGCCTATGCCGACGGCGGTACCGAAACGCTGATGCGCCAGATCGAGGCGGCGGGACTTTCGCTGAGCTGGGCGTGCCGCAATTTCGATCCCTCGAAGATGTGGATCATGGCCCATCGCGGCAACACGAAGAACGGCTACGAACTGCCGCCCAACTCGATGGCGGCGTTCCGCCGCTGTGTGGAGCTGGGATGCGTGGAGTTCATCGAGACCGACGTGCAGATTACCAAGGACGGCGAAGTCATCTGTCTGCACGACAATTATCTGAGCCGTTTCACCGATTACAACGACTACGCTTCGGGCAAGGGCATGGTCGCCGATTTCACGTTGGAGGAGCTGGGGCGCTTCCGTCTCAAAACCACCGACGGCAAGGTTTCCGACCAGAAGATCCCGACGCTGGAAGAGGTGCTCATGGAGTTCCGGGGCAAGGTGTGGTTCAATCTGGACAAGTGCATGGAGAGCGACGTGAGCATCGAGAAGGTCTACGACGTGGTCGAACGCTGCGGCTGTCTCGACCGCGTGCAGTTCTACATCTCCGACGACACCGACCGCGCCGACTGGCTTTCGCGGCAGAAACCGCAGGGGATCATCGCGCCCCATGCCAACAAGGAGGAGGAGTTGACCCGGATGGCGGCCTACTCGCCGGTCTACATGATCCAGACCTCGACGCAATACGCGGGTGCCTCGTGGATCTCGTCCATCAACGCGCGGGCGCTCTCGGTCACCAATCTGCTCGACGACGAAGGGCAGGCGTTCTACAACGGCAACACGACCGTGATAGACGGTTTCGTCTCTGCGGGCGTGCGTATGATCCAATGCGACTATCCCGCTGAAATGGACGAATATCTCCGGGGCAGGGGGAAACGCTAAACCTTAAAACGATAAAATACATCACAATGAAACGAATCCTTTCAATTCTGAGCGTCGCGACGCTCTTCGTGCTGATCGGATGCACGGACAGCAACGACGATATGGAGATCGTATACGACTCGATCATCGAACCCGATTTTACCGTCGCGGCCGCCGAAATCGTGGCGGGCGTGACTCCCGTAACCTTCACCAACACCACCTCCGTGGAGGGTACGACCGTCGCGGAGTATTTCTGGCACTTCGGCTTCTCGGGCGAAGGCAACTGGTCGGAAGAGGCCGAACCCGATCCGATCGTCTACAATCAGGCGGGCGAATACACGGTGACGCTCACGGCGTGGGGCGCCGACGGCAACCGCGCGACCGTGAAAAAGGTCGTCACCGTGCTGGCCGACAACGTCGTGCCGACGGCCGATTTCAGCTATTCGCCGATGATGGTCAATGTCGGCGACGAGGTGACCTTCACCGACAAGTCGACCGATTCCGACGGCGAGATCGTCTCGCGCGAATGGGTGTTCCCCGACGGTTCGACCTCGACGGAGACGAATCCCTCCTACACTTTCACGCAGAAGGGCATGTTCCAGGTCAAGCTGACCGTCGCCGACGACCGCGGCGGTGAAAGCAGCGCGACCAAGTCAATCAACGTCCGCGACGGCGACGTGTCGGATTTCACGCTGCTGTGGTCGACCGAGGTCGCTTCGGCCGATGCGCTTTGCGATGCCAACGTCGTGACGGTGAGCGATCTGGGTTATGTTTATGCCGTGACCGGCGATGGCAAACTGGTGGCGCTTGACGCCGAGGGTGCCGTGGCGTGGGAATACGATGCCGCCGCGCAGGACAAGGTCAATCTCAGAAAGGAGATCGCCTACCCGTCGGTAGATGCCGACGGTACGGTCTACTGGGTGGCGCACGCCTACGGCGACGATTCGGCCGTCCCGACCGTCTATGCGTTCGAGGGTTCGACGGGCTCCGTGCTCTGGAAGAACCAGACGGCCTACGCCGCAGGCGCCCGCATCGCCTTCTCGACGCCGAGCGTCGGCCCGAACATGGTCGTCGTCGGCAGCCGGGGCACGAACGGCGCGATCCGCGGATTCGAGAAATCGTCGGGACGCAATACGGCCCAGGCCACTCCGGCCAACGGCGGCGGTACGTCGGGCACGATCGTCCTCAAAAACGGCGTGGTGATCTTCACCAATACGGGCGAATACGGCTACGGCATCATGGTTCCCGACGATCAGTTCGTTTGGAGCCCCGTTCCGACGGCCGATACGTTCGCACCCGGCAAGACGCTCTCGGCCGGCCGCTGCCAGCCCTGCGTCGGCGCCGACAACTGCGTCTACCTTCCGGGCAAGATCAAGGAGGGCAGCGGCGGTTCGTGGAACATCGCCTGCTTCGACTGCACGAATCTGACGGCCTCCTCGACCAAAACGCCCAAATGGAGCGTCGCCGTGCCCGACGGATTCGTTCAGGGCGGCGCCTCGCTGAGCGCCGACGGGCAGACGCTCTACATCGTGGCCGATGCGGCGACGCCTTCGACCGTCTACGCGCTCAGCACCTCGAACGGTTCCACCGTCTGGTCGTATCCGCTCGATGCGCACTGCAACAGTGTTCCGGCGGTGGATAACCTCGGACAGGTGCATGTCGCCACCGAGACCGGACACTACGTCGTGCTGTCGCCCGACGGCAAGCCGGTCTACGACGAACAGATCGCCGACATGTTCGAGGGTTCGGTCTCGATCTCCGAGTGGGGCTACTCCTACGTGCTGGGCAAAGACGCTTCGGCGGGCAAGCTCAAGGTCTACGCGGTGGCGCTGCCGGGCGTAAACTCCGCCGCGGTGTCGGCTTGGTCGCAGTACGGCCGTAACGCACGCCATATCAACTATCAGCAATGAACAACCGAAAAATAACCGACTGAAATGAAAAAGTATCTGTTGTTTCCGTTGTGCGCGGCACTCTGTCTGCTGGCGGGATGCGCCGACGATTTTCCGACGGAACTGAACCACAATTATTATCAGGACGACACCCCGCCCGCCGAGCCCGATATCACGGAGCAGACGGTCAAGCTCGGCACCTACAACCTCTGGATCTCGAACAAGGGTACGGGCGACTATGTCTGGACGCATCGCCGCGACATCCTCGCGCAGTCGATCGTCAACAACGACTGGGACATCTTCGGATTCCAGGAGGCCAACAGTACGATCCAGAGCGAACTGCCGACGCTGGTGGCGGGCAAGGGCGGCAACTACGAATGGTGGTTCGTCGGCCGCGATTCGCAGGACGGCAAGAACGGCGAGGCGCTGGGCATCGCCTACGATCCCGATCGGTTCGAACTGAGCGACCGGCACTATTTCTGGCTCTCGCCGACGCCCGACGAGATGAGCTACGGCTGGGACGAGGTGAGCTACCACCGCATCGCCTGCTGCGCCGTGGTGACGGACAAGGCTTACGGCAAGCAGTTTTTCATGATGGTGACGCACATGCCGCTGGCCGACATGGCGCGTTCGGAGGCCGCGAAGGTCATCATCGAGCGCGAGCAGATGTACAACACGCTGGGGATGCCCTCGGTGCTGGTCGGCGACATGAATGCCACGCAGGACGACGCCGCTTCGGCGACGTTCCGCACCCATTGGGAGGACGCCTATCAGGCGACGGATCCGGCGTTCGTCGACGGTCCCGTCGGCACGTTCAACGGGCACAAGACCTCGACCGACCTTTCGGTCTCGACGGCCCGCATCGACTACATCTACACGCGCGGTCAGCTGTCGCTGAAAACCTATAAGGTGGACAACTCGATCTACGAGGGCATCTATCCCTCCGACCACTGTCCGGTGACGATTCAGGTCGATTTCGACTACGATGCGCCCGAAGCGCCCGAAATCGAGGGCAGCGGCACCGCCTCCGATCCGTGGAAGATCAGCTCCCCGGCCGACTGGAACGCCGTGGCCGAGTCGATCAACTCCGGTGCGGCCGACGCCGTATACCTCTCGACAGCCTGCTACGAATTGAGCGCCGACATCGATTTCGAGGGTCAGAGCGCCGTGCCCGTCTCGTTCGAGACCGGAAGTCTGGTCTATTTCGGCGGCGTGTTCGACGGCAAGGGCCACACGATCCGAAACGTGAAGACGACCGCGTCGGGCGAGTCCTTCGGACTGTTCGGCGGCAACGAGGGGACGATCAAAGATCTCGCGGTGGAGAACCTCGCGCTCTCGACGGCCTTCAAGACCGCCGGAGGCGTCGTCGGAACGAACCGCGGCGTGATCGACGGCGTCACCTTCCGGGGCGAGATCATCGGTTCGGGCAAGGCGGCCGTGCTGGGCGGTATCGCGGGCCAGAATCAAGGCGTCATCATCAATTGCGGCAACCGCGGCGGCAAAATCGAAGCCGTCGAGCTGGACAAAGGCGTGAAAGGCGAGAACCTCGGCGGCATCGCCGGCCAGATCTCCAAGGGCAGCGACGGCAAGGGCAATTATATCGTCAACTGTTACAGCTGGATCGAGCGGGTCGCTTCGAACAACAACAACATCGGCGGTATCGTCGGCATCGTCAGCGACGACAGTTTCGTCGTCAACTGCTATTCGACGCTGGCCGACGTCTCCCAGAACGATTCGTTCGCCTCGTCGGTGGGCTACAACAAAAAGGGCAACGTACAGAACGTCTACGGTAACGAAGCCTGCCCCTCGGGCAAGAAGAATCCCGACTGGATCGTCGGCAACGACTCGAAGCAGGACGGTTCGGTATGGGCGGAGAGCCTCGGGCTGCTGCTTTCGCTCGACGAAATGAAATCGGGTGCCGTCACGGTGCCTTCGTCCGGACAGGAATGCGCTTCTTTCACGGAGGCGCTGAACGCCGGAGCCGAAATCTATGCGTCGACGCCGGCCGAGACGCTTCCGGCCAAACCGACGACGGCCGTCCGCAAATGGGTGGATTCGGACACCTATCCGGTACTGGAATAATCCGCATATCGGCGGAAGGCCGTGCCCCACGGCAGGCCTTCCGCCTTTTGTCAAATTTGAAAAAAAACGATTGAAAATGAAAAGTTTGCTGATATTATTCGGCGCGGCGGCACTCCTCTGCTCGTGCGCGTCGCAACCCGAACCGGCCGCCGGCCGCCGCACGGACCGGATTCTGGCCGAACTGCACGATCCGACGTCGAAGAACGTCGTGGTCGTCTCACACCGCGGCGACTGGCGCAACTGGCCCGAAAACTCGATCGACGCCATCGAGTCCGTGATCGCGATGGGCGTGGATGTCATGGAGATGGATCTCAAACTGACCAAGGACAGCGTGCTGGTGCTCTGCCACGACAAGACGAT
>ERZ827181.2704-NODE-2704-length-14539-cov-7.562414_pt1 | contig 14539 bp, 9 predicted proteins | sample MGYA00519778_ERZ827181 | MGnify/ENA primary metagenome ERZ827181 (study PRJEB31778, sample SAMEA3449273) | human gut metagenome | biome: human gut; feature: human-associated habitat; material: faeces | place: United Kingdom | collected 2010/2012 ...
TATTGCTTATTATCCGCACCCAAAAAGTTGCATTTATAAGTTGAACTCAAGAAATATAACCTTGATTTTGACAATCAGTTTTTATCGAGCGAGGATAAAAAAAAGATGAAATATGACACTTACGATCAGGTTTTCAAATTATTGCCTCCTCCTTTTTTCTTTTGTGATATGACATTACACCGAAGAGTTCAAGTAAGTGAAACAAAGAAGAAAATAAAAGAAGAGATTAGATTATCCCGGCTCAGTAGTGGGGAAAAACAAATGTTGTTTAATCTTAGCTATGTGATTTATCACATAAAGAATATACAAAGTGTCAAAAAGGATGAATATAGAGTGCCTTATCGTCATATAAATTTGATATTCGATGAAGCGGAGCTTTATTTCCATCCAGAATTCCAACGTAGCTTTGTCTCAGAGTTATTAAAAATGATTTCTTGGTGCCATATAGATCGCCGTAAAATACGTTCTATCAACATTATAATTGTGACACATTCACCCTTTGTCTTGAGTGATGTTCCGCTTGAGAACATCCTCTATTTGGAAGATGGGCGTCATGTTAAAAAGATGCAGCAGACATTCAGCGCAAATATTCATGAAATCCTCCAAAGCCATTTCTTTATGAAATACCCAATGGGGGAAATTGCTCGTGAAGCGCTTGATCGTATTATCACACTTTATGGCAAAAGAGATGAAGATAGGGAACGTGTCCTAAAGGATTTGTCTGACAATAAAGATTATTACTGTTATGTGGAAAATATCATAGCAGATCCCTATCTGAAATCAACTATTCACAGAATGCTCAATGAATTATATTCACTTGAGGAAACTCCATTGCAGAAGTTGCATCGTGAACGTGAGGAAACTGAGTCTAAATTGAAGAATATCGACAACCAGATAGCTGAGTTAGAAAAAGATGAGAAGAATTGAATATAGACCAGAAGATATTGCCACTTTGAAAAAGGAATATCTTCAAATATTTGACAAGGAAAGAAGTGAGATGCAAAAGCTATGGGAGCCATTGCGAGATAAATTGCGAAAAATAAGCTCTAAGCCTGATTTGTATAATGACAATATAGATGATATTCTGATTGCTGACTTTGATTTTTTGGCAAAATTGTATTGTGATTTCACGAAACATGTAGAGACAACAAAAATATCATCAGAGGAATGCAGAGATTTAGAAGCGATTTTTCACTATTCCAAAACTACCAAGAAAAAGAGTGGTGAAGAAGAAGCCGGAGAAGATGAGATAACGAGCAATATCAGAAGGTTTCAGCCAGATATTTCCGCTTTCTTTATGAGACGTGCGGATAAATTGAAAATTCATACCTGTCATTATTGTGAGATTTCTTATATAAATGCCTACGGATATAAAATGTTATTTCAAAATGTGGAAGAGCTATTAGATAAAGCTTCTCTTGAAGATTTGGCTTATTTTATACCCAAAGCAGACGGACAGCCTATTTCCTTGAAAAGTGCAAAAACAGTGATGAAAAATCGTCCTTATTCCGGTAATCTAGGAAAATTCGATGCACTATCTATTTGGCAATCTTCGGTTATTAAGAAGAGCCAACAAGTAGAGAACCATAAAAGAAATCATTACGATTTGGATCATGTGTTGTCGAAAAGCAGATGTCCGATTGTAGGGCTTTCGTTATTTAACTTTGTGCCAAGTTGTCCGATATGTAATGAGCGATTAAAGGGTACTGGGGTATTGGGTAAAGATGCAACGGAAATGAGTTCGCTTAGTCCGACTAGTTCCACTTATAATTTTGACAATTCCGTTGAAATCTCTGTAACCCCCAAAGACACATTCGCAATACTTAATAGTCAGGCACGTCCGGATGATTTTAAAATCACATTTCATTATAATAATCCCTTATACCAAAAATCTGTTGATATGTTTCACCTTCGGGAACGCTACAACTATCACAAAGGTGAAGCGTTGCGGTTATTTGATCTTTTACAAGATTATTCTCCGGCGCAAATAAAGATGTTGCACAATGTTTTTGCTAAAAGTGATCCTGATACCTGCTATACGGAAGAAAAAATAAAGGAGGATCTTTTCGGAGAGAAATTTATGTCTGATAATAACCGATGTTTCGCTAAAATGAAAAAGGATATAATCAAAGGGTTCAAGAAATAACCTTGAACCCATAATCTTATTAATCCGATTCTGAAAAGGCATTCTGAATCAGCTAATTTTCTATATCAGGCTGCTATTTGGGCATTTGAATGTATAAAGTCCAAAGTAAACATTAAATAGAAAACTTTATTTATGATAGTTTCCTTGAGGGGGAAGCGTCAGTCTACCGGCTTACTCTTCCTCTGTTGTTTTTAACGTAAAAAAAAATGACTGATATTGTGCGCTCAAGTTGATAAGTTTTTTTTGATTTGGATAAAGCTGGTTTTGGAATTAAGGATATCTCGATGAATATAACTTGCTTGTCGCAGAATAATGATGGATTGAATTTCAGATTGAAAATTTTGTCTACACTACGGATACCTTTGAGCTCTTCTCGGCCGGATTCTATTTGGATGGCATTGTAGCTGTTCCTGATACCCGTTTTTTCGGACAGCAGATGGCAGAAATATGAAAATCGTAGCATGTGCCTGTTGCGGGTATGCTGGAATCGAAATTAAAATCGAGGTGTCCTTCTTATCTGTGATGATATAGATGCGGCTCATAGCTAACGAGAAGAGTTTTGCTGTAAGGGAAACGATATGGTCCCCTTTCATACGGAAGAGAAGATTGATCGTTTTCTTTAGATCTGTACTAGCTTTGAGATTATGTGAGACAGAAACATAATCGTACAGATAAAAACAAAGGCTGCTATCTAACTTCAGACAGCCTTTGAAAGAATTCTTCATAGGAAAGAATATCCGATGAAAATTACTGTGGAAAGAGAAGTCTAAAATATCATTCCATATTTTTGCTTTATCCCCAATAGTCGGGTTTTACGTTAATTTTTGCGCTTCTTGTTTTCTCAACTCCATCAATAGTGGTGCGGAGCATGATGGGTACTGTCTTGTCTTTTTTAGGTGCATTTTTCTTTAAATAGAATAGCACCTTGAATGTCGATTTCTTCTCTTACAATAAGAACTTTTTTGAGGTGATAAAATTAGTACTTTCTTTGGTTCTCTATGAAAAACGAAGCAGTGTAATAAAATGTTGCTTTGTAATGTATTGAAATAAAGTATATTATCTGTTTGTTGCCAGTGACTGATTTCTTAAATAGGTAACGATTTGGTAACTGAAACTTATTCGAAACAGGCTTATTGGGGCTTTTGAAGCCTATCTTCTTAAATGAGGCATAGTGCTATTAATCAGTATGTTAATGCTAATACTACCTTGCTTTTCTTTGTTTTGTTTGATAATTGGCGATAAGACTAAATAACACTAGATAAGCCGGCGATAACGTAAAGTTTCGTTTTTTCTCCCGTATTTTGCAGCATACTCAAAAATAAATGCGATATGAAACGAACTTATTTACTGCTTTTGTTACTTTTCATGTATTGGATGTACGCTTCTGCACAGCAGGTACAGACAGCGCAGGAACCTGCCGACAGCGTAAAAAACGTAGCCTATATAGACAGCCTGTATCGGGAACTTCCCGAAGTCATGATCACCGGTGAACGTCCGGTAGTAAAAGCCGAACAGGGGAAACTGGTATACGACGTTCCGAGACTGGTCGGCAGTCTGCCGGTAGACAATGCCTATGATGCAGTAAAGAACCTGCCGGGAGTTGTCTCCATGAATGATGCCCTGACGTTGGGAGGGCAGCCGGTCACTGTGGTTATCAACGGAAAAGTGACCACCCTCTCTGTAGAGCAATTAAGCAACCTGCTGAAATCAATGCCCGTCAGCCGGATTGAAAAGGCGGAAGTGATGTATTCCGCTCCGGCACGTTATCAGGTGCGCGGACCGATGATCAATCTGATACTGACTTCGGGCATGGGAAAAGAACCTTCTCTTCAGGGAGAACTATATACCGCTTACAGCCAATTACACTACGAATCTCTGGTAGAGCGTGCGAGCCTTCTATACTCCGGACGCAAATTTTCTGCTGATCTTCTCTACTCTTACTCTTACAGCCGCGAACGGAGGGAGACAGACAAGGAAGCGCTTCACACGCTCGCCGACGGTTCGGTGCATCCGATGAATATGTATGATATCACTACTTCCCGCCACAACAATCACCAGATACGCCTTGGGATGGACTATGCCTTTACCGACAAGCATTTGCTGAGCTTGGTTTATACCACTGCTTTCACCGATGTCAAACCTTACGCCACAGTCACCGGTGCGCAGAACTCGGTCACCGATTCGCACTCGGAAGGACAGCTCCATAATGCCAAACTCGACTATCAGACTCCTTTCGGACTGAAAGCCGGAGCGGAATTTACCTATTATCATGCTCCCGGCAGTCAGCTGCTTCACAGTACACTGGGAGAAGAAACACTGAACTTCCTGAGCAAAGATAACCAAAGGATCAACCAATGGCGTTTCTATGCCGGACAAGAACATACTTTGGGCGCAGACTGGGGATTGAATTATGGTGTTGCTTATACGACCGCATTGGACAATAGTTATCAAATGTATTACGATCCCGAAACGGAAGCTTTACTGCCGGACAACAACATGCAATCCCGTCGTCGCGAGCAGACGCTGAACTTTTATGCCGGACTCAGCAAGAGCTTCGGTGAGAAACTTTCGGCGGATGTCTCTCTGGCTGCCGAGCAATATCATACGGATATGTGGAACGAATGGAGCCTGTATCCGGTTGCCAACCTAACTTATTTGCCTGCCCCGGGACATATCCTGCAATTTTCATTGAGCAGCGACAAAGAATATCCGGAATACTGGAGTATGCAGAACTCCACTTCCTACATGGGCGCTTATTCCGAAATTCAGGGAAATCCCTTCCTTAAACCGGCAACCAATTACGAAGCTAACATTAGCTATATATTAAAAGGTAAATATGTGCTGACCGCCTATTACAGCCGCACGAAAAACAAGGAAATGCAGACGCTTTACCAGTCTCCGGAACGTCTGGTCGAGATCTATAAATGCTTTAACTTCGACTTCTCGGAACAGGCGGGCTTGGTAATGGTAGTTCCCTTTAAAGTGAAGAAATGGTTGGACTCCCGCATCACGGCAATCGGCTTTCGTTACCGTCAGAAAGACAGTGATTTCTGGGATATCCCGTTCGACCGCAAACTGTATACGTTTGTATTGACAATGAACAATACCTTCACTCTCTCCACCAAACCCGATTTGAAGTTTACTCTAAGCGGATTTTATCAGAACAAGGCGATACAAGGCATTTTCGACCTTCCCCGTTCGGGAAATCTGGATGCGGCCCTGCGCTATACTTTCGCAAAGGGAAAAGCACAACTGACCTTGAAATGCGACGACATATTTAATACTTCCACCATTTCGACTAATGTCCGTTTCGGACAACAGAATGTGAAGAATCACTATATGAAGACTACCCGTGCCTTCGGTATTTCCTTCAACTACAAATTCGGAGGATACAAGGAGAAAAAGCGGGAAGAGGTGGATACTTCCCGCTTTAAATAATAAGTATTACCTATTTTCTGCATACTCATCCAGTACGCGCTTGATACTTTGTCCTATTTTTACGTAATCGGCTTCGTTCAGATTGGCGAGCGAAACACGGACACTCCATTTCGGTCCGGCAAATCCGCCGCCGTTCAGCAGGACGAGCGAAGTCTCGTTGGCAAGGCGGAAAACAACGTCGAGCGGATTGTAGGTCTTTTGCAGATAGTCTGCAAATTCGTCACCGTAGAATTTTTTCGCCCATACCAGCATGTCGATTTCCGAATAATATCCGGCACGCAGCGGGTCTTCTATCAACGTGAAGCCGGTGCTGTCCCAGAGTGCATGCAGTCGACGGTGGATGATTTCCTGCATCTTTGCCTTGTACCGGTCTTCCTTGTCGAGAAGAGAGAAAGCGGCGAACAGGCTCATCTGCATTTGCTGGGGCAGCGAGAGTCCTGCGGTATGGTTCAGTGCAATCTGCCGGCTGTCGGCCACCATGCGGTCAATAAACTTCATCTTCTCGGGATGTAAACTGAGGCTTGCATAACGCTTGTTTAAGATTGCTGTTTGCTCCTCCGACAGGCGGGCAATCATTTTGTCGTAGATGTTGTCTTCGTGTAGGGCTATCACTGCATTTCTCCATCCTGTGGCTCCGAAATATTTGGAGAAGGAGTAGACGCAGAGTGTATTATGCGGCAACTCCGCCATCAACGAACGGAAGTGAGGTATGAATGTTCCGTACACATCGTCCGTAATGATCATCAGATTCGGATTGTCATTCTTTACGATGTTGACAATACGTGCGGCAGTCTCCGGGTTCAGCGCGTAACTGGGCGGATTGCTCGGATTGGTGATGAACAACGCTTTTATCTGCGGATTTTTCAGTTTATCGATATCTTCATCTTTATATTGCCAGGTGTGCAGCCCGTCCGGTGTCATCTGATCGGCAGATATTTCGGTAACATCGAACTGATAGCGGCGTAATTCCGGAATCTCGATGTAAGGCGTGAAGACAGGAATCATCAGGGCGATGGAATCCCCTTGATTCAACAGGAAATTTTCCTGCAATGAATCGAATACATAGCACATGGCAGCCGTTCCGCCTTCGGTAGCGAAGAGGTCGAAAGTGCCTTTGGGCGGACGGCGGTCGCACATTTCCTGTGCCAGATAATCCTGTACGATCAGTTCGGTGAAGTGCAGGATACGGTCGGGGACAGGATACTGGTCGCCGATGACCGATTCCGCCCATTCATGAACCAGTCTATCCGGATCGGCTGCGTGCTCCATCAGCATATAATTATAGGTTTCTTTCAGTAACCTGGCTCCGGCTTCTTTCTCGTTCTCTTTGAGGAAAGCCTCGAAGCGGGCGGCTATTCCTTCCTGTTGTGGGATGCCTGCTATTCCTTCTTCCAGGGATTGGACACGGCGACATTCGCAAAGTCCGAATTTTCCTAACAGGAAGAATGCTTCACGCGGTTCGGTCGCAATCCAGTTTGGGTTGCCTCGTCCTGCGTTCAGCATGGTATGGGCCATTTTCTTGATACTCTCGTCAGCCATTTCGATGAGCTTGTTTTTAAGTTCGAAAGGGCTGATCGTTTCCATCTTTTTGGCAAAGTTCTTGGTGATAGCTGTGCCAGTTGTTTTCTTTTCCATAATGGTTTTTATTATTTTGATACTTAATTTTGATTTCCTATACATTCACTATACTGACATTTACATGAGCAATACGATGGCTACTCCCCAGATAATCAGCAGCGTATTGCCGACGGCATACGTCACGGTGTATCCTAACGCGGGAGTGTCGCTTTCCAGTGCGTCTTGAATAGCTCCCAGTGCGGCAGTTGTGGTGCGTGCCCCAGCTGTACATCCCAGAGTGAGGGCAGGGTGGAACTTGAACAGATATCTTCCCATCAGCAGTCCGCTGAGAAGGGGGATGGCGGTTGCCAGCGCACCGACGATAAACAGGCTGAATCCTACTTCCTTGAAACCGGTCACGAAACTAGGTCCGGCAGCGATGCCGACAACGGCGATAAACATATTCAGTCCTACATTATTCAATACCCATAACGAAGGTTCGGGGATACCGCCAAAGGTAGGATGTTTGCTACGCAGCCAGCCGAATACGAGTCCTGCGATCAAGGCACCTCCACTGGTGGACAGGCTGATCGGGATACCTCCCAGGTGAATGGCAAGTGCGCCGACCAGACCACCGAGCAGAATACCCAGTCCCACAAAGATCATATCTGTCTGGTTGGTGGGGCGATCGATATAGCCCATCTGTTTGGCGGCAGTTTCTACTTCGAGTTTTGTTCCGGTCAGTTCGAGGATATCGCCGGAGTCGATCACTGTCTGAGCGAGTACCGGCACATTGATGCCTGCCCGCTTGATGCTGCGGATGCTGACACCGTGCATGAATTTCAGCGCACGGATCGTGGAGACCTTTTCACCTGCGAATGTGCGGTGGGTGACCATTACCGGAAGCGTCTCTGCCGGGAAGTCGAGCAGTTGGGCGTCGATCACTTCCGGACCGATCCAGTCTTCTTCGCCGATTGCATATTCACGGCGGCCGCTTAACACGACTTCATCGCCCGGTTGTAGAAGCATATCCGGGGTGACTTCTTCTATGACGCCCTTTTGCCGTACGCGTTCTACAAACAGCCGTTTATCGTTTTCCACCAGATAGTTCTCCAGTTCGCTGACCGTTTTTCCTTTGCCGAACCATTCGTTGTCTATTTTATAAGCACGGAATACGACGGGGCGGAGGGCGGTGTAAAATCCGGGTTCATCTGCTTCGGAAGTTCCCATTTTGGCTTCCAGCTCTTTGCAGTCCGCTTTCACCTTCTCCAGTCCGCCCAGCATTTTGGGACCGAGTGAAGCCAGAATCCATGCGGAACCTGCCGTACCGAAAATATAAGTCACAGCGTATGCTACGGGGATAGCATTGATAAATGTCGCTTTTTGCGCATCGCTGATGCTTAATTGATTGATCGTGTCGCTTGCCACACCGATCACTGCGGAGATGGTCTGTGAACCTGCCAACAATCCGGCAGCTTCGCCTACATGATAGCCCATGATTTTGGCAAGTATCCATGGGGCGATGAGGCTGACAATGCACATCAGGACGGCAAATCCTACTTGCGGCAATCCGTCTTTCTTCAATCCGCGAAAGAATTGCGGACCTACCTTATAGCCCACAGCGAATAAAAACAGGAGGAAAAAGACAGCTTTCATCGGGCCGTCTACACTAATGTTTAATTGTCCCACCAGTACTCCGACCAGTAGTACGCTGGTTACTGTTCCCAACGAAAATTTTCCTATTTTGAATCTGCCCAGCCAGAAGCCGGCGAATAAAGTGAGGAAAATGGCAAGTTCGGGATGATCCCTTAATTGATTAATAATCCATTCCATATATGTTGTTCTTGTTTAGGTTATGTTCTTAACAACAGTTCTTGTACAAAAAGAGTTTAGGGGAGTATGTGCGTTATCGTCATAGTTTATAAAAATATAAATTAATTGTGCGGAAGTTCCGGGCAAACGAGAGAGCGTCTTAAATTTCTCAGTTTCGCTTTTTTGTTATACTTTTGTCACTTCAAATAAAACTAATCATATTCTGTATGAAATCAGACATAGAAATAGCTCGCAGTGTCGAGTTGAAAAAGATCAAGCAAGTTGCCGAAAGCATCGGAATCCCTCGTGAAGAAGTCGAAAATTATGGTCGCTACATCGCGAAGATTCCCGAACAACTGATCGACGAGGAGAAAGTGAAGAAAAGTAACCTTGTCTTGGTAACTGCCATCACAGCGACAAAGGCGGGTATCGGCAAAACTACAGTATCTATCGGTCTCGCCCTGGGACTGAACAAAATCGGAAAGAAGGCGATTGTCGCTTTGCGCGAGCCGTCTCTCGGTCCTTGCTTCGGCATGAAGGGAGGAGCAGCGGGTGGGGGATATGCACAGGTGCTTCCGATGGAGAAGATCAACCTGCATTTTACGGGAGACTTCCATGCGATTACTTCCGCGCATAACATGATTTCTGCTTTGCTCGATAATTATCTTTATCAGAATCAGGCGAAAGGTTTCGGATTGAAAGAAATTCTCTGGCGTCGGGTGCTCGACGTGAACGACCGTTCGTTGCGCAGCATCGTAGTCGGACTCGGACCCAAGTCGAACGGTATCACGCAGGAGTCTGGCTTCGATATTACTCCGGCTTCGGAAATTATGGCCATTCTCTGCCTTTCCAAAGATGTGGAAGACTTGCGCCGCCGCATTGAAAATATTCTGCTTGGTTTTACATACGATGACCAGCCCTTTACGGTGAAAGATCTCAGAGTGGCGGGAGCTATCACAGTATTGCTGAAAGACGCCATCCATCCGAATCTGGTGCAGACGACCGAAGGTACCGCCGCTTTCGTACACGGCGGACCGTTTGCCAATATCGCTCATGGCTGTAACTCTATTCTTGCCACCAAACTGGCAATGTCATTCGGTGACTATGTGATCACGGAAGCCGGATTCGGCGCAGACCTCGGTGCTGAAAAGTTCTATAACATCAAATGCCGCAAAAGCGGACTCCAGCCTAAACTGACCGTGATTGTCGCTACGGCACAAGGACTGAAGATGCACGGTGGTGTCAGCCTCGACCGCATCAAGGAACCGAACATGGAAGGACTGAAAGAAGGATTGCGCAATCTGGATAAACATATTCGTAATCTTCGCTCTTTCGGACAGACGGTAGTAGTTGCTTTCAATAAGTTTGCCACCGACACGGACGAGGAAATGGAAATGCTGCGCGAGCACTGCGAACAGTTGGGTGTAGGTTACGCCATCAATAATGCGTTCAGCGAAGGTGGTGAAGGAGCGGTAGATATGGCCCGTCTCGTAGTCGATACGATAGAAAATAATCCGTCCGAACCTTTGCGTTATACGTATAAAGAAGAAGACAGCATACAGCAGAAGATTGAGAAAGTGGCTACCAACCTTTATGGAGCCAGCGTCATTACGTACAGCAGCATCGCCCGCAACCGCATTAAGCTGATTGAGAAAATGGGAATCACTCATTATCCGGTTTGTATTGCCAAGACACAATACTCTTTTTCTGCCGATCCGAAGATTTATGGCGCCGTGAATAATTTCGAGTTCCATATCAAGGATATAGTGATTAATAACGGTGCCGAAATGATTGTAGCGATTGCAGGAGAAATCCTTCGTATGCCGGGATTGCCCAAAGAACCGCAAGCGTTGCATATCGACATTGTAGATGGTGAAATTGAAGGACTGAGCTGATTTTTACTATTTCATTTAGTATATTTCTGTACTGTCAATCATCCAATATAAATCCCCGTCTTTCCACTTCTGATAGTTTGGGAAGACGGGGATGATTGTATATAGAGTCCAGTGTACCGGTATGTTGACCTTGTCTGATACACTGTACGATTGAAGTCGCTGCTTTCCGGAAGAGTATAGTGCGTATTTCAATTTCTCTTTTTGTAGTAAGAAAACATCTTTTCGAGCAGATAGTTTGTCTGATTCTGTTAATAAATAAAAAAGAAAAGCCTGTTTTCTTCACAGAAAGCAGGCTTATAAAATTCTAAAGAAATTCTTTATGAAATGTTGAACACAAATGCTGCTAATTCACATTACCGGCATTTGGTTACTCAAAGAAAGAAATCTTAATCAGCAAAAAGAGGATATTTCTTCATTGTCTCATTGACACGTGCACGTACTTGTGCGATCACCTCTTCATTTTCCACGTTAGACAGAACTGTTTCGATCATTTCGGCAATTTCGATCATCAGGTCTTCTTTTGCACCACGGGTTGTGATGGCAGGAGTACCCAGACGGATACCGGAAGTTTGGAAAGCAGAACGGCTGTCAAACGGAACCATGTTCTTATTCACGGTAATGTCAGCAGAAACTAATGCTTTTTCTGCTACCTTACCTGTCAGATCAGGGTATTTGCTACGCAGGTCAACCAGCATGGAGTGATTGTCCGTACCACCGGAAACGATTGTAAAACCACGGTCTATCAAGGCCTGTGCCAGTACGGCAGCATTCTTCTGAACCTGTTTTGCATATTCCTTGTATTCCGGTTGCAGGATTTCGCCGAAAGCTACGGCTTTGGCAGCGATTACGTGTTCCAACGGTCCGCCCTGTACACCTGGGAATACAGCTGAATCCAGTAATTGAGACATCATTTTGATTTCACCCTTCGGAGTTTTCTTTCCCCAAGGATTAGGGAAATCTTTTCCCATCATGATGACCCCACCACGAGGTCCGCGAAGTGTTTTATGTGTAGTCGAAGTGACGATGTGTGCATATTTAACCGGGTTCTCCAACAGTCCGGCAGCGATCAGACCCGCAGGGTGAGCCATGTCGATCATCAGGATAGCGCCTACTTTATCTGCGATTTCACGCATACGTTTGTAGTCCCATTCGCGGGAATAAGCAGAGCCGCCGCCGATAATCATTTTCGGCTTTTCGCGCAAAGCAACTTCTTCCATCTGGTCGTAGTCTACACGGCCGGTTTCCTGATTCAGATTGTATTCGCAAGGAGTGTAGATAATGCCGGAAGTGTTTACTAATGAACCGTGAGAAAGGTGTCCGCCGTGTGCGAGGTTTAATCCCATAAACTTGTCGCCTGGATTCAAAACAGCCAGAAATACGGCTGCATTGGCTTGTGCTCCTGAATGCGGTTGTACGTTTGCCCATTCGGCACCGAAGATTTCTTTCAGGCGGTCGATAGCGATTTGTTCGCTTTGGTCAACTACTTCACAACCTCCGTAGTAACGTTTGCCCGGATAACCTTCTGCGTACTTGTTAGTCAGGCAAGAACCCATTGCCTGCATTACCTGGTCACTTACAAAGTTTTCAGATGCAATCAGCTCGATACCTTTCAGCTGACGTTGGTGCTCTTTTTCGATGATGTCGAAAATTAAGTCGTCTCTTTTCATTCTTTTTATAAGTAATATTAAATTTTTAATTCGAGATACCTATTTTAAGCGCACAAAGTTAGTGAAAATAAATAAAGAACGAAGGAACTATAAGAAAAATGTTAGTAAATGGAGGAAATTAATAGATAATGGATAATTTATCGTACGGAATGAATAGGAGGTGTCTGTTTTTGCCGGTTGCCGACTATCAAAAGTTCATCAGCCGGCTGTCGGATGTTCTTTAAAGAATGAATCCGAACGAGAAACTTAATGCGCTGTCGCGGCGGCGGAAAATGATAGGGCTGACTCCCGTGCTGCCGTCTGAATTGATATTGTCATAAACGATGGATTTGGAGATATTTCCTATCCCCTGTTCGTAGCGGAAGTCGAAAAAGATGCGGGAGATATTGACGCCGACACCGATCACGACGCTGACATTGAGCGGATACAGCTTTTCATGAATCCCTTTCTGGTCGAAGTTTGTGAAAGTGATTTCGTTCTGCTTTCCCCATAGATACCGGAGTTTTGGACCGGCAAAGATAGACATTCCGTATGGTCCTTTTTTCACTACGTTATATCCGTAGAGAATAGGGAAGTCGATACTGTGAAGTACGGACTGTACCGAAGCATAATCGGGTTCGATGGCAGGGTGTTGCGAACCGAGTTTGTCAAAGGTGATCTCGCCTTTGCTGACATTATAGGATGCTTCCGGCTGAATGAAATGCTTCTTTATATTAAAGCGCATGAAGATCGCGCCAAAATAGCCGATCTTATAATTATTTTGTACTTCGTCGATCGTTACGTCTTTGATTTTCAATTCGGATACCATAAACATGGAAGAATTAAATCCGGCTTTGATACCAAAGTTGATTTTCTTTGTGTTGGGACGTTCCACTTTATCTGCGTTACGATCTTGGGCGAAAGCTGTGCAAGCTATCGCCATCCAACCGAAAAGAATTATGTTGCGCAGTATATTCATGGCAGTACTTTTTTCTTTATTTCTTCTTTTCTACACTCCAGCCGAATTTCCCTATTTTTTCTCCCAGGTCGTAATATCCTCCGTGCACATATACCAGCGGGTTCGCTTCCGCCAGTTCGAACTTGCCGGTTTCGGGATTCAGGTTCCGGTCGTCTGCACGGACGTTTACCACATCGGCGATAAACATATCATGCGAACCGAGCGAAACAATTTCCTTCACGCGACATTCGATGCAGAGGGGAGACTCTTCGATCAGCGGTGCGCTGACTACGGTGCAGCGTCCCGGAGTGAGTTTCATCTCTTCGAATTTACGATAATTCCGTCCCGAACGTACTCCGCACCAGTCGGTAGGGAACGCCATGTCTTTAGTTGTCAGATTGATGACGAACTCCATATTCTTCTTGATGATGTCGTAGGAGTGTCGTTCCGGTCGTACGGATATATAGCACATGGGCGGGTTTGTACAAATCGTACCCGTCCATGCTACTGTTATAATATTATATTCACTTTCATCTTTTCCGCAACTCACCAATATGGCAGGCAGCGGATAGATCATCGTTCCCGGTTTCCAGTCTTGTTTCAATTTAATAAAAAATTAAGAATGAGGAATGGAGAAACTAGAGGATGGTGATTTCCTCGCGTTTCTGTTCTTTCTCGCAATAATGGCACTTCACGATGCAATTATCCTTGTCAATCACATGAAATAACGTAGGCATAGGTTCATTGTTCGTGATACATTTCGGATTGGCGCATTTTACGATGCCGTGCAGCTCGTCCGGCATTCTGACTTCTTTCTTTTCAACGACTTCATAGTCGCGGATAATGTTCAGTTTTACGTAAGGTGCTACTACCGATATGCGGTTGATTTCTTCGTCGCAGAAAAACTTGTCGGCGATTTTGATAATGCCTTTTTTCCCTAGCTTTTTGCTGTCGAGGTTGAAGCCGATGGTGATGTTACACTTCATTTGCTCCACGCCCAGAAGTTGTACGACAGTAAAGAGTTTTTCTGATGGGATATGGTCAATCACTGTCCCGTTTTTCAGGGCAGCTACTTGCAATGCTTGTT
>ERZ827181.2715-NODE-2715-length-14506-cov-7.786866_pt1 | contig 14506 bp, 10 predicted proteins | sample MGYA00519778_ERZ827181 | MGnify/ENA primary metagenome ERZ827181 (study PRJEB31778, sample SAMEA3449273) | human gut metagenome | biome: human gut; feature: human-associated habitat; material: faeces | place: United Kingdom | collected 2010/2012 ...
AGTCTACAACTTTAAGGCGAACCAAAACCGATTCTGTTGACTGCGAATCAATAGCCCGGTGGTTAATTACCGTTGAGTACAAACCCCATTCAAAAGGATTTTACCACGCTTATTCACTAAAGTCACTAACTCGTTTGCGTGACAGGCTAATTCGTCAGCGTTCTTTTTATCTTGTTAAGATAACTAATGTTTTAGACCATACCTTTCCGGAATTTAAACCATTCTTCAATGAACGGCTTTCTAAAACAGCTTTGTATCTTCTTGAAAACTACGGCTCCGCTGAAAAAATGGCTCGTATGAACTCTGCTTCCTACGATAAACTCCGCTGTATTTCCAGAGGTAAGTTTTCTATCCAGCAGTTCCTTCGTCTTAAAGAGCTTGCTTCTAACACTGTCGGTGTCAATAATTCTATATTCGATTTAGAATTAAACACTTTATTGACACTATACAAATCTCTTTCCGATGAAATAAACACTTTGGAAACTGAGATTATTAAACTTATCGAAGAAGTACATCCTCACTATATGTCTATCCCTGGTATTGGTCCCATTTCAGCCGCTGTTATTTACGCTGAATACGGTGATATATCCAACTTTTCCAATCCCGGTCAGATGCTTGCATTTGCCGGAATTGAACCCGGAATAAACGATTCTGGAACAGAATCCCACGGTGGACGAATGGTAAAACACGGTTCTTCACAACTCCGTTACGTTCTTCTTAACGCCTGCTTACCCTTAATACGTTTTGACTTAACCTTTGCAACTTATTATGAAAAGAAACGTGCAGAAGGCAAGAAACACAGAGTAGCGATTACTCACGTAGCAAAGAAACTGATTAGAGTCATCTATGCATTGGAGAGGCAGGATGTAGACTTTAACGCTCAGAAACTACGCTAATATCTACCTTACATATATTTATCTGTTCCATCTGAAATACGATATTTTCAGATGGTCTGTTAAATTTACCCATTTTTAAGTCACAAATGTTTTTCAAAAAACACTTGACTATTTATAGTTTGTCACCTCCATAAACTCCGGCAGCGTTGTATATCCTTTTCTAAGATACATCGGCAAAAACACAAAAGCCATAATAATTGTGGCTATAACCGCTGTTGCTTCCCATGCCATGCCTGACATATTAGCTGCATATGACTGTCCCGACAAACCTACCAGATTTTCTGCCGACAGATTCGTAAGCAGCATTGAGCCTGCAATGAAAAAACCTCCAAGTCCATTTCCGGCAAGGAAATAACCCTTTGCCGTTTTCTGGTCATCGCTATTCTTCACTATCTTTCCTGAAATAATTCCAACCAGTGCTGTGAAAAGCACAAATGTCACCAAAGTAAATACTAAATGCTCCATAAAATCCTCCAATTTAATAGAAAAAATATACATCGATTTGTTGAAACTAACTATTCACATTCAATCTCTCACATGATATACTTTTTCTGAAAATTATTTCCCACGCAACCGAAAGTACAGTAATATGTCCAGTATTCAGTCTTTCGGTCACGTGGTTTTTTTAATAATAAAGTTCCTTATTCTCTCCAAGCAATCCAGGATATGCCCCTTGTTTTATCAATGGTTCTCTATCGGGATGTGCTATTACCCACTTATTTCTTTGCAAAAGCAGTCTCTCTTCTCCTATAGCAGCTTCATCTGCCCCTCCATTATTGAGTGGTGTATTGGTTCCCCGTGGAAGAATCACAACATTCTTAAATCCAATATCTGACACCCTGCATGGTGATAGATGAAGTGTCGTCTGGTACATCTCTATTGCTGTACCCTTTTCCACAAAAAATACCTTTGCATCTTCAATACGGTATGTATTGTCTTTTATCTCCCAGGTATGCCCCAGCACCAGCATAAAGTCAGTTACCGCTATATTGATTTCGCTGCCCTTATGGTACTCAAAACCATTGTATGTGGTGTTTCTGCCATTACAGTAGCCTATCTGTATAGGCATCTCTCCATATATACGATTTTTAAAAAACTCTGCTATATGTGTACGTTCAAGCTCTTCTACTGAAGCCACATATATATTTCCTTTCTCAGGAATTACAGTATTTTGTTCCATAAATGAGATAAGTTCGTTGCAATTGATATTTGAAATCACCCTTCCGTAGGTTTCAAAACATGGATCAGTGACACTGTATATAGTCACAGAATTTTTTTCATTCAAATGTTTTAACATATTTCCCCCACTTATCTTTGCATTGCCTTGACAGCCTTTATAGTAGCGCAGAAATCTTCTTTTCCAAAGCCAAGCTCCATTGCCTTGTCATATACCTGCTTTGCAGCGTTTTCTCCTTGAAGCTTTAATCCACTCTCCTTTGCCATATTCATGCAGATATTCACATCCTTGTACATGTTTTCAATCGAAAAGGCAGTGGTGTAATCCTCATTTTTGATTGGCACATTTTTGGAATCCAGATAAAAGTTCTGTCCACCGCCATATGAGATAGCTGTAGTATAGCTTTCTATATCTATTCCATATGCCCTTGCAAGTGTCAGCGTCTCATTTACACCATTTTGAATCTGTGATACAAGCGCGTTATGGCAGATTTTCATGACCAGACCTTTTCCGTTTCCACCCATCCTGATGATATTTTCTCCCATATAGGAAAGAATCGGCATAGCCTTCTCACACGCTTTTTCATCTCCACCGACATATATTCCGAGCTTTCCTGCAATAGCAGCAGGCTTCGATTTCACAACCGGTGCGTCCACAAACTCTGCACCCGTCTTCTTTACCATTTCAGAAATCTCCACAGAAACAGATGGATCTATCGTGCTCATATCAATACAGAGCTTTGTATCATCAAGTGCCGGTAAAACCTCCTTATAAATAGCCATCGAATGCTCTGACTTTGGAACCATTGATATAATTACGTCTGATTTTTCTGCCAGCTTAAGCGAACTGCTGCAGCCGATTGCACCCTTGCTCTCCAGTAGCTCTACCTTCTCCTTTACGAAATCAAATACATATACCTCATCATCATGCTTCTTCACTATATTCTCACTCATGGACTCCCCCATGATTCCGAGTCCTACAAATCCAATTTTCATTGCTTACAAACACCTCCCTGTTTCATCTATTCTGTAACTGTATTATCCCATGCATTCTGGAATGTCTCAAGTCCCTGTCTGGTATATGCATGTTTGATACTGTCCTTGTATACTGCAAGGCCTGTTGTAACGATATCTGCTCCTGCAACCGCACAGTCTACAATCTGCTTAGGTGTACGGATAGCCGCACAGATAATCTGTGTCTTTCCCTTATATCCGTAATTGTCATAGATATCTGAAATAGCCTGAATGTACGCTTTACAATCCTCTCCATTTGCCTCTTTCCAGCCGATGAAAGGTGAAACAAAAAGCGAATTATTCTTTGCCGGCAGAATAGCCTGTGCTGGTGAGAATACGAGTGTCACATTTGTTCTGATTCCCTCTGCCTCGAGTCTTCTTGCTGCCTGAATACCGGCCTCTGTGCACGGAATCTTGATAACAAAGTTGCTGCAGATAGCTGAAATCTTTCTTGCCTCTGCTACCATCTCATCTGCATCATCAAGGTGTGGGTTGATTTCAACCGAAATAGGGAATTTCTCGTATCCCTCGATTCCTTCCGCCTTAACCCAGTCTGCCATCTCACTGATTACAGTAAGGAAAGGCTTTCCGCTTACCATTATGTGGCGTGGATTTGTTGTCACTCCATCAATACCAAATGTATGGTAGGCCTCCTTGATTTCTTCGATTTTTGCACTGTCCAGAAAATACTTCATGATTGTTTCCTCCTTAATAGTTAGTTAAATTTGTTAATTAATTGTTGTAAAAAATATAAGCCGTTATGTTTTTCTCTTGGCTTCTGTTTGTATTATATTACTATAGCATTGACTTTTCAATAGTATATAACGTTGCAAAAGCATTTTCGGCTATTTGTTTAAATTTATTAATCATTTTTTGTGCAATATGCAATAGCCATAAAAAATAAGCAGATAAAACTACTTTTTATTATAAAAAACCACCCGGAACTTTTTTTGCGTTCCGAGCGGTTTTTTAGTTAATCCTGTGATTGTACAGCTCTATCCTTATATGTCAGCTATTATTATCTACTTGCTACAGCTCTTCCTCTACCATGCTCTTCTCTCTGTTGAACGCATCATAGATACATGGAATTACTATAAGCGTAAGGATGGTTCCGTATACGAGACCTCCTATTATTGCGATTGCCATCGGCCTTATCATATCTGAGCCATCTCCGATACCTATCGCCGATGTAAACATTGCAAGTATGGTGGTCATCGCTGTCATCAGTATTGGACGAAGCCTTGTACGGCCTGCGTCTATGATTGCCTCATGCTTGCTCATGCCCTCTCTCCTGGCCTGATTGATGTAATCAATGAGCACGATTCCATTATTTACAATGAGGCCTGCCAGCATGATAAAGCCAAGCATTGATATGATTCCGAGCTCATTTCCCGTGATGAAAAGAGCTATAAAGCCTCCTGTAAACGCAAGAGGTATACAGAACATGATAATAAACGGTGAAAGCAATGACTGGAACTGCGCCACCATGATAAGATAGATAAATATCACTGCAAGCACAAGCATAAGTCCAAGCTGACTCATTGACTCATTTATTGTCTCATCCTCGCCCTCCATGTCTATTGAATAGCCATCAGGAATGCTAAGTTTATTAATTTTTGATTTAATTTTATTGCTTAGTAATGTTACATTATGGTTTTCATCAACCGCACCTGATACTGTAATATATCTTGTCTGAGCATCTCGATGAATGGTACTCAGTGTCTGTTCCTGCGAAATAGTGCAGATATCACTGAGCGGAATCTCCTTTTCACTGCCATCATTATTCTTATAGGTAAATGTAAGATTTTTGATGTCATCCACAGTCACATCAGACTGCTCTGCAGATTGTAAGTATACCTCATAGTCCTTTATGTCGGTCGTAATGGTTGTTGCGCTCTTTTGAGATGATATCTCACCGGATACGAGCTGGTATACCTGAGCCACCGTATAGCCATACTTTGCTGCTTTTTCCTTATCCACAGTTATCTTAAGCTCATTGATTGTATCTCCAAGACCGTCATCTATATCTGTCACTCCATTTGTGTCCTTAAGGATATCTGCCACATCACCTGCAAGCTTCTGCAGCTTGTCTATATCATTACCCTTAATCCTGACAGAGAGACCACTTCCGAAAAACTCTGATGAGTCCATAGCCTGCGAAGATGCTGTTACCTTGCAGTCCAGATTCTTTGTGCGTTTTTCAATTTCATCTATTACCTTATCCGATGAAACATCCGACTTCTCATCAAGCAATATATACATGCTCACGCTGTCGCTTCCTGAGCTCATCAGGTTCATGGTCGAGCTGCCGCCTGCTGTAGCTCCTATTGTGTCTATGCCCTTTATATCAGATATTTTGTCCATGACCTTATCAGACAGCTCTGTAAGCTGCTTGAAGTCAAGCTTTTCATCATCCTTTGCCTCTATGGTAAGTGAAATCTGATTTGACTCCATGTCCATATCCATAAATGTCATTCCCCTTGACATGCAAAGTGCGCCACTGCCGACTAAAAGCACTACTGCCGCAATAAATACCACCGGCTTAAATCTAAGACATGTGCCAAGCACATTTCCATACCAATCCTTAAAACGGTCAAACCATGGATGCTTTATATCCTTCGTCTTTTTGAGCATGCCTGAAGCAATTGCCGGTACAAATGTGAGTGCCACTACAAGAGATGCCATAAGAGTAAACGCTACCGTAAGTGCCAGGTCTACAAAGAGCTGTCTCGTGATTCCATCAGTAAAAATGATTGGCGCGTACACACTTACCGTGGTAAGTGTAGAGGCAAAAATGGCTCCGGCCACCTGATTTGCACCCTCAACAGCCGCCTTCTTTACCGAATATCCCTCTCCCCTTAATCTGTAGATATTCTCGATTACTACGATTGAATTATCCACCAGCATTCCTATTCCAAGCACAAGTCCCGACATTGAAATGATATTTAAGGTGATATCCGTAAAATACATAAGCACCACTGCCACAATAACCGATAGTGGTATAGATGCTGCGATAACAAGTGTTGGCTTTATATCCTTTAGGAACAAAAGCAATACGAAAATGGCAAGTATTGCTCCCACTATCATATTCTGCATCACACTCTTTACAACCATGTCGATGTATACGCCCTGGTTCATAAGCACTGTGGTGTGTAATCCGTCATTTTCCTTTTCCAGCGAATCAAGCTTGTCCAAAAGACGGTCTGTGACGTCTCCTGTAGAGTAGCCGGTCTGCTTCTCCATGGAGAGCATTATTCCGGGATTACCGTTGACTATCGCATATGTCTCATCCGAGTTGTCAGTCATCTCAACATCTGCCACATCACCGACATGAATAGGAGCTATTCCATCAAGCTTCATATCCATAAGCACCAGATTTGTTAAATCATCAATTGATTTTATCTCATCTCCCACCTGTACTATGTACTGCGTGCCATTTGAATCATTTACATAGCCTGCAGGCATATCAAAATTCTGAGCGACGAGCAGCTGAGAGAGCGAGTCAATTGTTAAAACTGCATTTAAGTTTGACTTGTCAAGTGCATCATCCTTACTCTTTTCAAGCTCCTTCTTTGAACTGTCAAGAGATGCCGCTGCTGTTGCAAGCTGTGCTGACTGCTGTCCTATGCTTATCGAGCTTATAGCTGCCTGACTGTTTAGATTATCATAGGCATCTAAAAGTGCTGTCTCTCCTTGTGCTATCTGGTCAAGCCCGCTTTGGCACTGCTCTATACCTGTATTCACCTGAATGAGAGTCTGTGCTATCGCTGACGCTGCCGCAGGCAGATCATCTGCTGTGTTTACGGTGATTCCAAGCGCCGAGAGACCTGAAAACTGTGTTGCAATCTGCTTATTAACCTGCTCAAGCTGCGCTTTGAGTGCTGTGCCCGCTTCACCCGGTGCATTTGCGCCCTCTTTGAGTGACGGAATTGTCTTTGTATATGTATCACTATTCATGAAGTCTGAAAGAGCTGACTGAATTGTTTCAAGCTGGCTCTTCTGCTCATTTAAGCTTGCAAGAGTACTCTCTAGCTGAGTCTTCTGCTCTGCAAGCTTTGCCTTTTGCTCCTTTAGCGTATCCACTCCCGCGCTCATCTGATCCGATGCAGATGAGATTGCGTTTTGTCCGCTCTCTATCTTTGCGCTTGCATCATCCATCTGACTTTTTGCATCGTCAAATTTCTTTGAAACGGCATTATTTATTTTCTCATTGAGCTCATCTATCTTGGCCTGATTCATCGTGACCTGTATCTGCTCGGTGAGCTCACCTGTTGCAGTCACTGATGCGACTCCTTCTGTACTCTCAATTGCAGGCTTAAGTGTGTTTTCCACAAAGTCAGTGATTTCTGCCTTGCTTTTCCCATCCATATCCACAGCAGTCATCATGATTGGAAGCATGTCCGGATTTATCTTCATAATGGTCGGAGTACCCACTCCATCCTTCCAGCCAGCCTTGACCTGATCTATTTTCTGCTGCATCTCTATCACTACAGAATCCATGTTGGCATTCTGCTCATACTCGCATGTCACCAGAGAATAGCTGTTATATGACATTGAGCTTACGTTTTTGATATTGGACGTAGTTGCCATAGCTGCTTCAAGCGGCGCGGTGACATCGCTCTCCACCTCCTGTGGACTTGCTCCCATATCTGTTGTCACGATAAGTGCATACTGAAAGCTCATATCCGGCAGCAAATCTGTCGTCATCCTGCCAAGCGATACAACACCGAGCACTATTACCAGCAGTACTCCTACAAGTACAGTAAAAGGCTTTTTTACACTATATCTGGATATCATCTGACCCCTCCTTCTTCTTTTCTTTGATAATGTCCTGCCTTAGTTTGATAGACATTGTGATTACTGCGATTTTCACAATAAATTTAATTCGCTATTATACTTTTATTATACAATGTGTCGGATTGCAACTCAATTGGTTTATACTTTTTTAAGAGATTTTGACAATAAAAAGACACCCAATTATACGATTAATATAATTCGATGTCCTTAATGTCTTTAAATATCTTTTAATATCTTTTAATATCTTTTATTTATTTTAGCTTCAAATGCCCTCTTCCTCAATCTCATCCTCATCATCATTGATACCTGCAACAGCACTTGTAACGGCTCCGATTACAGCGACAAGCGCAAAGATGATAACTAAAAAAATAACTATAAAGAATGCTACTAAAAAACCTGTATCTGTCATATAATTTACCCCCATAGCTGTCTCACAGCTTCTTTAAAATATAGTTTTAGTTTAACACACTTGTCTGTAAATAACAATATCGTAAAGGGCTAAATTATTGACTAAAATATTGATTTATGAAATTGCTCAGTCCTTGATCTGCATACCGTTTGCATCCATATGATAGCCTTCAGTCATGATCAGCTTTGATACCGGAACTATCTCATAGCCCATGTCCTGCAGCTTAGTGAGCATCTCATCGAGTGCCTGCGAGGTGTATTTGGCGCCTAGATGGCAGAGTATTATCGAGCCACAATCCAGGCTTTTGTGATTGCACACTGTATCTATAATGTTTTGCACACCATAGTTTTTCCAGTCGAGCGAATCCACATCCCACTGGATTGGATAATAGTCACAGCCATACACTGTGTCAATCAGTTCATTGTTGTACGAGCCGTATGGCGGTCTGAATACCTTCATATCCTTTCCGGTCAGCTCCTTGACCTTTTTGTGCACATCCATTATCTCTGTCTTCATCTCGCCTGCCGTGATTGTTGCCATATCATAGTGGTGCTCACTGTGATTTCCGGGCTCATGCCCTTTTTCAACCAGCGTCTTTACACATTCAGGGTTATCACTCACAAAACCTCCTGTCATAAAAAATGTAGCCTTTACGTTGTGCTTGTCAAGTGTCTCCATCATACTGTCAAAATCCTCTGCTCCCCAGGCACAGTCAAATGAAAGGGCTATCTTTTTTTCTGTTGTCTGAACCGAATATACAGGCAGCTTTCTGTCCCCGAACTGACTCACAGCACTGCTAAGTGTCTCCATCACCTCTATATTTTTCAGCTGTGATATGTCATACTCTCTGCCATATAAAGCGCCTGTAATAAGAAGCGCCGACAGCAGCACTCCAAAAAGGAATCTGTGTCGGCGTTTCTTTCGTTTTGTCCCATTATGTAGTTTTGTATTTTGCATGTATGCTCTGTATTCACTCATGCTATATACTATTCTTTATTATCACAAATTATGAATAATGAAATAACTCTATTTCAGTTCTTCTGCCCTTCCGATAAACTCAAGCACTACCTCAATCGACTGATGCGCAGCCTTCTCCGCAAATGTCTGGTAGTCTGTCTCGCCGCCATCTCCGTCTGATATTGAGCGAAGAATGGCAAATGGCACCTTGTTCACATAGCACACATGACCGATGCTGCCGCCCTCCATCTCTGCTGCGATTGCATCAAAGGTATTCGAAATATAATCCTTCTGCTCCTTTGTGGCAATAAACTGATCTCCTGTTGCGATATTGCCCTTTTTGTAGTGGATATTCCTGTCAGCTAAGCATGAGCACATGAGCTCCACCATTTTTGTATCTGCCGGAAGCAGAATCATATTGATGCCTGAAAGAAGTCCCTTCGGGTCTCCGATTGGCGATGTATCCATATCGTGCTGCAGCACGTTTGTGGCTACTGCCACATCAAGCACATTTAAGTCCTTTGTCAAAGTTCCTGCCACTCCGATATTGACAATCATATCTACATCATATTTCAAAATCATGGCCTCTGCACATATTGCCGCAAATACCTTTCCTATTCCGCATTTTGCCGCAACAACATACTGATCACCGATTTTACCCTCAACAAACTCCACTCCGCTGTAAACCTCTGTCTGTGTGTCTGTCATCTGAGCCTTTAAGTCATCGACCTCCATCTGCATTGCACCAATTACACCTATTGTCATTTTATTTCTCCATTCCTGCTATCTTACTATTATATTATCTTGCTATTATATTATATTTCTATATAACTATCCAGAACCACTGAGACCCCAAGACTGATGCGTCATACGCACATGTAAGCATCAGATTTTCCTGTACTCAATACAACTTCTGTCAAAGCTTAATACCTGTTTACTGTGGATAAGTAAACTCCATATTGGTCTGGCTCTCAAGCACCTTAAGATATGCACGGCACTCCTTCTTTGCCTCGTCAAGTGACAGATTCTCGTAATGTCCGCACTCTATGGCTGATGCACCAAATACCGGTCCATCATACTCCAGTATCTGTTTTAAGACCTCTTTTGTGATTTCAAAAACCTTTCCCGGCTCAACATCCCTCACTACGAGGTAGAAGCCTGTCTGACAGCCCATCGGTCCAAAATATACCACATCATCTGCAATCTCAGAGTTTCTCACACATGTTGCAAACATATGCTCCACTGAGTGCATAGCTGAATTGGACATATAATCGCCTGCATTAGGTTTTCTTGTACGAAGGTCGTATGTGACGATTTCTCCGTCTTTTCTTGAAATATAAAATCCAGGTTTAAGAATATTATGATTGATTGTAAAGCTTTTAATTCTTTCCATAAAATTGTTTCTCCTTACTTAGTTGCTGCCTCAAACTGCTTCAGATAATCCTCAAATACATTGAGTGCATCATCCACAGGCTTTGGTGTGCTCATATCGACACCGGCACTCTTTAGCAGCTCGATTGGATTCTTCGAGCATCCACCGCACAGGAAATTTCCTATATACTTATCCACAGCAGGCTTTCCCTCCTCAAGTATCTTTTTTGAAAAAGCAACTGCTGCCGAATAGCCTGTCGAGTACTGATATACATAGTACGGTGTGTAAAAATGCGGTATGCGCATCCACTCATATGATATCTCATCATCCACGCGCATATCCGGTCCGTAGTACTGCACATTCAGCTCATGCCATAGCTCATTTAGCACATCCTTGGTAACCGGCTCGCCCTTTTGCATTTTCCGGTGAGCTATATGCTCAAACTCTGCAAACTGCGCCTGCCTGAAAAGTGTCGTCCTGAAGCCGTCCAGAAAATGTGTTATGAGATATTTTCTCTCATTCTCATCCTCACAATGCTCAAGCATATAGTTCATTAGAAGCGACTCATTGCAGGTGGATGCAACCTCTGCCACAAAAATCAGGTATCCCGCGTAGGTAATGCTCTGATGCTCATTTGAATAGTATGTATGCATCGCATGTCCCATCTCATGAGCCAGCGTAAACACACTGTCCAGATTGTCGGCATAGTTCAAAAGCACATACGGATGAGTGCCGTAAGCGCCCCATGAATACGCACCGCTTCTCTTGTTCTCATTCTCATATACATCTATCCAGCCACTCTCCATGCCAGCCTTAAGTGTGCTGACATACTCATCGCCCATAGGCTCAAGCGCCTTTGCCACAAGCTTTTTCGCCTCATCATAGGTGTATGTGGTCTGTACATTGTCCACGATCGGTGCAAACAAATCATACATATGCAGATGCTCCACACCTAAAAGCTTCTTCCTAAGTGCCATGTACCTGTGCAGAGCCGGCAGATGTGCATGAACCGTCTCAATCAGATTGTCATAGACACTCTCAGGAATATCGCCACCGGATAAATACATGGCCCTTGCACTGTCATATTTTCTTACCCTTGCATAAAAAGTGTCATTTTTCAGCTTGCTGATGTACATCATGGAAACAGTATTGCTCCACTTCTTGTACGAATCATACACTCCGCGGAACACCTGCTTGCGCAGACTTCTGTCCTTGCTGCTTAAAAAGTCTATGAAATTGCCGTGCGTGATACGTATTTTATTTCCCTCGACATCAGTGATATACGGGAATTTGATATCCGCATTGTTGAACATGCTGAATATATTCTCCGGCGCTGCAGCCATCTCACCGCACTGCGCCAGGATATTCTCCTCTGCAGCCGATAAGGTATGCTCTTTCTGACGCATTATCTCATCAATCGCACGCTTATAGTGCATAAGCTCATTGCTCTCACTGTAAAAGCTCTCAAGCCTTTTATCATCTATCTGCAAAATCTCCGGACTCGCAAATGCCAGCGCACCTGATGCCTGAACAGTCAGTGTCTCTGCCTTTGACACATATGCCTGATATTTCGACACGGCAGTGTCCTGATGCGAGCGCTCATTCGCATAAACCACTATACGCTCCAAATAATAAGACAACTCATCCTGCTTCTTAAAAAAATCAAGCAGCGTTGCTGCACTGTCGGCCAGATGTCCCTTAAATCCGGATAGCTTTTCTGCAAGCTGTGACGCTTTTTCGCACTCAGCCTCCCACAGCTCATCTGTCTCATACATATCCTCAAGCTTCCATTTGTACTCGTCTGAGATTTCATCTCTCTTTTGAAGCCTTTTCTCACTCATTTTGTGTTACCTTCTATCTTACTCTTTTTATTTAGAATCCCACACATCTGCTCTGCAAAATGCATATAGACGTGTGGGATATATGTGAATTATAACAATTAAGCTCTACTTTGTAATTAAAGTGCCCATACCACCTGAAACTGTCTTGCCCTCTTTGTTGAGCTTTGTGATAAGCACCGAACGGATGGCAGAGTCACCGATAAAGTCGATAGCCGCCTCAATCTTTGGAGCCATGGTACCCTCATCAAACTCGCCTGCTGCAAGGTACTTCTTTGCCTCATCAACAGTCATGGTATCAAGCGGCTTCTCATCCTCCTTGCCATAGTTCAGGCAGACCTTGTCAACGCTTGTAAGTATAACAAGTCTGTCAGCATCAAGAGTATCTGCAAGCTTTCCTGCTGCAAGATCCTTCTCGATAACAGCGCTTGCGCCCTGAAGCTTATTATCCTGTGCTAAAACAGGAATTCCACCGCCACCGCATGCGATAACAACCTGATCCGCATCAACAAGAGCCCTTATAGCATCCTTTTCCACTATATCAACAGGCTTTGGAGCTGCCACAACTCTTCTGTAACCTCCCTCAACCTGTGTCACATGGTTGCCCTTCTTCTCTTCTTCCTCAGCCTCAGCCTCTGTCATAACACGGCCAATGATCTTTGTCGGATGATAAAAAGCCTCATCATATGGGTCAACAACCACCTGTGTAAGTATTGTAGAAACGGTCTTGTAAATTCCTCTGCCAAGAAGCTCTGTACGGATAGCGTTCTGTAAATCATATCCTATATATCCCTGACTCATTGCAGAGCAGACAGCTGTAGGTGTAGCTGTATACTCAGGATAAATCCTGCAAAACTCAGACATAGCAGTGTGAATCATGCCCACCTGCGGTCCGTTGCTGTGTGTGATAACAACCTCATAATCGTCCCTGATAAAATCTGCAACTGCCTTTGCTGTATGCTTTGTAGCCTCGTGCTGCTCCGGAAGAGTTGTTCCAAGAGCATCATGTCCGAGTGCAATAACTATTTTTTTCTTCTTCATGCCGACCTCCTATGCTGCATCCGCTCAATGTGTATTATATCTCATAATCATAAACCGATGTGTATACTATTATAAATCTACATATAAACCATCAATTTTAAAGAATTCCTATGCGGTGCAAAAAGTAAAATTATTTATATACATTATCTAATATTTTAGGGAATTTGTCTAGTACTTTGAACTGATTTGAACAACATTTCCACCATAGCGTAAGCCCCGGGCACCTGTGACGCACACGTACTCTTGCAGGAGCGAATAGCGAAGTGGCTTAGATACTGTAGAAATTATGCCCATGAATCGAGTAGGAGGCGGTGACTAACCGCCGTCCTCTCACAGCACCGTACGTACCGTTCGGTATACGGCGCTTTCAATAGTTGACGTGCACAGACTGATAGGCTGTGGCTAAATCGTAAAAGCCACTGTTTATCAGTCTTTCTTTATTCAGCGCCCAAATCACAGCTTTGTTATTGCTGATATACCAATACTTTCTGCGACTGTTTGCTATTGTTGCCGCATAGTGTTCTGGGATTCCCAGCTTGACTAGATTTTTATATTTCGTTCTAGGTTTCTTCCACTGTTTCCATATGCACATGCGTATTCTGTGATAGAGCCATCCGTTGATATCATCTATGTTGTTCTTCATGCTTGCAATTCCGCAGTAGTTAAGCCATCCTCTTGCATATACTTTGATTTTCTCAAGGCTTGGCTTGATTGACTGACATCGCTTACGGGAAGATAACTCCTTCAGTCTGGACTTAAACTTCTTCCATGACTTCGGATGAACTCGGACATATATGCCTTTTCCGTTCCTTCCCAATGCAAAGCCAAGGAATTTAAAATTTCGGATTGCAAACACGCTGACTGTACGGCTCTTTTCTCGGTTGACTGTAAGTTTCAGCCTCTCCTCAAGATATTTTGTACTGCTTTCCAAGAGTCTCTCTGATGCTCGCTTGCTCTTTGCAAGAAGCACGATGTCATCTGCATATCTTATGCATGGAACACCTCT
>ERZ827181.2730-NODE-2730-length-14400-cov-4.131823_pt1 | contig 14400 bp, 9 predicted proteins | sample MGYA00519778_ERZ827181 | MGnify/ENA primary metagenome ERZ827181 (study PRJEB31778, sample SAMEA3449273) | human gut metagenome | biome: human gut; feature: human-associated habitat; material: faeces | place: United Kingdom | collected 2010/2012 ...
GTCTCATCCATCTTAACATCCTTCGCATGAACCTTAAGAATCTCGACACGACCTTTCAGATCCGGCTTATCTACTATGATACGGCGATCAAAACGTCCCGGTCTCAACAGCGCCGGATCAAGTACCTCCGGACGGTTTGTTGCTGCAAGAACAAGTAGTCCCTTATTCGTATCGAATCCATCCATCTCTGCAAGAAGCTGGTTTAATGTCTGCTCACGCTCGTCATTACCGCCACCGCCAAGTGCGCTGTCACGGCTCTTACCGATTGCATCGATCTCATCGATAAATACAATACATGGAGCCATCTGCTGTGCCTGTTTGAACAGGTCACGCACACGGGAAGCACCTACACCGACATACATCTCTACGAATGCAGATCCTGACAAGGAGAAGAACGGAACCTTCGCCTCTCCTGCAACTGCTTTCGCAAGAAGTGTCTTACCTGTTCCCGGAGGTCCTACAAGAAGTGCTCCCTTCGGAAGCTTCGCTCCGATGCCTGTATATTTTCCAGGATTATGCAGGAAATCAACAACTTCCTGCAAGGACTCCTTCGCTTCATCTTCACCTGCAACATCTAAGAATGTCACACCTGTCTGCTTCTCCATATACATCTTGGCATTGCTCTTGCCGATTCCCATCATGCCGCCGCCCTTAGACATCTTCTTCATAAGGAAATTAAACATGAATACAAGAAGTACGATCGGAAGGATCACTGTGATGAAGATATCCATGATCAGTGAACTTGCCGTATCCGGAATCTGGGATTTAAACTCTACCCCTGCCTTATCTAAACGCTTTACAAGTGTGTCATCTGATACATTTCCTGTGTAATAATCCGGTTCCTTGCTCTTGGAGCTACCCTGCATCTGACTGATCTGACCAAGCAGACTGTCCATAACATTTTCCTGATCTTCGCTTTCCTTAGAATCTGAACTATCACTCTGGTCTGCAGAAGCTTTCTCATTATCCTTTACTTCTGTAAGTTTTCCCTCTGCCTTTTCCTTTCTGGCGTCATCTGTCAAAACGATATTGATCCTTGAATTGGTAAATGTGACAGACTCTACTTTTCCATTATCAACTAATTTCAGAAATTTATCATAGCTGATCTCAGAAGCGCTTCCGCCCTGCATCATAGAATATAGGCCCATAACAACAAAAGTAACCAACAAGGTAGTGAACAAAATAATTCCCCAACCCTGTCGGTTCTTGTTCGGGCCTTTGTTTTTATTGTTATTCTCCATTTTTTTCCTCCAAAACTTAAATAGTGGTTATTTTCCAGCAAATCTTTTACCTTATTTGTAAAAAAACAACTACTTCCTACCATTATAAATAGTGGTTTTCCATAAATCAATAAAAAGATTATGAAAATATTGTAAAAACGTGCCGTTTCATAGTATACTAGAAAAGTAATGCCTGTTTATAACAGATTTATCTGTTAATAATAGTAATAACAGTTCGGCAAAATTTATAGTAAGGAAGATAAAACGATGAAAATTGGATTTGATAATGACAAATATCTGAAAATGCAGTCCGAACATATCCGCGAGCGTATCGGAAAATTCGGTGGCAAACTCTATCTTGAATTCGGTGGAAAGCTTTTTGATGACTATCATGCTTCCCGTGTACTTCCGGGATTTGAACCTGACAGCAAGCTGCGTCTCTTAAAGGAGCTCAGCGACCAGGCTGAGATCGTCTTTGCAATCAGTGCAAAAGACATTGAAAAGAATAAGATTCGTGGGGATCTTGGTATCACTTATGATTCAGACGTAATCCGCCTGATCGGTACTTACCGTGAGCAGGGACTTTTCGTTGGAAGTGTAGTAATCACACAGTTCTCCGGACAGGAAAGTGCACTTCTGTTCAAAAACCGTCTTGAGAACCTTGGAATCTCTGTATACATTCATTACAACATTCCGGGATATCCGTCCAACATTCCACTGATCGTCAGTGAGAATGGTTACGGAAAGAACGATTATATCGAGACTTCACATCCGCTTGTTATTGTAACAGCTCCGGGACCTGGAAGTGGAAAGATGGCTGTCTGCCTGTCTCAGTTATATCAGGAGCACCAGCGCGGAATCGAAGCCGGATATGCGAAATTCGAGACATTCCCTATCTGGAATCTGCCGCTGAAGCACCCGGTAAACCTCGCTTATGAGGCTGCTACAGCTGACCTTAACGATGTAAATATGATCGACCCATATCATCTTGAAGCTTATGGTGTAACAACTGTAAACTACAACCGTGACGTAGAGATCTTCCCTGTTTTAAATACAATCTTCGAGAAGATCTACGGTTCCAGCCCATACAAATCACCTACAGACATGGGGGTAAATATGGCCGGAAATTGTATCTGTGATGATGAAGCCTGCCGTGAAGCTTCCCGCCAGGAGATCATCCGACGCTACTATGCAGCACTCAATGCGCTTCTGAAAGGTGATGCTTCTGAGAAAGAAGCTGAGAAGATCGAGCTTCTTATGAATATGGAAGGAATCACTGTTTCTGACCGAAAAGTTGCTGTCAAGGCACTGGAGCGTGCTCAGCAGACAGGCGGACCTGCTGCCGCACTGGAGCTTGAAGATGGACGCATCATCACCGGAAAAACTTCCAACCTGCTCGGTGCGAGCGCTGCCCTTCTTGTAAACGTACTGAAGGAACTTGCCGGCATCGACCACAATGTCCATATCATCTCTCCGGAAGCAATTGAACCGATCCAGAAATTGAAAGTGGATTACCTGAACAGCAAGAATCCTCGTCTTCACACAGACGAGATCCTGATTGCACTTTCCGCAAGTGCTGCTGTCAATCCGATCGCTGAGCTTGCACTCTCCCAGCTTCCAAAACTGAAAGGATGCCAGGCTCATACTTCCGTAATGCTTTCAAGTGTTGATATCAAGACATTTAAAAAACTTGGTGTACAGCTCACAAGTGAAGCTGTGAACGAACGTCAGATTTTAAGCTAAAGACAAATCCTTACCAATACAGAAAGATATCACAAAAACCTCTCTGCGGTTTCAGGTATAACCACCTGCTGTCTGAGAGGTTTTTTTCTGCATTGCTCCCATTTTACAAAACTTTTTCGCCTACCTTCTTTACATTGCTTCGTTAAAATCACTTCATCCCATCTTTTTTCTATGTTTTTATCAAAAAAGTATTGTAATTTTTTTCTGAATAGGTGTATACTTGGAAAGTATTTTTTTTGATAACAACTATTCACGGAGGAGGAAAGACACTATGGCAGTAAAATATGTATTTGTTACAGGCGGAGTTGTATCCGGTCTTGGAAAAGGAATTACAGCTGCATCTTTGGGACGACTTTTGAAAGCGCGTGGTTACACTGTAACTATGCAGAAATTCGATCCTTACATCAATATTGACCCTGGTACAATGAACCCGGTACAGCACGGAGAAGTTTTCGTTACAGATGACGGTGCAGAAACTGACCTTGACCTTGGTCATTACGAAAGATTTATCGATGAAAGCCTGACAAAGAATTCCAATGTTACAACAGGAAAGATCTATTGGTCCGTTCTTCAGAAAGAACGCCGCGGAGATTTCGGCGGAGGAACTGTTCAGGTAATCCCTCATATTACAAATGAGATCAAGAGCCGTTTCTACCGTAATCCGGCTGCAAAAGATACTGAGATTGCTATCATCGAGGTCGGCGGTACAGTAGGTGATATTGAAAGCCAGCCTTTCCTTGAATCCATCCGTCAGTTTCAGCATGAGCGCGGAGCAGAAAATGTTATCCTGATCCATGTTACTCTGATTCCTTATTTAAGAGCATCTCAGGAAATGAAGACAAAACCGACACAGGCAAGTGTAAAAGAACTTCAGGGAATGGGAATCCAGCCGGATATCATTGTCTGCCGTTCCGAATATCCACTGGATGATGCAATGAGAAACAAGATTTCTCTGTTCTGTAATCTCCCGGCTGACCATGTACTTCAGAACCTGGACGTAGAATATCTCTACGAGGCACCACTTGCCATGGAGAAAGAACATCTGGCACAGGTTGTATGCGAGTCTCTGCATCTTGACTGCCCGGAACCGGATCTTACAGACTGGACCGAGATGGTTGAAAACCTTCGTCATCCAACACAGGAAGTGACTGTAGCACTGGTTGGAAAATATATCCAGCTTCATGACGCATACATCAGTGTTGTAGAAGCGTTAAAGCACGGCGGAATTTACACACACACAACAGTAAATATCAAATGGATCGATTCCGAAACTGTAACAGAAGAAAATGCTGAAGAACTCTTCTCTGACGTAAGCGGTATTCTTGTTCCTGGTGGATTTGGCCATCGTGGTGTAGAAGGTAAGATCACAGCGATCAAATACGCCCGTACACACAACGTTCCGTTCCTTGGTCTCTGCCTTGGTATGCAGCTGTCTATTGTTGAATTTGCAAGAAATGTCATCGGTTACAAAGATGCACACAGCATGGAGCTCAATCCGGATACAACTCATCCGGTCATCCACATCATGTCCGATCAGATTGGTATTGAAGATATTGGTGGTACTTTAAGACTTGGTTCTTATCCATGTGTACTTAAATACAATTCCCTTGCTTATAAACTGTATGGAAAGAAAGAGATTGAAGAGCGTCATCGTCATCGTTATGAAGTAAACAATGACTACCGTGAAGTTCTTGAAGAAAACGGAATGTCCCTTTGCGGACTTTCACCGGACAGCCGTATTGTAGAGATGGTTGAGATCCCTTCTCATCCATGGTTTATCGCAACTCAGGCGCATCCGGAGCTGAAATCCAGACCAAACAGACCGCATCCACTGTTCAAGGGATTCGTTGAAGCTGCACTGGAGAATCAGAAAGAGAAAAATAAATAGCAAAATTTTTAAAGTCACACTCTAAAGTGGACTCAAAAAAAGGATTTGATCATATCTGGCAAAACCCAGATGAATCAAATCCTTTTTCTATCTGACGACAGGTTCTTAAATTCCTGTCCTTCACTTATTATCAGCAGATTTCTTTTTCTCTGCTCTCTTTTTCATAATCAGCTCTTCAATCTTCCATCCGGCCCAGCCCGAGAATAGTCCGACGATCAATCCGCCGAGAACGTCGGTCGGATAATGTACCCCTACATATAATCTCGATAATGCGATCAAAGTAGCCAATACCATTGCCGCAATTCTCCATTTCTTCGGAAACACTTCCTTGCACTTGTAGATTGCAAATGCTGATGCAAAGGATGCACATGTATGACCGGAAGGGAAAGAAAAATCCTTCTGTTTCTCAATCATAAGTTCTAATTCCTGTATCACTTCATACGGCCTTATTCTGGCAACCACATTCTTTATCGCCACATTTGTGATCAGTGTTCCTATAATAAGTGCCAACGCTGATGCAAGCCCTGCCTTCCTTGTCTTCTTAGGAATCAGTAGAACAATCGTTAGAAGAATCCAGAAGATTCCAAAATCTCCAAGATGCGTGATCCCTTTCCAGAACCAGTCCATCCAGTCATGACGGATATATTCTTGAATAAAAAGCAGAATGTTCTGATCTAATTGTAAAATAGTGTCCATTTCCTTTTTTCACCTCTTTCAAATCATTTTCCCAGAACGGTTTCTTTCAAAAACAATTCCTTCACTACAGATTCATATACTACACATTTCTCACATTTCTTAATCTTCTTGAAATACTTCCTTCCATCTGTAAAGATGGGATGAAGATAGAACCACATTTCTTTCATCTTATAAAGAATCGTTCGGTCTCCTGACATTTCTTCACAATATGCCGCATAGAGAACATCATGGAATTTCTTTAGCTCTTCTATCGTTGCGGCACTTCCGCCTTTTAGCTTTCTTCCAAGTGCCGGATCGGCCAGCACGCCGCGCCCCATCATCACAGTATCTGTCTGTGGAAATCTTGTTTTTAACTTCTCCATATCTTCCACGGTACAGATATCCCCATTATAGCAAAGCGGATGTTCGCTATGTTCCACTGCCCATGCATATGTATCAAGCTTTGGTGTGTTCTTATAGAACTCCTTCTGCACACGCGGATGAATGATCAGCTCCTTCAGCGGATATTTATTATAGATAGGAAGGATTGTCTCAAACTCCTCCGGATCTTCCATTCCGATTCTTGTTTTGATTGAGATTTCCAGATTACATTTTGCAAAAACCGCATCCAGAAATCGATCCAGCTTCTGTGGCTCATCCAGGAATCCTGCTCCTCTCCCCTTCGTCACAACAGTTCGAGACGGACATCCAAGATTCAGATTCACTTCCTTATATCCATAATCTCCAAGCTTCTTTGCTGTGCACAAAAAATCTTCCACGTTATTCGTAAGGATCTGCGGCACTGCATACATTCCCTGATTATGCTCCGGCATCACATCCTTCTTCTCTCTTGTGCTGAAATTTCCTTTCTGATTCGGACTGATAAACGGAATAAAATACTTATCGAATCCGTCAAAGCACTGATGTAATGCATTTCTATAAATATGTCCTGTAATCCCCTCCAATGGGGCAAGATATAAATTCATTGATCGTTCTCCTGACTTTTTCCACTTCTTTGCATTGTTTTTAACAGTAATAACATTTTTATCATACCCCGACTTTCTTGTCAAGAATATTTACTTATGCTAAACTAATGTATATAAGAAAAAAATGGGAGGATTTATTTGTTTATGAATACACTAAAAAAATTCATCCACTACTATGGCCCGTACAAAACGGTCTTTTTTATTGACCTTCTCTGTGCAGCCATTATCAGTCTTGTGGATCTTGCTTATCCGCAGATTCTACGAAGTGCTACCAAGACACTTTTTACTCAGGATAAAGCAATTATCCTACAGGCGCTTCCGTGGATCGCGATCGGACTCTTTATGATGTATGTCATCCAAAGCTTCTGCAAATATTATGTCAGCTGTCAGGGACATATCATGGGAGCTCAGATGGAACGTGATATGCGCCGTAAACTGTTTGACCATTATGAAAATCTTTCTTTTTCCTATTATGATCAACATAACACCGGACAGATGATGAGCCGTCTTGTTTCTGATCTGTTTGATATTTCCGAAGCTGCCCATCACGGCCCTGAGAATTTATTTATCTCTCTTGTGAAGATCGTTGGATCTTTTATTTTCCTGTTTATCATTCAGTGGAAATTAGCGATTATTCTTCTTGCGATCGTTTTACTGATGATCTTCTTCAGTGCAAAGCAAAATCGTAAGATGCAGGCTACCTTCCTTGATAACCGCAGGAAGATTGGTGATGTCAATGCTTCTTTGCAAGACTCCCTTGCTGGAATCCGTATTGTGCAGTCTTTTGCAAATGAAGATATTGAACGTGAGAAATTTCGTGTTGGAAATGAGGCATTTTTAGATTCCAAGCGTGATAATTATCGTGCTATGGGAAGTTTTCAGAGTGGAAATACATTTTTCCAAGGAATGATGTATCTTGTCACTTTACTTGCTGGTGGTTATTTTATCGCTCTTGGCCAGATGAGTGCTGCTGACCTTGCTATGTATGCATTGTATATTGGAATCTTTATCAGCCCGATTCAGATTCTTGTAGAATTAACAGAAATGATCCAGAAAGGTATGTCTGGTTTTATCCGTTATCAGTCTGTTATTGATATTGAACCTGAGATCACAGATTCTGTTGATGCCGTTAATATGAAACATCCTGATGGGGATATCTGTTATCATGATGTCTCATTTAGTTACGAGGATAATGAGATTGTATTAAATCACATTGATTTCACGATCAAATCAGGAAAATCCATTGCACTCGTTGGACCTTCCGGTGGTGGAAAAACAACGATCTGTTCTCTGCTGCCTCGATTTTATGATACTACAGATGGTTTGATTACGATCGGTGGTCAGAATATCAAGGATATAAAATTAGAGAGTCTTAGAAGCTCCATCGGTATTGTTCAACAGGATGTTTATCTATTTGGCGGCAGTGTCAAAGAAAATATTGCTTACGGAAACCCTGATGCAACCTTTGATGAAATTGTCGAAGCTGCTAAGAAAGCCAATATCCACGATTTTATTATGACATTACCTAATGGCTATGATACTTTCGTTGGAGAACGTGGTACAAGATTATCCGGTGGTCAGAAGCAAAGAATCTCTATTGCAAGAGTTTTCTTAAAGAACCCGCCAATCTTAATCTTAGATGAAGCTACCAGCGCATTAGATAATGAAAGCGAGCAGCATATCCAGAAGAGTCTGGACGCCTTGTCTGAAAATCGAACAACGATCACGATCGCCCATCGTTTATCAACGATCCAGAATGCAGATGAAATTCTTGTTATCGATGGACAAACGATCAAAGAACGAGGAACACATGAAGAACTAATTGCCTCTGGCGGTCTTTATGCTAAATATTATCATATGATGTAAGTGTCAAAAGTACAACAACATTGAAACCTATTTTGTTTAGAACTGTTTATAAATTCTTTAGAATTGTTCATACTTTGTATATTGAATGCCTCGGGGATTTTGGTATACTTAAGACATAGTTTTTCATATATATTTTTTAATCCTCTCTTTTCAGAAAAGTAACCGCCCAGATGGGCGGTCTTTTTTATATCATATACATTTGAACGAGTATGTCAAATTACTGCTGAAACGCATTCAACAGATTAGGAATCATCTGTTTCTTACGTGACATAACTCCAGGAAGAATTGCAACTTTATCTTCTGGTGTTACACCAAATCCGCGTTCGATCACTCCCTCAGCTTCTGGTCCGCAGATCAGCAGATGTGTTGTTTCCTCTAAGATGTTTGTTAACATAAAGAATACGTAATCAAGTCCCTGTTCTTCTTTCACAGAATCCATATATTCAAGGATTGATGCTTTGATATCATCTAATTCTCCCTGATCCATGGATGTAATCTGTCCAACACCAAAATCAATTGTATCGGCATTGAATTTCTTATAATCCATGTAGAAGATCTCGTTTGGAGTCTTACCACTTAAATCACTTCCTGCACGGAACATTGCTTTAGCATGTTCTTCTACATCAATTCCTGCGATCTGTGCTAATTCTCTCGCGATCTGTTCGTCCACTGGTGTACATGTTGGAGAACGGAACATTAATGTATCAGAAAGAATTGCAGAACACATTAATCCTGCCATCTCTTTTGTAATCTCGATTCCCTGTTCACGGTACATCTGAGCAACGATCGTTCCTGTACATCCAACTGGCTGATTTCTGAAGTAAACTGGTGATACAGTTTCCACACTTCCGATTCTGTGGTGGTCGATGATCTCCATGATCTCACATTCTTCTAATCCTTCGACTGCCTGTGATACTTCATTATGGTCAACTAAGATTACCTGTTTCTTGTTGAATTCTAAGATACGACGTCTGGAAATAAATCCTACAAATTCGTTATCTGCATTCAATACAGGGAAGTAACGGAAACGTTTCTTTGTCATCTCTTCTTTGACATCATCTACAAAATCTGTTTCATTGAAAGATACGATCGTATCTGTTGCCATGATATAAGATACTGGCATCGCCTGGCAGATCAAACGGCTTGCTGTAAATGTATCATATGGTGTTGTGATGATTCTGCAGTTCTTTTCCTTTGCAAGTTCTAATACTTTATCAGTAACTTCTGTACCCATGCATACTACAACACACTGTACTCCTGTCTGGATCGCACCAATCTGTGCATCTTCACGGTTTGCAACGATCACTGTATCTTTAGCTGTTACAAATTCTTCCATTGTATCAACACTTGCGGCAGATACTGTTAACTTACCTTCTGTGATATATCCTTCGATATCTCCTGCCTGAAGTGTTCCATCTAATGTTTCTACAACATTTTTATATGGTGTTTTTGCTTTGGCAAGGATTTCATTGTCATAAACATCCATGTCTGCTTTCAACACATCACTGATGGATACCAGACCGATCATTTTCTTTCCATCTAATACTGGAAGAGACACGATCTTCTCTGTCTGCATCATTTCACGTGCAGATTTCAGGGAATCTGTCGCTTTTGCACCTTTAACTAGATTTAAATTTACGTCTTTTAATCTTGGTCTTACATCACTAACATATTTTGGATCTTTAATTCCAAATGTATCCAATACATATCTTGTTTCGCCGTTGATATTACCGGCACGATATGCTTCGTATCCATTTCCTTCCACTTGATTCTTTAAGTTTGCGTATGCGATCGCAGAACAGATGGAATCTGTATCTGGATTGCGATGTCCAATGACATATACTTTTTTCATTGTTCCTCCTTCTTTCTTGGCAGCCGTATTATGAATGTCGTATACTCATTCTGGCTTTTTGCTTTGATAGTTCCATCATGAAGCTCTATGATCTCCTTCGCGATCGCAAGTCCAAGACCTGCCCCGCCAGTTTCAGAAGATCTTGCTTCATCTAATCTGTAAAATTTCTCAAACAGGTTATTTAATTGATGTTCTGGTATAGTCTTTCCCTGATTCCTGACTAAAATCTCTGCGTTATCTCCATCGATCATTCCATAAACCTCGATGAGAGAATTCGGATAACAATACGATACTGCATTCCTTAACAGATTCTCAAAAACCCTGGCAAGCCTGTCCGGATCACCATAAATTAATATTTTATCATCTACCTCTATCTTCCACTCTAATCCTTTCTGCTTAAATACCGCAGCAAAAGAATCCATCACCTGTTCAAGCAGAACATAAAGATAAAATTCCTTTTTGTCCAAGGTAATATTCTGAAGATTATACCTTGTAATTTCAAAGAACTCATTGATCAGTTCTCCAAGACGTTTCGCTTTCTCAAGAGAAATTCCTATATACTTAGCTCTTTGTTCTTCCGACATATCCGGCGATTCATTTAACAATGATAAATATGCAATGATCGACGTCAACGGTGTCTTCAGATCATGAGCAAGATAGACGATGATATCATTCTTTCTCTGCTCACTTTCTTCTGCAATCCGCCTCTGTTCTTTCAACGTTCCTTTGATCTCATTTAATTTATTCTCCAAAGGATTCAACTCTGGTGGGAGCAATATGCGGTCTTTGGATTCATTTAAGATCATCTGGATCCCGCCTTCAACCTGTCTTAGGTATGTCGTGAATTTTGACATACCCAGATAAAAGCTTAACAAAAGCAGCACAAAAAATCCAGCACCAATGATCATTGTTTTATTTTGTACAAAGATCAGACGATATACACGGATCGCTTCCAGTTCATCCATCCCGATCCGTTCAAATATATAAACGACCGTTTTGGCAAATGGATCCTGAAATACACCATCTACAAATATATCAAGTACAAAATATCCAATACATGCAACGATCAAACTGATTCCCAATGTCTGTAGTATGATCCTTATCTTTAAACTTCTGTATTTACTCCTCAACTTTGTATCCAACTCCCCAGACTGTCTTGATCAATTCTTTGTGTCCCATGACCTCTCCCAGCTTCTCACGGAGATGTCTGATATGTACCATAACTGTATTATTGTTGTTCTTAAAATACTTTTCTTTCCATACCTGCTCAAAAAGATTCTCTGAGCTTATAACCTTCCCGCGGTTCTGTGTCAGAATCCATAAAATTGAAAATTCTAGCGGTGTCAATGTAATTTCTTCTTCTCCATAAGTACACTGGTGTGTTGCACGATTTAAGATAAGACCTGCGATCTCCTGTGTATCTTCCTGATTCATACCGCTTCCATCGTTGTATCTTGTAAATCTTCGAAGCTGTGCCTTCACTCTTGCCATCAATTCCAACGGCTCAAATGGTTTCTCAATATAATCATCAGCTCCCAATGTCAATCCATTGATCTTATCCATGGAAGATACTTTCGCTGTCAGCATGATCACAGGGAAATTGTGTGTTAAACGGATCTGTTTTAAAATCTCAAATCCATCAATATCTGGCAGCATCACATCAAGGATCGCCAGATCAATATTCTCATGTTCTACACACGCCAAGGCATCCTTTCCATTGTAAAATTTATGTACATTATAATTTTCATTCTTTAAATATAATTCAATAAAGTCAGCAATCTCTTTCTCGTCATCTACTACTAATACAGTTGACTGTCTCATTCGCTTCCTCCTTACTCTTTACCACCCTGAATCACATGAAATCTTGCTTCTTGGCTTTCTTCTTCCACTTCTGTTCTCGTATGTCCCTTGAGACTATATAATGGTACAGTTTTATAAAGCGTACGGATCAATTCACAAAGGATCCTTTGATGTTCTTTATCTTCTTCGTCCAGAAGATTCACATACGCAGATGTAATCTCTTCATAAGTCAATCCATTTTGAATCTTAACAACCAGTGATTTTACGATCATCATAACCTTATACTGATCATTCTCGATATTCTTCATCACAAAATCATATAATTCTGGGATTCCATCCCAGCCTCCAATTCCATTGCCTAGTGCCAGATTCTTATATTCATCTTCACTGTAACGTTTCCATGATAAATCTTCCCTAAGGCTCCACTGAATAAATACTTCGTTGCGGTTTTCTACCTCACGGCTTGCCAGTAACAGTCTTGAATTCATCTGATTTCTTAATAAGATTCCTGACTGCCAGAATACAATACGGAGTAATATAAATTCTTCCAACTCATCATAAGTCAGCTCTGGAAACATCTCTTCCTGGATCATCTGGCAGCACTCATAAATATCTAAAATACCATATAAAAACAACATTCCAAAAAGAATATTCTCAAGTCTGGTACCCTCTTCTAACTCTTCCTGAACTCTGCGGCTTTTCAGAGAGAAGAAAAAATTATCCTTTGCTTCCATATTCAATAAGATCGTATCGTCTTCATATGAGAGAAATCCAAGAAAATGTAACTGTTCAATCTCTCTTGCATACATCTCAGCGATCAGGCTCTCACCTTCCATATCCCAGCATTGCAGCAAGAATTCGATTGCTTCCTGCTGTAATAACTTAGTGATCAATTGTGGCATATCATAAAGTTTCTCTGCTATCTTCTCTGCCAGAGATACCTCATTTTCATCCTCATGAAACGCAATATTGATTCGTTCTGATAAAACCATCAGGTTGACTCTTGGATTGGTCGAAAGTTCTTCTATATAAGTTCGTCTTGATTCTTCAATTCTTGCCATCGCCCGATCCCTCCTTTGTCTTAATCTTATAAAGTATATCTTATCGAGCTTCTTCCGTCCAGTGGAACAGGCATAAAGAGTCGTCTAAAATAATTCTTTAATTCGGTTTATATTCTCTTTTGTGACACGGTATCCCATATCATACGTTTGTTTTAATACATCAATGTCTTTCTCCAGACTATCGATCGTATATTCCGGTCTTAGGATCACTGCCTTTCCTTCCCTCTCTAACTGCTCACAATACCTAACTGTTTTGTTATATCTTATATGACGATTTAACAGCAGTTCCGGTAAATGTGGATATTTTCTCTTGAGAAGTTTTGCCGCAGCTTTGTTACTCTTACTTAATTCTTTTCTATACCCTTCTGGCCTTGTCAGTACGATCAGATTCTTCTCATTCCCATCTTCTATTGATCGTCTGATCGGAATCGGATCTGCAATTCCACCATCATAATAAGGCTTTCCATCTACTTTGATCGTTGGAAATACAAACGGGATCGCACAAGTTGCTCGAAGCATCGTACACTTCTTATCCAGTTTCATTCCATCTTTGTATTCTGCCTTCCCTGTCCATGCATTTGTCACACCGACCTTGATCGTTCCTTTGTATTCATTGAATGTCTTCCAGTCAAATGGATACAGTTTGTTTGGGATCGTGTCATATACGAAATCCAGTCCAAAAAGACTTCTATCTTTCAATAGATTCCTCGCTCCCATGTATCTTTTATCATTCCTGTGGTTCATCAGGATCTTTAAATTTCTTTCCTTTTGTTTGGATATATAGGAAAAACCATCACAGATTCCCGCAGATACTCCGATCATATAAGGAAACATGATATCTTCATCCAACAGTGCATCCATCACTCCTGCACTAAAGATTGGACGAAATGTTCCTCCTTCTAAAATAATACCAGGCATCTTTATGCCCTCCTCATCTTCTTATGTTTCGTAAACTTGTCTTATGTTGTGTCATGTGAGTTCTATAGACACTTGTTTTTTATTATATCACGTTTCGATTCTCCATTGTTACATTTTGTCAAAGATTTTCTTAAGAGATTTCGAAATTTTTGTGAATAAAATAGATATCGCTTCCTTTCATTTATTTCAAATTGGTCTGTAACGTATGGATCAATTCCTCAATAACAATTGGTTTGGATAAAAATCCATCCATACCACATTCCAGTGCTTTCTTTCTATCTTCATCAAAAGCATTGGCAGTCATAGCAAGGATCGTAATTTCTGCCAGTGCTGGATCATCCAGTGCACGGATCTGCTTTGCAGCCTCATATCCATTCATTACAGGCATCTG
>ERZ827181.2737-NODE-2737-length-14365-cov-3.753529_pt1 | contig 14365 bp, 10 predicted proteins | sample MGYA00519778_ERZ827181 | MGnify/ENA primary metagenome ERZ827181 (study PRJEB31778, sample SAMEA3449273) | human gut metagenome | biome: human gut; feature: human-associated habitat; material: faeces | place: United Kingdom | collected 2010/2012 ...
GGCCGCGGATCGTTCACCCGGCAGCAGAAATAGAAGTACCGGTCATCCGCCGCCAGCTTCGCCTCCGCCTGCCCGTCGGCGTTCTGACTGGAAAGTTTTTCAAACGGAAGCCACGCCGCCTCCATTTCGGAACGCTCCGGGCCTTCCGCTCCGCTCACCTTCTGCGGCAGCACGCCCGTCCAGTCGGAGAGGTTCCCGTCCACCGCACTGGTTTTACGCGCGATCCGGTTCACCCGCATCGTGTCGCGAAGCTCCGCCACACCGTCTTTGCCCGCGTCGAAAACGAAACTGCCCGGATACAGGTTGTCCGGGTCGGCGGCTCCCGCCGTGACCTTCACCGCCACCTCGCGGGTTTCAAAGGGCTTCAGCGTCAGTTGCTCCGGGCAGTCGAGCTTCAATCGGCCGACCGAAGCCTTCAGCGTTCCCGTCAGCTCGCGGTTCAGCAGATTATGTATCTGCAGCCGCAGCACCGCGCCGGGCGTCACCGGGTCGAGGAAGTCATACGCTTTGAGTTCCACCGGAGTCATTCCCTCCAGCTGTCCCTGCCGGAGCGCGTTGTCCATCTCGGCGGCTCCTCCGGCGCGCAGCGGCCGCACGAAGTGGCTGACATTGCCGAGGTCGAGCACATATCCGCCGCCCTGCGGCGCGATCTCGTTGCCGTACCGGACGTACACGGCGTAAGCGCCGGGCGAAGCCGGAAAGCGGAAGGTCACGCCTTCAAAGCCCCACGGCTGTTTCAGCAGCCCTTTCCACTCCGCGATCAGGTTGTCGTCACCGATCCGGAAGAACGGCAGCCGCCGGGCGGCCTCCCGTTTCGCCTCCTCCCACTGCGGCGTACCGGGTTTGAGCGCGTCAAGCTCTGCGGCGCGGCGCGCCTGTTCCAGCATTTCGGGGGTCAGCTGGGGGATGATAACGGTTTGGGAATGTTCCTGCAGGGTCGGCTTTTTGTTGCTGTTCTTACGGTTCTCTGTGTTGGGCAAGGCGCTTTTCCTCCTTCCGCATGAATCTGATCCTTTCTGCGCGCTGGGCCAGGCGGTCCAGCCATTCGGGGAAAGCACCAGCCAATACAATGGCAAAGCATACGCCGGTTTCGTATACGCTGTAATAGCGGAACGCCGTTGCCATTGCGCCCAGGAACAGGCCGTAAATCAAACGGCTGCTCCAGCGGTTGGGCTGCACCACCGGCTCGCACGCCAGGAATATCCCGCCAAACAGCATGCTGCCGGAAAGCAGGATATACTTTTCCAGGTAGATGCGCTGGCGCACATATTCCCATGGGGCACTCAGGGCTGGAAGTTCGTTCAGGTTGGGCAGCAGCCAGGGCACCAGTACGCATACCGCAAGGTACGGCACAAAGGTAGAAAGCTGCATGTGGCCGCGCACCAGCAGGTACAGCCCACAGGCCACAATGACCAGAATAGCGCAGCAGCCCAGCGGCCCAGCCACATTACCGGTCAACAGGTTGATGGTACTGTCAGACGGCAGGCCGCCGGCAGACAGGGTGGTGTTGCTGCCTTGGGTCAGCACCACTCCGGTGCTGCTGAAAAGTGCCAGCACTGTACCCGGTGCCGGGTAGGACGACATGACTCGCGGCCATGCCAGCGTTGCCGCCACCAATCCCACCGCCGCCGGGTGGAAGGGATAGTGCCCCTCTCCGCCGAACGCTTCTTTGACAAGCACGGCAATGATCGTTGCCGTGACCACCATATAATACGGGGCCGAAGCCGGCATCATCAGCACAATCAGCGCAGCAAAAGCTTCGCTGGAAGGCTCATGTGCGCGGTACCCCGCCGCATGCAGCGGGGTAACAACACAGTCCGCCACATACGCAGTCAGCAGCCCGGCCGCCATCATCAGCAGCGGGCGCGCTCCGTAATAAAAACAACTGACCGCCAAAAGCGGGACAGTGCAAAACAAAATGTCCCAATAATAATCATAGTTTACACTTTTGGTGATCTTATCATGACGTTTTGGCATGGATACTCCTTTGGGGGTTACAGCGCCCGAACCTGTTTGGCCAGCGCGGCACGGTCCTGCGCCTTAAAGAACGCGCTGCCCATGACCAGCACACTGGCTCCGGCCTGGGCGCACAGGGAGGCGGTTTCGGTGTTAATGCCGCCGTCCACCTCAATGCGGGGGGAAACACCGCGCCGGTTGCACTCTGCCTTGATGGCTGCCACACGGCTGACGGTTGTGGGGATGAACTTCTGCCCGCCAAAGCCGGGCTCCACCCCCATGACCAGCACCAGATCCAGTTCATCCAGGTAGGGGAACACTGCCTGCGGCGGGGTAGACGGGCTGATGGTCAGGCCCACCAGGCACCCAGTCTCCCGCACAGCGGCAATGGTCTGCCCCACATGGTTGGGCACAGCTTCAATGTGGAAATTGATCAGGTTTGCCCCTGCTGTCGCAAAATCCTGTGCATAGCGTGCAGGGTCGGAGATCATCAGGTGAACATCATAAAATGCTTCCGGCACGGCCTTTTTCAGGCATTTCAGCACCGGCGCGCCATAGGTGATGTTGGGTACAAAGTGGCCGTCCATCACATCAAAATGCACCATGTCTGCACCGCACACCATAGAATCGGCCGTTTCGGCAGCAAGGTTGGCAAGATCGGCAGACAGGATGGAAACACTCAATTCCGTCATTGCTTTGTCCTTTATCTCAAATTGCACCGCATCATTCCCGCCGCAGCGGTATTTGGAATCATGCGGTTTTGCTATAAATCCTGGTTTACGCCTGCCTTATGCTTTGTACTGGTTGATCTTATCCATCTGCACAGCAACGCAGGCCAGCGCGCTTTCAATTACCTTGTCCATATCATAGTACTTATACTCGCCCAGGCGGCCGCCGAACACAACGTGCGGCTCGGCATCGGCCAGTGCCTTGTACTTGGCGTACAGGGCGCTGTTCTTGTCATCGTTGACCGGGTAGTACGGCTCGTCGCCCGGCTTCCACTCAGCGGAGTATTCGCGGCTGATGACCGTCTTGGTGCCCGGCTCGGTGGAGCCGAACTCAAAGTGCTTGTGCTCAATGATGCGGGTGTACGGGGTTTCGGCATCGGTGTAGTTGATGACAGCGTTGCCCTGATAGTTGGGGCAGGCCAGCGTTTCGGTTTCAAAGCGAACGCTGCGGTACTGCAAGGTGCCCAGGGAGTAATCAAAATAAGCGTCAATGGGGCCGGTGTAGATCACACGGTCAGCCAGAGCATCCAGTTCAGCCTTGTTAGCCAGGTAGTTCACACCCAGGCGAACTTCCACACCCTGCAGCATGTTGGCCACCATCTGGGTGTAGCCGCCGTTGGGAATACCCTGATACAGCGCATTGAAGTAGTTGTTATCAAAAATCAGGCGCACCGGCAGGCGCTTGATGATGAACGCCGGCAGCTCAGTGCAGGGGCGGCCCCACTGCTTTTCGGTATAGTGCTTGACCAGCTTTTCGTAAATATCGGTGCCGACCAGGTTGATGGCCTGCTCCTCCAGGTTTTTGGGCTCGGCGGTAAAGTGGGCAGCACGCTGCTCCTCGATCTTTGCCTCGGCCTCGGCGGGGGTCACAACACCCCACATCTTGTTGAAGGTGTTCATGTTGAACGGCAGGTTGTACAGTTCGCCCTTATAGTTTGCCACCGGAGAGTTGGTATAGCGGTTGAACACAGCGAACTGGTTCACATAGTCCCACACTTCTTTATTGTTGGTATGGAAGATATGTGCGCCATAGCGGTGGACATTGATGCCCTCAACATTTTCGGTGTAGATATTGCCGGCAATGTGGTCGCGCTTATCGATCACCAGGCAGCTTTTGCCTGCCTTGGTAGCCTGCTGTGCAAACACTGCGCCAAACAGACCAGCGCCGACGATCAGGTAATCATACTGTTTCATGGGGAACCTCCTTGTTATTTGGCAGAATGGCTGAACGGATCAGCGGAACGGTTTTTCCACTGCTGCACCTGCTGCAGGTGGAATTCAAAATCGCGGTCATCCTTTGTCAGCTGGCTGGAAAGGATCACGCCGGAAATAAACAGCAAAAGCGCCGCCACCAGTACGCAGGCACACACGATCAGCGTAGGGAAGCGCGGCACAAGGCCGGTGGCAAAATATTCGCCCAGAACAGGGGCCAAAAAGCACAGGCTGATAATGCCAAGCACCGCAGCCAGGGTGCTGAAAAAGCCGAACGGGCGGTAGTTTTTATACAGCCGTGCAATGGTGCGCAGCACGCGGAAGCCGTCCGAATAGGTATTCAGCTTACTTTCGCTGCCTGCGGGGCGGTCACGATAGTCAATGATCACATTCTCCACCTGCATGTTGCGGTGCAGGGCGTGGATGGTCATTTCGGTCTCGATTTCAAAGCCGCGGCTCAGCACCGGGTAGGTTTTGACAAACTGGTAGCTGAACGCACGGTAGCCCGTCATGATATCCTTGATTTGGCCGCCGAAGAGGTTGTTGGTAAAAAAACGCACCAGGTCGTTGCCAAAATTGTGGAACGGGCGTTTGTTCTGGGTGTAATAGGTGGAGGAAAGCCGATCCCCCACCACCATATCAGCCTGGTGTTCGGTGACGGCTTTGACCATTTCCGGGGCCGCTTCCGCCGGGTAGGTATCGTCGCCGTCCACCATGATATAGGCTTCGGCGTCAATTTCGCGGAACATGCGGCGGATGACGTTGCCTTTGCCCTGCTGGTATTCGTGGCGCACCACGGCACCGGCTGTGCGGGCCAGCTCTGCCGTGCCATCGGTAGAGTTGTTATCGTACACATAGATCGTAGCTTCCGGCAGAACGCGGCGGAAATCCATCACAACCTTTTGTACTGTCTGAGATTCGTTATAACAGGGGATAAGAACTGCTATTTTATCCAATGATATTCACTTCCCTTTTGCGGGTAGATTTTTGTGTTTCAGGTGCGTGATTTTTTGGTATGCAGCGGGGTGGGTTATACAGCTTGATGCATGTAACATCTGTGCACAGCGTAGGCGCACCGCATGTCCCCCTGCGTAAGAGGTATTTCCCTATCCTGCAGGGCGAGGCAGCCCCACCCTGCCGAACCGTTATGTGCTTCTATTTTTCGGGGGCTGTCCCAACCACTCTTACGCTTCCGCGCACTTTTTGATCTCGTCCAGCCAGAACCGTGCGGTTTTCTCCCAGCTGTACTTGGTCAGCACTTTGTCCGGCGGGGCCGCAGGCTTGGCAAACAGCGCGTCAAGATCCACATCATAGTCATAGGGGTCAAAGTAGCGGGCGGTATCGCCATACAGCTCCGGCAGGCAGCTGGCACGGGCCAGGGCGATGGGTGCCCCCAGGCTGAGCGCTTCCAGCGGCGGAATGCCGAACCCTTCAAACACAGCGGGGTGCAAAAAGCCTTTGCAATTCTGCATCAGCGCTTTGTTCTGGCCGTCCGTCACATAGCCGGGGTAAAAGATATTGCTGGTGTTTTGGGCAGCGTCTGCTTCGGCGCTGCCAAAGGCAGCAAGGTCCTTGCCGCCGGCCACAACAAAGGTTTTATCCGGGTTGCGGGCGGCAACCTCACGCACCCACTTAAAGTTTTTGTGCCCGGCCAGGCTTCCCAGTGCGTAATAATACTCTTTTTTCTTCACGCCAGGCAGCTTGTCAAACACCGTCATGTCCGGCTGGACGTTCTGCAGATGCTCCCAGCCGTTATAGGTCACACCGATCTTATCCAGTGGGATGCCCAACCGCTCGCTGATCAGGTGGCGCTGGTTATCACTGACGGTGAACACCCGCTGGGCAAACCATTTGGTGGAAAGGCAGTGGAACCAGAACTTGAAGCGGAAAAACGCACGGTCGGTTTTCATTACCAGGGGGCGGATATCATGCAGCACCACCACGCTGCGGCGGGTCATGAGCATATCGCTGGCAAGGCCAACGTAAAAGGCGTGGTGTTTGCGCAGGTAGCGCGGCAGCACCACCAGATTGTAACTATACTTAATGGCCTTGAGCGGAACAATTTTGATGTTTTTCAGTTCGGGCAGGTGCAGCGGGCGGCCATCGTCCCGGTAGCACAGCCGCACATCCAGGCCGGTGCCCTCCAGCAGGGGGTCCAGCCGGGTCACAACTTCATACACAAAGCGCGGAATGCCCGTGATGGGGTCACACAGCACTGTGCCATTGATCACAATGGGGTTCACTCTTCGGCCTCCTTGGCGGTTTCGTGGTGAGAGCAGGCTTCCAGCTCACGCTGCCAGTCCGCATAGCGGCGGGTGCAGTAATCCCGCAGCTCGTCCTCAAAGCGCTGCTCGCTGAAGCTGCGGCTGTGTTCCCGGATCTGCTGTGGGGGATAAGCCACGCCTTCGGTCTCAAACTTCTGGATGCAGGCTTCCAGGCTTTCGGGTGTCTGCTCGTCAAACAGCAGGCCGGTTTTGCCGTCCAGCACAGTCTCACAGGCGCCGCCGCGGCCAAAGGCCAGCACCGGGGTGCCTGCGCTCTGGGCTTCCACAGGGGTAATGCCAAAATCCTCCTCGCCGGGGAACAGGAACGCCTTGGCGCGCAGATAATAGCCGCGCACCTCTTCGTCGCTCAGGCCGCCGCCCAAAAAGCGGATGGTCGGGCCAGCCATGGCGCGCAGCTTGTCGCCCTCGCCGCCGCCGCCGATCACGATCAGCGGCTTGTTCAGCTTGGTGCAGGCTGCCACAGCCAGGTCAATCCGCTTGTACCAGGTAAAGCGGCCCACCACAAGGTAAAAATCCTCTTTGGGCACAAAGGGTTCTTCGTTGATATGCACGCAGGGGTAGATCACATCACTGTCGCGCCGGTAATATTTTTTGATGCGCTTGGCAATATAATGCGAGTTGGCGATAAAATAGTCCACCCGGTCCGCGGCGCACTTATCCCACTGGCGCAGCTTGAGCATCTGGCCGGGCATGACCGCCCGCACCAGCGCGTTGGCATTGTTGCGGTAGGTATAATAAAAATCCCAGACATAGCGGGTGGGCGTATGGCAGTAGCAGATATGCACGGCGTCCGGCCGGGTGATCACGCCCTTGCTGCAGGAAGAGCAGGACGAAATGACCATATCGTATTCCGAAAGATCCAGTGCTTCAAACGCGCGGGGCATCCACGGCAGCATGGCACGGTACAGCTTGGTGGCAAAAGGCAGCTTTTGGAGATAGGTGGTGCGGATATCATAATCCTTGAACCACGCAGGCATGTTGTTTTCGTCATAGACGAGGGTATAGATGGGTGCATCAGGGAAAACATGGTGCATACAGTCCACCACGCGGTCTGCACCGGCGTATGCCACCAGCCAGTCATGCACAATGGCTACCTTCGGCTTGCCGTTTTTCATCCTCAGCCCTCCTTTGGTTGGTTACTGGATCTTTTCATCGTTGACCATTTTGCCGCCAAACACGGTGCGGAACAAAATTTTGATATCCAGTGCAACGGTCCAGTTTTCGATGTACCAGATATCATAACGGATACGCTCCGCAATATCAGTGTCACCGCGCAGGCCGTTGATCTGCGCCCAGCCGGTCAGGCCGGGGCGCACCTGCTGGCGCACCAGGTAACGGGGAATTTCTTCCTTAAAATGCTCTACATGGAACGGGATCTCTGGCCGCGGGCCAACCAGGCTCATATCCCCTTTTAATACATTGAAAAACTGCGGCAGTTCATCCAGGCTGAATTTGCGGATAATGCTGCCGAACCGCGTTTTGCGCGGGTCGCTGTTGGTGCTCCAGGCCGAATCCTCGGCGGCGTTCACCCGCATGGAGCGGAACTTATACATCATAAAGGGGCGTTTGTTCAGCCCCACGCGCTCCTGCTTAAAGATGATCGGCCCAGGGCTGGACAGCTTGACGCCGATGGCTACCCCCAGCATGATGGGGCTGGTGAGCACGATCAGCACCAGGCTGCCCACCACATCCATGGCGCGCTTGATAAAGGCGTTCAGGATATTATCAAACGGCGTCTGCCGGATGTTGATGAGCTTACAATCGCCCAGCACATCAATGGTGGGGCGGGCGGGCAGGTAATCGTTATAAAACGGCACCATGGTAATGCGGGTGCCGTGCTTATCGCAGGCGGCAAAGGCGCGGGTCAGCATGTGCATCTCGGCGGCATCCAGGGCCACCACCACCTCGTCAATGCCGGGTTCATCCAGCGTGACTTCCATTTTGTCATATCCGCCCAGGTAGCGCACATCCAGGTCCGGGTTGGCATAAGGCGCCAGGTAGCCATCCACATGGAAGCCATAATACGGGTTATGTTCGAGTGCCAGCAGGTACTCGGCAGCCATATCGCCGCCGCCGACCAGCAAGATATGGCGCAGGTCCTCCCCTTTCCGGTTGCGGGCACGGTCATACCAGCGCTTGATCATCCGCTTGAAGATCAAAAAGCCGGTGCTGAACCCGTACAGCAGCAGCATGACCCCGCGGGAGAAGTTTTGCAGGCGGAAAACGAAGAGCAGCGCCATAAAGCCCACCACGCCCAGCGCGTTGCCAAACGCAATGGTGGTGCTACGCTGCCACAGCCCCCGCAGGCGGGAGGGGTTATACAGCCCGCGGCTCCAATAGAGCAGCACCATCACCACGGCGTAGCCCGCCCACCCCAGGGCAACCATAGGGCTGCGGGCAATATCCAGTGCCGGGCCGGCGCCGCCCTCCTCAAAAAAAGGCAGCCAGTTAAAGCGCAGGAAATTGGCCAGCAGGTATGCGGCAATCAGCAGCACAATATCAATCACACTGCTGATCAAGCCCCTGATACGCTGATTTTCACTGAGCAATCCTGCTGCCCCCTCTCTGTACGCCATATTTCAATCATTTTAGTATATCATAAAATCCATCCGGTTTCAACCAACGGCAGTTTTGCTGCGGCGCTGAAGCAGATTTTACAACTTTCCACTCCCGCTGCCGGACCTGCAGTTTTTTCCGCGTTACTCGAAGAAGTACTCCCAATCCTGATACGTCGCATTCACTTCAACTGCGTTTACCTGCGGGTACACGGTGCCGCTGCCGGATTTTGCCGTCAGCAGAATTTGCCCCACACCGTTGGAAATGGTGATAGGCACCTCGTAACTGTCGCGGTCGGTGGGCAGGTAGAAATCGCCCTGGTTGGTGTCGCGTTCCGCGGCGGCGCAGAGTTCGTTTTCCGTCACACAGGTCACATGCAGGAACTGCCGGTCAAACGGGTGGTCCATGCTGTCAGCGCTGACCAGCCCATAGTGCAGCGTTACATCCGCCACACCGCAAAAATCCGCGTCCGCCGCCGTTACGGTCACCAGCACAGTGCCATCTCCCTGCAGGGTGGCAGCGGTCGTGGTTTCCACGTTCAGATTGTTATCGGTTCCGGTGCGCTCCCAGAAAAGGTGCATGCCGCCGGACTGGAAGGTGTTTGCCACCGGCTGCCAGTAACGGTACAGCTCCCGGTAGAACCACCAGTTGGCGTTGCGGCTCCACCGCTCCGGCGGGGCCACCTTGGGGCTGGGGGTCACGACAATGTCAAAATTCCCCTGCTGGAAGGTTTGCAGGTACGCCAGGCGTTGGCGATCCCCCAGGGCATGGATGATGTAATCCGTGCCGGTAGGCTGCAGCTGGCCAGTCATGGCTTCCAGCGCGCTGGAATAGGTGCCAAACAGCCGCTTGCCCGCCGTCAGTTCCTTTTCGGTTGCCAGCTTTTCGGCCTGGTCGCCGATCCAGCCGCCCAGCTCCGGCACAAAGGTATAGCCCTCGTGCCCGCCAATGCGGGTCTGCACCTGCCCGGCCATGCCGACGGCCAGCACAGCGGCCCCCAGCACCGCACAGCCTGCGGGCACAATGTGCGCTGCAACCTGCGGAAAGCTTACCTTTTGGCAAACCAGCAGCACCGCTTTGATGATACACGCCGGGGCCAGTACGGCAGCCAGTGCCGCCGCGCCGCCCGTGGGCCCATTGTTGGAGGCACTGACCATGCCGTACAGCAGGTTCCACAGCACCATGCCCAGTGTCAGGGCAAAGCCCCCGGCCGCCAACACAGCAGAGCGTTTGCTGCGGCAGACAAAAATACCGATGGCAAACGCCAGTGCCGCCGCAAGGCAGAACACTGCCGCGCCCGGCCAGTGCAGGTCTGCCACGCTGCACACCCGGTCGCTGAGGGTATTGCCGTAATACCAAGTCTGGTAAGCGCTGGTTCCGCGGGTCTGGCGCAGCCAGGCCAGCGGGTGCCCCCAGCTGATGAGCAGCACCGAAACGCCAAGCCCCACCACACTGGTAACGATGTAGCGCAGTGTCTGCACCACAATTTTACCGATGGAACTGCGATACAGCCGGATGAGATACAGCCCATACCCCAGCGCAATGGAAATATAGGCAGCGCCGCCCATATCATTGCTCCAAGGCACAAAAAAGCCTGCGGCAAAGGGCACCAGCACCGCCGGGGCCAACAGCCGCCTGCTTGTATCCTGCTGCCAGAAATGCAGTCCCAGCAGGATGACCAGTACCGCCAGTGTTAAAGCGGCGGAGCGCATCATGCGGGCGCTGTTGCCGTTGGCGGCGGCATAGCTCAGCAGGGTGTTCACCTGACCGGCAAACGGCAGGTTTGCCCCCTGCACATAGGCAAAAAACACGCTGCACAGCGCCAGCGCTGCCGCGCGGGCCGCACGGGCAGTGCCGATGACCACCAGGCAGACCGCCAGCACCAGCAGCTCAAAATAGAACCAGGTGCAAAAGTTTGTGGCAAACATGCTGCGGCCAAAGTTGTTGCCCAGCACCAGCAGCAAACCGCCCACGCTGTACAGCTCGCCCGCACCAAGGTAGACGGTAAAATCACGATAAGGTATCTGCCCGGCCAGCAGGTGGCGCACCGGGTTATAATTCTGGAAGTCGCCGTTCATGATCTCGTACCCGATCTCATAATTGGCGGCAAGACCGCGCACTGCGGCAAGCCCGGCCAGCACCAGCAGCAAAAACAGCCACGGTGCTGCGCGTTTGAGCTTTTGTTTTGCTGTCTGCATCAGCGGTAAAGGCCCTCCAGCTCATCCAGCTTTTTCTTCATTTCTGCACGCACGCTGGGTGGGTCCAGAATTTCGATCCCTGTGCCAAAGCCGGCCACCCAGCCGTAAAACCGGGGGCTGACCTGCACATTTACCACCACATTAAAGTGGTCGCCATCCGGGTTGCGCACCAGGGTAACCCCCGTGCCAAACCGGTCGATCATCGCCCCGGCCAGGCGGTTTTCGCACCGCATGGTCACTTTGCGCACCGGGCCGTTGAACATATCAAACATCTGCTGCATATACTGGTTTACGTCAAATTCGGCGTATTCCTCAGCGCCTTCACGTTCGGTATCCGGCAGCAGCTCCACCTTGCGCATTTTATCCACGCGGTAGTGCTTCAGACGGCCTTCGGTATAGGCGATCATATAATAGTTTCCGTTTTCCCACACCATCACCCAGGGGCTGACGGTGTACAGCTGGCCTTCATGACGGGGCACCATCTGCTTTTGCAGGTCCCAGTCACAGTATTTGAACCGCACCTGGTTGCCCGCGGTGATGGCGCTGTGCAGGGTATCCACACTGTAAAGGATCTTTTCCTCCTGGCTTTTCACCCGGCCGGAAACCAGCACCTTGCGGTCCAGCTCCTCCTGGCGGTAGCGGGAGGTGAACCGTCCCAGCTTTTCGATCAGCACCTTGCTTTTGCGCGCGGTGATGAACTTGCTGGCATACACAGCGTCCACCAGCAGTTTCAGCTCCGCCAGTTCAAACGGGGTATCCACCATATAATACCCGCCCCCGCGGCCGCGCTGCTGCACGATCTCAAAGGGGGTATCCGGCATTTCGTTCAGGGTCTGGATATCGTCATACACGCTTTTGCGCTCTGCCACAATGCCGCGCTCTTTCAGCAGTTCTACCATGCGCGGCACACTGATGGGGTGCTTTTCGTCGGTTTCCCGCACAAAAATTTCCAACAACGTAAGCAGCTTTAATTTCTGTCCTTCTTTACGGGGCATAAAGGCCGCCTCCCTTCCGGCAAAACAGACCGGCTTCCCGGTTATTTTTTATCAAATGCCTTGCGGCGCTCGGTGGAAAGGCGGAACATTTTTTCCAGCCCTTCGCGGTCGTCATCCACCAGTTTCTGGCGCATGGTGGCAAGTGCATCACTGAACATATCGATCTCACTAATCAGGTTATCCTTGTTCCACAGGAACAGCTCCGCCCACATTTTATCGTTGATGCGCGCAATGCGGGTCAGGTCGCGGAAAGAGTCCCCGGTATACTTGGCAAGCTCGGTGTTATCGCTGGCGCACATCAGGCTGACGGCAATGGCATGGCACAGCTGGCTGACATAGCCGATCATGTGGTCATGCTCTGCCGGGCTGAGCACGCTAATGCGGGCAAACCCCAGTGTGCGGGCCAGGGTACGGCACCATTCAATGGCTTCCGGGGTGTTTTTTTCGGTGGGGGTAATGATAAAGTTTGCCGGGGCAAAGTTTACCTCGGCACTGTGGGCCACGCCGCTGGTCTCACGGCCGGCCATGGGGTGGCTGGCAATGAACTCCACGCCCGGCCTGCACATGGCCTGAATGGGCTCCACCAGACCGGTCTTTACGCCCGACACATCGGTAAAGATGCAGCCCTCCTTCAGCAGGTGGCCGTAGGTCCGGAACCACTCGATCAGGGCCGTGGGGTACAAGCCAAAGATGATATGATCGGCCTGACGCACCAGATCCTCAAAATCGTGGGTCTTGCCGCTGGCGATATAGCCGTGGTCGAGGGCATACTGCAGATGGCCCTCGCTGCGGTTAATGCCGTCCACATGGAACCCGGCCCTGCTCAGCTCCAAGGCGTACTTGCCGCCCAGCAGGCCCAGACCCACAATGAGATAACGCTTTGATTTATCCAACATGTTCCACCTCCGCGCCCAAAGGCTTGATGGCTTCCAGAAAATCCGGCCAGCTCTTGGCAACGGCCTCGGCCCCGCTGATGGGCAGGGCCAGCCCGGCGGCCAGCGCCAGCACCGCAAGGCTCATCACCACGCGGTGGTCGTTGTGGCCGGAAAGCGGCTGCTCCGGGGCATGGAGCGCGTCGGCACAGCCATGGATGGTAATGGTGCCGCCCTCGCTCTCCAGCTGCCCGCCGCAGGCCCGCAGCTCGGTCTCCATGGCCTCGATGCGGTCACTCTCCTTGATGCGGAGACGTTCGGCGTTGCGGATGACTGTGGTTCCCTCACACAGCAGACCCAGCACCATCAGCACAGGGCCCAGGTCGGGGCAGTCGGCAAGGTCGATGTCCGTTCCGTGGAGCGGGGCCTTTTCAAACACCACGCCCTGCCCGGTGCGGGTGAATCTTGCACCGCACCGCCGGAGGATCTCCAGAATGGCGGCATCGCCCTGCAAGGTCTCCTCAGACAGGCCGGTGATGGCCACCCCGCCGGTCACAGCGCCCAGCACGGCAGGAAAAGCCGCCTGGCTGTAATCGCCCTCCACGGTGTAATCACCGGGAAGATAGTGCTGCCCGCCGGGAATTTCCAGCGTATTCTCATCCAACCAGCGGCTTTCCACGCCAAAGGCGTGCTGCACCGCGCGGGTCATATCGATGTAGCTCCGGCTCTCCACAGGCGGGATGAGGTGCAGGGTGCTGGTGCCGCCCAGCAGGGGCAGGGCAAACAGCAGCCCGCTGATGAACTGGCTGGACACGTTGCCCGCCAGCTCGTATTCGCCCGGGGTCAGGGCACCTTCCACAGTCAGGCGGTCCGCGCTCTGCTCAAAACGCAGGCCCTGCTGCTGATACAGCGTTTTGTAGACCGACTGGGGCCGCTCCATCAGCCGCCCACGGCCCGTAAAAGTCACTTCCTGCCCAGTCAGGCTGGCCAGTGGGATGAGGAAGCGCAGGGTACTGCCGCTCTCACAGCAGTCCACGGGGGCATCAACCGGCAGAAAGCGGCCCAGCCCCTCCACCACCGCGTCGTTTTCACCGGTGGTGACACGGGCGCACAGTCGGCCCGCCGCGCCCAGCGTGGCGGAGATATCCTTGCTGAAAGCAAGATGATGGAGATGGGAGGTCCCCTTTGCCAGCGCCGCGCAGAGCACCGCCCGGTGAGCCATGCTTTTGCTGGGCGGCGCGGCGATGTTGCCGCCCACCGTCCGGCTTGATTTTATCGTAATGTTCATCGTGTTACATATCCCGGCCAATGGCCCATGCGACCTGACGGCACTTTGCCATGGCCTGTGCAAAGGCATCCGGGGTCAGGCACTGTGCGCCATCGCTCCATGCGTGGCGGGGATCATAGTGGACTTCCACCTCCAGACCGTCGGCACCGGCGGCCACAGCGGCGATCATCATCGGCTCAACCAGATTGGCCTTGCCGGTGGCGTGGCTGGGGTCCACGATGATGGGCAGATGGGTCTTTTCGTGGATGATGGGCACGGCGGAAAGATCCAGCGTA
>ERZ827181.2738-NODE-2738-length-14365-cov-3.456184_pt1 | contig 14365 bp, 18 predicted proteins | sample MGYA00519778_ERZ827181 | MGnify/ENA primary metagenome ERZ827181 (study PRJEB31778, sample SAMEA3449273) | human gut metagenome | biome: human gut; feature: human-associated habitat; material: faeces | place: United Kingdom | collected 2010/2012 ...
GTTGGCGAGGCAATCAAAAGAATCTTTTTTGCTTGATATCTTCTGCCAAAATAAACAGCCAGTATTACCCCTACTACAATTAAAATAAGGATTATTGCCGTCGTTAAGCCTTCCATTATTCTTCCACCACATCCATAATATCGTCAATACCACAATGCAATGCCGCGCATATTTTTACTAAAGTATCAGTTGTGACACTTTTCCCGGCATTTAACTTATTAAGAGTATAATTGCTTATCCCTGACATACGGATTAAATCTTTCTTCTTTAGATTTTTATCAATCAAAAGTTTCCATAGTTTTTTGTAGCTAACAGTCATATGCTCACCGCCATACTATTTTTATACTTATAATTATAGCATATACCATTAAAAATTTCAACGTAAAAGTGAGCATATTCTCTATTTTTTGACACAACTACTCATTTTTCTTCCCAACTAACTGTATTTGCAAGAATCTTTCCATCATTCTGCCGCCTCTTATAGTATACAAATACAAAACGCGAAGAAGCTAATTTTAATTTTCATATATTTTTTTCATTTTATCGAGATACGTCTCTATATTATCTACAACGTTTTCGGGAGAAAGCACTTTAAGCTTATCCCCAAACGAACAGCACCACCCTAAAAATGTAGGGCTAACCTGCACCTCGGCTTTAAACGTAACCGTATTTTCATCAAGCGGTTCCAATGTAATGTTATCGCCGAATACGTCGAATATTACGTCCAGAAGACACTTATCGGCTTTAAATTCAACCTCCTGCGTTTCGCCCTGAAACATTCCAAAAAGAGTCTTTTTATGATGTTTCAGATCAATCGGCTCGCCGTTATAAGGATCTTTGCGCTGCTCTTCCACCATTTCCACCTTGTCCATACGGTCGATTCGGTAATGAACAACACCGGGATGTTTCCCGTAATAAGCAATCAGATAGTAATTATCGTCATCGAATATGGTTGCAAGCGGATTTACGAAATAACGTTTGTGGTCTTTACGATATACGCGCTCATGCTTTTCATTGAAATCAAAATACTCGAACGAAACCTTTTTATTATTCTCTATCGCCGAATTTATTTCGCTTATAGCATAAAAGATATTCTCGTTCGTGCTTTTAGTCGTGTTAAACCGCACGATATTGCTTTGCAGAAGTTCGGCGCGATGGCTTCCGCCGAGATCGGCAATCTTATCAAGCAAAACTTCTGTTTTACTCGGCGTAACAAAGCTCGCCGCTTGCACCGCATCCATAAGAATACGCAGTTCGGGAACGTCGAAACTTCTGTCCGCGACACAATAGCAATTCGGCTTTCCCGGGGACTTTTCACAAAGAACCTCGTAGCCGAAATTGTTCAGCACCTCTATATCCTTATATAAAGTACGACGGTCGCAGACGATGCCCATATCGGCAAGCTTATCTATAAGCTCCGTCGTCCCTATGTAATGATCCTCATCCGAATCCTGTCGTAAGATTTCGAGTAACTTCAAGAGTTTGATTTTATACGCGTTTTCTTGCTTCATCGGCTTTTACCTATACCTATCGCATTTTACAATAACATTATACCATATCCGACTACTTTTGTAAAGAACAAGGTGTGCAAGAAAGCGGACACCTTTATGTATAAAATAAGCGCAACCAAACGGTTACGCTTAAAATTATTTTCTAAAAAAATGGTGCTAAAAAATTTTTTAGGATGGTGCTAAAATGTAGGGCAAACCTCCCTTAAAAAATGGCTAAAATCGGTATGTTGTAAGTTCAAACCTTGATTTTTCAAAAAAACGCCAAAAATCAGCAATGAAAACGGCATGGTCAACTTACATATTTTAACCTTAGAAAAAGCCTCAAAAACGCTCAAAAACATATAAAAAAGAGTCAAAAACGCTTGTTTTTGACTCTTTTTTGACCGAATCAGTAATTTCGGTCAACGTAGATGCGGCTCGTGGACAAAAAGCCTCATTTTGCTGAAAATTACGGGGGGTAAAAGCCAAAAAGTCTAATCTTTACCCCACCATCCAGAAATCTAAACCCACCAAGAATCACGCGACTGCGGACACCACGAATTCTTGAATTCTTGAAAGAAAAAACCTTAAAAATCATAGGTTTTATAAGGCTTTTTCAGCACATTTAAGAATCACATACCACCTGTTTTTTGCAACCTTAACATCGGCATACTTGTCTTCCAAGGCCTTTGCCACATCTTCCTTTTGAGTGCAATCGCCACAAAGAAGTCGGTGCTGTCCAAGTATCCACAGGTCACCGCGCTTGGTCTTCGGTTCGGCAATCTCTTCGATGGCTGTTTCGGCATCGAAATCGTCTTCGTGGACGTTCTCCATACTGCCGCTACCGAACAGTTCCTGTGCTTCGGCAAGGTCAAAACCCGTGAGCGTGATATCGTAACCGCTCCCGTCAAGGTCTTTCAAAAGGTTTGCCAATAGGTCGTTATCCCACTCGCCGCTGATTTTGTTCAGAGCGATGTTGAGTGCTTTTTCTTTCTTCTCGTCAAGGTCAACCACCACGCAGTCGACTTCTTCGTAGCCGAGGTCTTTCATTACCTTTAGCCTTTGGTGACCGCCGACAACCGTTCCCGTTCGCTTATTCCATATAACGGGTTCGACATATCCGAACTCTTGAATACTTCGTTTGAGCTTCTCGTACTCGGCATCGCCCGGTCGCAAGTCCTTGCGCGGATTGTACTCGGCGGCTTTGAGTTCGTCCACCTTTCTTCTCTCTATTTTCATCCATTCCTCCTATTTTGGGCATGAAAAAACCGCACTCGGTTTGAGTACGGTTTTTCTATTAAATATTTGATTATCCTTGATTTATCCAATTCAACACATTACTAACGGCTTCAAGATAAAGCACACATGAATGCTTGTTAACATCCTGATTCCTATTTTTTAATTTAAGATATTCTTCTCTTATCCAATTCCATCCATTTTGGTATTCCAATATTTCCGACAGTTTTTCTTCTATTCCTCGGCTCAATACTCTTGGTTCAAAACTATAATTGCCTTGGCTTTTGTTATTCCGTAAGTAATAATAACCATTTTCCACTCTATCTTCATCGTAATAAATAATTGCAAAGTCGCAGCTGTGTTCTATTTTCTTATTTTCCTTATCTACAACTTTTATTGTTATTGCCGATGTAGAATCTTGTGGATTAGAATACTTTGTTCCTTTTAATGCCTTCTTAAAAGATTCAATAAACTGTTTTTTGACAACATCCGCCAAATAATGATAGCCTTCTTCGGGTGCTGGCAAAATGAGATTGTAATCAAAATCGTATCCACCATTACCATTTACCACTCTTGTGATTAGGTGGCGTTTACCACTTCCTATTAAACGAAATTGGAAAGAGGTATTATATTGGGTTCTCATTTCCTTTTGAACACGATTGATGATTCTTTCAAGTTCTTCTCTTACTGGCTGGTATTCAGCCTTGGTAACATACTCAAACATAAAAAACTCCTTCGCCCATGCCTCCCATTTGGCATCTATCGCGCCAAATCGAATTATTATATTCAATCCGCCATCATTTGTCAAGGTTTTATGCTGCTTTTTAATAAAAAATTGCAAATTTACTTGATTCTCTTATTCTTCTCTTTATCGAGCAATTCATCTATATTGCGACCGCCATAGAATACGTGAAATACTACAACCTCTTGCGTTTGTTCGTTTGGATAATAAAAAACTATGTAATTATCTATTATCAGTTTTCTTAATCCTCGACTATGCCAAGGTTCTTTTTCAAACAGCGGAAACCTGTTCGGCATATCGTCTAATTTTTCCACTTGGTCAAGTATACGAGCCACTTGATTTTTTGCCGTTTCGGGAACGAGCAGCACTTCTGCAATATAAGAATAAATATCCTTGAATTCTTTCTTAAACTCTGGAGTAAGGATTACTTTCCATTCGCTCATAACCCTATTTCCTTCGTCATCTCTGCTCTAAAATCAGCAACATCCGTACATAAACCATCCGCATATGACTTTGCCGCTTGGTCCATAAGTGCGTTAAACGCTTCGTCAGTAAGCGAACCAACCGCAATCGGCTTATTAATGTCGGGAAGTTTCATTTCGAATGGAATTTTTCTCTGCAAGGCTATTTGACGAAGATAAATCTCCATAGCCGTGGCCATAGATATTCCCAATTGATCCAAAACGGTCTCGGCTTGCGCCTTAATACCGGGATCTACCCTTGTAAAAACATTTGCCGTTCTTGCCATCTCTAAAATACCTCCATTACATAGTATTCTTTTGATGGTTCTATTATATACTATTTGATTGCGTTTTGCAAGCATTTTGCCAATATATATTCGTTTCAACGTAAAATTTCACATTAAATCGCTTTGCAATGAGAAAAATTTTCCCACTTTCTGCTGTTCGGATGAGAAAATGACACTTTTCTCATCCGAAGGTGTCATTTTGGCACTTCTTGCAGTCTCACATAGCGCCAACGCTTATATCACGATGATTCCGCGTTCGTTATATACGCTATCAGTCGAGCCTTCGTTTCGAATTGCTCGGTCAAGCGCCATAACCGTTGCCACCGCTCCATCGATTCGCTCGGTGGACTTTTCTTTGTCCATCTTGATGTTTCCTGCCGGGTCGGTTCGGACATACACGTTATCCATCATCCATCGGAGCGGGACATTCCCGCCGTGCGCTATCTTCTGCTCCAACACAAGTTTCATCAGTTCCTTTGTCGGCGGACTCATATCCTTAAAACCCTGACCGAACGGCACGACCGTGAACCCCATTCCTTCCAAATTTTGTACCATCTGCACTGCTCCCCACCTATCGAACGCAATCTCTTTGATGTGGTATTTCGTGCCGAGGTCTTCGATGAAGTTCTCAATGTATCCGTAGTGAATGACGTTGCCTTCCGTGGCGATTACCTGTCCACGACCGAGCCAAGTATCGTATGGAACGTGGTCGCGCCTTACTCGCATATCTATCGTGTCTTCTGGTATCCAAAAGAACGGAAGAATGCTGTATTTATCGTCATCGGCTGTCGGTGGGAATACCAACACGAATGCCGTTATGTCGGTGCTTGACGAAAGGTCAAGTCCGCCGTAGCACTCTCTGCCGAGAAGTTTCTCCGCATTTACCGCAAAATCACATTTATCCCAAGCGTCCATCGGCATCCACCGCACGTTCTGTTTTACCCATTGATTGAGTCGCAGTTGCCTGAACAAGTTCTCTTCCGCAGGGTTCTCTTTTGCCGAGTTAAATGCCGTTTTCAGTTTATCTATATCGACCGTGACACCAAGAGACGGGTTGGCTTTATACCACACCTTTTCATCTCCCCAATCGTCATCGTCTTCCGCTCCGTATATGACAGGATAGAACGATTTGTCGTGCTTTCGTCCTTCTATGATGTCTTTGGCTTTGGAATGGACTTCCCAACATATCGAGTTGCGATCCGTCCCGGCTGTCGTTATCAAGAAGAAAAGCGGCTGCTTTCGTGCATCGCCGGAGCCGTGTAGCATTACGTCGTATAATGCTCGGTTCGGCTGTGCGTGTAACTCATCGAATATGACTCCGTGAACGTTGAGTCCGTGCTTGGTATAGGATTCTGCCGAAAGCACCTGATAGAACGAGTTAAGTGGCAAGTACACGAGCCGCTTTTGCGAAATTATCGGTTTGATTCGCTTTTTCAATGCCGGGCATTGCTCTACCATCTGACAAGCAACATCGAACACAATCGATGCCTGTTGCCTATCGGCTGCACATCCATATACTTCAGCACCCCACTCGCCGTCACCCGCAAGGAGATAAAGTGCGACAGCGGCGGCGAGTTCGGACTTGCCCTGTTTCTTCGGTATTTCGACATAGGCTGTGTTGTATTGTCGGTATCCGTTTGGCTTTACGGTCCCGAATACATCCGATATGATTTGAGTTTGCCACGGCAACAAGTCGAAGTTCTTGCCGTGCCATTCCCCTTTGGTGTGCTTGAGCATATTGATAAATGTGATTGCCCTTTGTGCAAGGTCAGGGTTGAATAGTTCGCCGTTTGGTTTTGTAATTATCTTACTCTCTCCCATTCAACCTCCTAGGAGACGTATCCAATTAAGGATTATCTCTAATGTCGGTGGCCTCTCAATACTGGTTTAATATTATCTATACTAAGCAATTTCAAGCTTGTACTCGAAATTAATCTGTTCTTTTCGATCAAGCCGAAATCTCTGTCTATCATCTGCATTTCAAAGTCGGATGACTTCAACCATTCCACCAAATCATGATTTTCGGCATAGGTTGCAACAGGTTGATATGCATAAATATCAATGCTCTTTGCCCACTTATTCAACTCATCCGTCACTTCATTTTCTGTCGAGCAAATAACGATAGATGCCTGCGGGTGAACCTTTTTGAATTCGGCCACCAGTGTTTCTTTGAACCCATTGTCCTTAGTGTAAAACAGTATATTGGCATTTTGATGCAATAATGTAAATTCCAAGATACTTTCCCAGAGAAGTACGTCCTTAAAACCCTTGTCAGAGTTTTTCTCTTTTCCTCCAAATGGAGGCATTTTATCAAAGGCACGTCGAACAATACCTTGAAATCGTTGATCACTTGGAATTGGCAATTCAATTATTGTGTTTATCCCTGACCCGATTTCTGTTTTATAAGCCTGAACTTTTCCATCTATATATGTTGGATAATCGTCGATTGTTTTCTCTTTTACCGAATACTCTGGCAATATCCATTTTTGAATATATGATTTGAAATCAACAATTCTTTTATCATGTGCTTCAATAATCTGTTTCGTCATTTCTTCCCAAACGACTTCCGGTATCGCCACAGTCACTTTTTCATATATATCTAACTTATTAATAAGGTCGATTACATTTTTAAATGTGGAATTAAAAGAAAACGCAGTATAATTAGCCTTTTTATCGTATTGCTGGTGCAGAATATTCGTGTCAAACACAACAAAATACTCTTTATTACTCAATTCCATACCCAATGGCTCCCAGTTTCTTGCGAATTTCCTCTTCAAGTTCGTGTGACCTCTTGAACATATCGGAAAGTTCGGATGTCAATCTTGCCATTTTCTCTTCGAACGGTTCTCCATCGTCCTCTTGTTCTTCTATTCCGACATATCGACCGGGCGTCAGCACATAGTCTTGCTTTCCGATATCTTCTATCGTCTTGACAGCGCAAAAGCCGGGTTTGTCTTCAAGAACTCCATTTTGGAAGTCTTCAAATGTCTTGGCTATCAAAGCGATGTCTTCATCGGAGAAGTCTCTATGCTTACGGTCAACCATGTGTCCCATCTTTCTTGTATCAATGAACACGGTTTTCCCTGTTTGCTTTTTGCCCTTTGTAATAAACCAAAGAGTGACCGGGATAGTAACGCTATAGAACAGTTGCGTCGGAAGTGCTACAATACCTTCCACCAAGTCCGCTTTGACTATGTTCTCTCTGATAGTGCCTTCTCCGCCCGACTGTGAAGATAGCGCACCGTTTGCAAGAACCAAGCCGATTTTCCCGTTCGGCGCGAGATGGTGAATCATATGCTGTATCCACGCAAAGTTGGCGTTGCTTGCCGGGGGAAGTCCATATTTCCAACGTTTATCTTCCTTGAGGTTTTCCTGTCCCCACGAATGATAGTTAAACGGCGGATTTGCTAAAATGAAGTCCGCCTTCAGTTGCGGGTGCAAATCGTTAGAAAAGGTATCTGCTTGATACTGTCCGAAGTCGGCATCAATACCACGGATCGCCATATTGATTTTAGCCATTTTCCAAGTGTCGGCATTGGCTTCTTGTCCATACACGGAAATCGCACCACGCTTTCCGCTGTGTGCTTGTATGAATTTATTACTCTGAACGAACATACCGCCCGATCCACAGCAAGGGTCGTAAACACGGCAGTTTTCAAACGGTTTCAATATCTCAACCAAGGTTTTAACGATGCTTGACGGAGTATAGAATTCGCCGCCGTCCGTACCTTCATAAGCCGCAAATTGTGCGATGCAATACTCATAGGTTCTACCAAGCAAGTCCTTGCTTTCATCGGTATCATCCATATGTATTTCGTTCGTGAAGAGATCAACGACTTGTCCCAATACTGTCTTATCAAGGTCTGGGTTGCCGTAGTTCTTCGGCAATACATTTTTTAGAACCGGGTTTTCGGCTTCGATTGCTTTCATTGCTGCGTCGATTACCTTACCGATTTCGGGAGTATGAGCGGCAGCGGCTATCGTTGCCCATCTCGCCTCTTGCGGGACAAAGAAGACATTATTCTCCGCGTATGCGTCACGATCATCTTCGAAGCCTTCCCCTTCATCAACCAATTGCTGATATCTCTTCTCAAAGGCACAGGAAATGTATCGTAAGAAAATAAGTCCTACGATTACCTTTCTGTATTCCGCTGCGGGGATATGTCCCCAAAGAACACAAGCCGCATTCCAAATTTGTTTTTCGAACCCTACATTAGCATTGTTATGGTCTGCCACGATTAACACCTCTTTAATAATCTGCAATTATGCTATTGTTTATAAGTTGTAGTAATACTCTTTAATCTTTTGAGCCATAAGTTGTCGACGTTCAGACAAAAACTCTTGATACCTGTCTTCTTCCATATCCACTACCGTCTCTGGGATACAGTTTGATCTTAAATTATTAAGCAGTTGTTGTTTGTCGACAATTGATCCGCAGACTATTTCCTTTGTTTCACATTGCTTAATTGCTAAAGAAAAATACTCCTTGGGGGATTTCTTTCCGATGGAAATGTTCACCGGACGGTCAAGAAAAACATAGTTTCCTTCTTGATTGTATTGAGATTTCTCGTATCCGTTGGATTTCAAATATTCTTTCGGGAAGATGTGGTGAATATCCCCTCCAAGCAGAATTAGTTCACGCACCGTAACGTTGGATGAAAGCAATGATAGGTCATTTCTCATTACTTGTGCAGCCAAATACACCATATATGTCGGATTGTTCGTAGATGTGTAGCAAAGATCTTGCACCAATGCCACATTCCAAAAATTGTCCGAAAGTGTTGCGGCTTCAATATCATTCAGAGTTTTAACCACTCCGTTCTCTTTAATTAGCCGTAAATCTCTTGCAAATGCCGTTTCAGGGGAGGAACTATATCTGCCAGTCAAAACGGAAAGCACGTACCATTTTTGAACAACTCTCTTAATTTCCGATACACCCACTTCCTGCGTATCTTTCAAACGCAAGTATAACGTGTACGCCAAATCGAGAGCCATATTCGAATTGATTAGTTTCGAAGAAATAAACCCGGCACTTTTGATGGCTATCATAAACTGTGTAAAGTTATGCTTATTGATAACATTCCGTACCCCGTCTTTCAGTGATTCATATGTCGAGTCTATAATTTCTTCATTATACTCTCTTGTTTCAAAGTTTCTACCGGACAACAAGCCAACAAGATCGGCAAGTTTTGCTCTTGGAAACTTATGCATAAAGGCAATTCGAATAATATCGTCACATTCCGGATCAAATACCGTCTCGTTATCTTCACTCAACCAAGAAATCTTATCAAAGTATTCGCTTTGCGTAAATTCCTCATCATTCTCCTTTAATGCGTCATAAAATGTGGGATCGATACTTAAATGTGCAAAATAATCAATGGCTCGCCTTAACAGATTACCGCCGTGTTTTTCATCGGAGGCTATCTTCGACATGACGAAATCTCCTTGACTTAACGCCGTTCCTTTTGAATTGATGCGAATAAAAATATCCGTTACAATATCGATATCCAAATGCTCTTCAAGTTCAATAACCCCTATTTGCCTGTTCCCTATGTATAAAAGGTTTTGCAAGACTTCGTTCAGTTTTTCCGGTTCCATATCGGGATTGTTCGCACAATACTCCTGAACAAATTTCCAAGAAGAGAACCCCGTCTTGAAGACTTCCGCAACATCCGGAATCCATCGTTTCCCTCGAAGATGACTTTGGTCTTGCACTTCGAAAACAACGGCGTCTTTATCGTCAGATAGCGCCCCAAAAGGATCAAACGCTATTTTTACTCGCGTTTTTTTATAATCGCTGTTAATAACGGACTCCCCGGCTATTGCAGTCATCAAGGCTGTTATCCTTTGTTGTCCGTCAATCAAAATCTTTTTACCCGCCGAAATCGTTCCGTCTTTTAGTTTTACACTCGGATTTTTCCAAAGAATAATATACCCGGTTGGATAGCCCTTATATAATGAATCCAACAAATCTCTGACTTGCCGATTTTTCCACACAAAAGGACGCTGTATTTCCGGAACAGCAATATCTTTCGATTCAATCAACCCAAGTATAGCACTTACTGAAAGTGAATTTGTTCTATATCTTTCCTTTTGCATGAATTACTCCTCAATGTTAATTCCATTTTCTTTGCATAATGCTACAAATCTTTGCAAAACCTCATACTTCGGTGTAGCGTGTCCTTTTTCCCAACGATTCACAGTGGCAAACGACACTCCCAAAAGAGCAGCGAATTTCTCTTGACTTAATTTTAGCGTTGTTCTTGCGTGTTTTACCTTTTCCGCAAAAGTCATCTCAACACCTCCGAGCAAAATATAACATATACATTATAACACACTCGTTAGTATTTTACAAGGTTTTTTATTGCTTATTTGTCTTTTATTATTTTTCTAACGACAAGAAACAATATGCCGATTACTATCGTAGGCACACCCAAGTAAAGCGCAATCATTCCTGCGGGCGTAAAATACCCCATCACTTTCTTGATTTCGAGAATTGCAGGCAAATTATCCCATATGGCCGTACCGAAAGCTTTCAGTATTCCCCAAAAGGCTTGCCATAGAACTGTAATTATTTCAATAAAAATTGTCATTATTACTCCTTTTTTATATATCCCATCTTGCTGATAGTATCCATCAACTCTTCAGCCGTGGGAATGCCTTTTTTGCTGAATTGTATTTCGAGTTGCGGACTTACATCCTTACTCTTTATCTTCCACAAAGTGTTAGTTTCACGGACATCGTATATTACCCCGTCCTTTTCAACCGTTCCGATATTGGTTGGTTCTTTGTTGATTACTACTGTTACTTGTGTCATTGTTTTATCTCCGTTTTATTCTGATTTGTTGTTACTGTACCCGCATATAAGCGAATGAATGTACTCGACTACTTTCTCTACCACTTCGTTCGGACCGACCACTTGCAGTTTGTCTCCGAACGATAAGCACCACCCGTAAAATGTCGGGCTCAACTGCACCGCCGCTTTGAAACGCAGTTTGCTATTATCGTCTGGGGTGATCTCTACCTTATCTCCAAAGATATCAAATATCGGATCTAAAATGCTCGCATCGGCTTGGAACTCTACCAACTGCTCTTCGCCTTGAAACATTCCAAACAAAGTTTTTTTGTGATGTTGTAAATCTATTGGATTTCCCTTATATGGGTCTATAGGTTGATTAACAACCATTTCAACGTGATCCATACGGTCTATTCGGTAATGAACCACACCCTCGTATTTGCCGTAATAGCATATAAGGTAGTAGTTATCATCGTCAAAAATCGTAGCAAGCGGGTTAACATAATAACGCTTGCCATTTCGTCTATATGCCCGTTCATGTTTCTCATTAAAATCAAAGTATTCAAACGAGACCTTCTTGCCATTTTCTATTGCTGCATTGATTTCGCTTATTGAATAAAAAATGTTTTCATTTGCACTTTTAGTCGTATTAAACTTTACAATATTACTTTGTAGAAGTTCCGCGCGATGACTCCCACCAAGGTTAGCAACTTTATCAACAAGTTCTTCAGTCTTTTTTGGTGTAATAAAACTCGATGCTTGAACCGCATCCATAAGAATGCGGAGTTCCGGAACGTTAAAACTGCGATCGGCAACACAGTAACCATTTGGCTTACCCGGAGACTTCTCACACAACACTTCATATCCAGACTCGTTTAGAAGTTCTATATCCTTGTATAGCGTTCTTCGGTCACAAACAATTCCTATCGCCGCAAGCCTTTCAATTATTTCAGTTGTCGACAAATAATTATCTTCATCCGAATGTTGGCGCAGTATTTCAAGCAATTTTATAAGCCTGATTTTGAAAGCATTTGCTTGTCGCATCGACTACTCCTTACACCTATCCCATTTTGACGCTTATAGTATAACATATTTTGAAACATTTGTAAAGTAAAGGGTGTCCGCATTTACGGACACCATTTACAAAGTCTATTTTCAAATTAAAATTTCTATTTACCCGTTATCATCTTCTGTAATCTCAATTGTTATATTGTGTTTGTCACAATATGATTGCAAGAGTTGTTTACTTAAAAAACTTGGACTTTTCGTCCCTTTTTCCCAACGATTTAGCGTTGCCGGGCAAAAGCCAATTTCAGATGCGAATTTTTCTTGAGAAAGGAAAGCCTTGCCGCGCAATTGTTTAATTATTTGGCTATATGTCCCTTGTATTTTTTCATTAGAACTGTCCATCGAGTTTCTCCTTCGCACGATGCTCCGCATACAAACGAGAAAATGTATTCACCGAATTTTCTTCCGCAATTATCTCTGCTCGTGTCAAATCAAATATAACATTTTTCTTTAATAGTCCTCTGCCGTATGGAAATCCCTGCGCTCAGGCAAGCGGATTTTATCCGTTTTGGGATTGTAATACGCACTGCCGCCGCCATAAGAAATTTCCGATTCAGTTTTGCTCCAAAAATCAATGAACTGTTCGGCTCGTTCCGAACGTGTACGCTCATCAATTTCATTTGTTCGCTCCAGCGCGGGGATACCGTCAATGATGTCGGCATTGAACACCTTGTAATACTTTCGGAGAGGATACACGTTCTCTTTCATGTAATCGTCTCTCTCCTCTTTCGTTAAGCCGTCCAAAACAGACCTGTCAAAAGGCTTCTTCGTCGCTTTGTCCCGCAATTCGTAAAATTCAACGGTTTCGCTTTTGCCTTTTGCTATGCTTTTCCCCTCTTCGTCCGTCTTGAACGACCAGCCGTTTTCCTGTATTTGATGAAAGGTTGCCCAACGATTATCCTTGTAACCTTCGCGCATGGCGGCAAGCGTAAGGAAGAAGTTATTTAGTCCCCTATAACGCTTGCCGGTCGTCGCAGACTGCGGTGCTCCCGTTACAACCCACCCCTGCTTCCATAAACCTGCGCCTTCTTCAAGGTTTTTCAGCACCTGATCTACAAGTGCTTGCTGTTGTGCAGTCAGTTTGGAATTTTCACTCATATTCCACTTCTACCTCCTGTATCAGCACAGGCTCGCCGTTGTCATAGCCGGCGTCGTCCGTATCCATAACTTCTTCGAGATCATACCCTTCCGCCACTTTAATCACGGGGGTATCCCTGATGTGCTTCTTTTTCATTCTTCTTCTCCTTAATTTTGCATAATTCGTTGAAAACTTGCTTTGTTTTACATACAAGTTTTCAATAGACTATTGACTTTTTGTTTTTGATTGGGTATAATATTACTGCAAAGTTTCTTTGCATACAAACCAAGTTTTCAGTGGAGGATGCTATGAACAACATTGCAGAAAACAATCGCGTTATAAAAAGAGACCGCTATCTCAATAAAGTCATCTCCTATATGTGGGACGGTCAGATCAAAGTTATTACCGGCATTCGCAGGTGCGGGAAGTCATATCTTTTGGATAAATTGTTCAGGCAACACCTTCTTGACCAAGGCGTTGACTCTTCCCATATTCTTTCGTTTGCACTCGATCTCGCAAAAGACATCAAATACCGCAATCCTCTTGAACTTGCCGCGTGCGTGCGCAACACCGTAGAACATTCGACCGAGCAATACTATTTGTTCGTTGATGAAATTCAAATGTCCGATGAGGTGGAAAATCCCTATAACAAAAATGGAAAACCCATTACCTTTTACGATGCATTGAACGATCTGAAAACGCTTCCCAACCTCGATATTTACGTGACCGGCAGCAATTCCAAAATGTTGTCTTCGGACATTCTGACCGAGTTCAGAGGCAGAAGTGACGAGATCCGCGTCCATCCATTGAGCTTTTCGGAATACTACTCCGCCATCGGCGGCGATAAAACCGAAGCGTTCGATGACTACTGCTTTTACGGCGGTATGCCGCTGATTCTTTCGCGCCCCACCGAGAGCGATAAAAGAAATTATCTGTCCCGTCTGTTTTCGGAAGTGTACCTGAAAGACATCGTGGACAGAAAGAAAGTAAAACGTGAAGACGTACTCTCCTCCATTCTTGACCTGTTATGTTCTTCGGTAGGTTCTCTAACCAACCCATCAAAGATTGCAAACGCACTCAACACCAAGCAAAAACTTTCAGGTGAAAATACCGTTTCCAACAATACCGTCAAAGCGTATCTCGACCACTTGATATGCAGATTATATCAATAAGGTTCAAGTCCTGTTTTTGCTCAGAAAAGGCAAAA
>ERZ827181.2755-NODE-2755-length-14291-cov-10.769177_pt1 | contig 14291 bp, 16 predicted proteins | sample MGYA00519778_ERZ827181 | MGnify/ENA primary metagenome ERZ827181 (study PRJEB31778, sample SAMEA3449273) | human gut metagenome | biome: human gut; feature: human-associated habitat; material: faeces | place: United Kingdom | collected 2010/2012 ...
ATTTCGATAATCCAATGCCCCTGCATCTTGCGGTAAACATTGTCATCGTCAATCCTTTTCAGGTCATCGGAGAACCATTCGTCCCTGACAGCCAGCAGCCGGAAGAAGGTGGACTTGCCCGCGCCCTGACCGCCCACCAGACAGAGCATCACCTCAAACTTGCAGCCCGGCTTGAACACTCTGCGGATTGCGCCCAGCATGAACAGGCGCAGACATTCATAGGTGTACTCGCTGTCCTCTGCGCCGAGATAGCGGGTAAGGGCATAGCGGATGCGCTCTGCGCCGTCCCATTTCAGGCTGTTCAGGTAGTCGCGGATGGGGTGGTACTTGTTGCAGTCCGCGACAATGGAAATGGCTTTTTCAATCTTCTTTTCGCTGGTCAGTCCGTACTTGTCCTCCAGATAGAGCATGAGGTAATTAAAGTCCGTGTCGTTCAGGGTCGCTGTGGGCTTCTCCCACCAGAGGGCTTTCACAATATCAATACGCTCCGTCAGAATGTTGTAGCGGATAGCACCTTGCAGATAGGGGTCGTTCTGAAACACGGTCAGGCAGTTCCGTATGCTGTTTCGGATAGCTCCGTTATCGGTCAAGTCCAGACTTCCCCTGACTTCCTCCACGGTCATGCCCGGCTGTGTACTCTGCAAATCGCTGTTCAAGTCTTATCACCTCTTTTCTTTGCTCGGCAACCAGAGCCTTCTTTTCTTCGGCTGTGCCGTACAGAAGAACATCCAGCAGATATTCGATGTGGCTTTCTCGTTGCAGGGCTTCCACGAACAGGGGATGCCATTCGTCCTCCGGCTGCTTTGGTGCGTATTGCTGCTTCCCTGTCCTGAGATGATGGAAGTAATCGGAGAGCGCCTTATAGCACCTGTTTTCCTCCTGTCGGTATCTCTGTTCCGGGGTAGGCTCTCGGATATGGGGCTTGATTCTGTGCTTCTGCCTGTTGTCGTAGCTGATACCGAAATCGTCAGCCAGCTTCATAGCGGCGGCTTTGCTGGGCAGTCCAAACAGGCGGGAAACAAAATCAACTGCGTCCCCGTCAGCTTGGCAAGCGAAACAATGGAAACGCATATTCAGCTTCATGCTCGGATTTTTGTCATTGTGAAATGGGCAGACTGCCATGCCATGACGGTTGACCTGAATGCCGTACATCGCCGCCGCCTGTCGGGCGGTGACATTGCCTTTTACTGCTTCAAATACATTCATCGCATCTTCCTTTCAGGGAACAAAAAAAGACACCCGACATTTTCAAAAGAAAACGGCAAGTGCCTTAAAGCTCCATATCCTGTTTTTTGTGCTGTGTGGGTTTCCGCTCCGGCTGCTGCTTCCCCTGTCCCGAATCGTGCTTCAATCTCTCGGTTACGGAGTGCTTCGGTTCGGGCTTCTTCTCAACCGCCTGTTCCGGCGCAAGGACTTTGCCGACCCAATAGCGAATATCCTTCATCGGCTTCAATTCCTCTCTGACGGCGGCAAGCTGCCCGGCAAGCTCGGCATGGGAGCTTTTCAGACCATCGTATTCCGTTTGCAAAGCGTCCAGATTGACATTCAAATCAACGCCCTGTTTTTTCAGATAACGGAACGCCTTGTTGAAGCTGTCCAGTTCGTCCCTGTGGCTTTCCGCAAAGGCGGCTTGCCTTGTTTTCCAGCCGATTTTCAGATACTTGTCGTGGACTGCCTTGTGTGTGTTGAAATCGGCAACGGCTCTTTGAATGCCCGTAATGACCTGCATCCGTTTCTCGGCTTTCTTCATAGCTGCGCTGATTGACTTGCCTTTCTCATTCACGCCTTGCAGGGCTGCGTCCAAATCTTCCAGCGTGAAAAGCTCATGGTTCTGCAAATAGTTCATAGCTTGGGAAACGGCTTTCAGGTCATCGACCGTGCCTTTCTGCTGTCCGTATCTCGACCACTCGCTGCGCTCCGCCTTTCGCAGATTCAGATAAGAGCTGAGAAGTGCGGTAAGCGTGGGGGAAGTATTTTTCTTATCCGCTTCCGTTTCCGTAAAGGCGGCTTTGGTAGCTTCCAGAATCTCCGCAATCCAGCTCCGCAGATTTTTGATGGTTCTGCGGACAGCGTTCATCATGCGGTTCGCCGCTTTTATATCCCGGTTCAGATTGCCGATGTTGGTTTCAATGCCCTTGCTCTCTAAGGCGCAGACAGCGGCTCCCATGTGGACGGTCGGGACAATATCAAGTCCCTGCCTTTCATATGAACGCATATCCACTCGTTCGGGGCTTCCCGACATTTCAAGATAACGGTTCTGCACAATCTCCCAGCCGTGCCGCCATTCCTCGGCGTGGTACTGCTCGTTCCAGTCAACGGTATCCTCCTTGTGGCTTTTCCATCTGCCGGAGGGGAGCTTGATGCGTTCGCCGTTTCCGTCAAGGTCGTAAACCTTGCGGCTCTTGGGCATCCACTTTCCGTTTTCGTCAATGGCTCGCATGGTCAGCATGATATGGCAGTGCGGATTGTGTCCCGGTGGGTCAGGGTCGTGTATCGCAAAGTCACAGCACATTCCTTTGGAAACAAACTGTTCCTCGCAGTATTCCTTTAGCATCTGCGGACATTTTTCAAGCGGCACTTCCCTCGGCAGGGCAAGCACGAAACGCCTTGCAAGCTGTGCGTTCCATTGCTTCTCTGCTTCTTCGGCAGAGTTCCAAAGCGTTGCCCTGTCTGCATATTCCGGCGGTGCGTTTGCCGGAAGCAGGATCTCCGTATAAACAACTTCGGGCTGTTTCCTGCGGTGGTCTTTGGATTTCTGGTCGTACTCGGAGAACAGTTTTTCTCCGGCTTGATAGGCTGCTCCGGCAACGGCGGAGCTGCCCTTGCTGCGCTGGACGATGCGTATATTCAGATGGGGAACAGGCATTTTGTTGAACTTCCTTTCTCGGCGCAATAAAAAATGACCGCTGCTTTTCGGCACGGTCAAACAAAACTTGTCGGTCAGAAATGATTACTCTGAAATCGTTTCTGGACGGCAAATACACAAAGGGGTAGCTGGCTTTAGCCAGCGCAGGGGAAGTGTAGCTTCCACTGGATGATTGAAGCGAAAGCTGCGGAAATCATCAGGCTCCCTGCAAGGGGCTTTCGGCAGAACGCAATGCACAACCTTCAGGTGGTGTATAATTGCGCCCTCGTCCAAAGCCGAGGGTTATCCCCTGTCCGTTGCCAGCTCGTTTTCCCGGTTCTCAATCAGCAGATTCAGCTTCTTTTGAACCGCTTCGCTGTGGAAGATGAAGGTCAAAAGCTCCATCACGTCATCGTCTGTCAAGACGGTCGGCTTTCTCAAAAAGGTTTCCAGCATCCCGGCACGGGTGCAAAGGCGGTGCGTGCGCTCACCTCTGGTCAGCCGTTTCAGCTCGCTCTGCAATCGCTTCTCCTTGTGCTTGGCTGCGGTCAGCTTGCGCTCCGCAACATACTGTTTGTGTTTCAGTTTTTCCAATTCTTCGCTCACGAGCAACTTCTCCTTTCTGATAATGGGCAAAACAAAAGCGACCAACTTTTTACGGTTGATCGCCTTTGGGGTTATTGGTATCTCGCTTTACACGTTTCTGTATATCCAGTTTTCCAGACTATCCTTACGACACGGAACAACCTCAACGCCTAATCCTACAATCAGCGTGCTCGAACTGGGCGTAACCTGTACTGCTACTACGGGCTTCCCGATAGAGATAGCGTATTTGATTTCATCGATTGACATTCCATTATTGTTTGCGGGACGATTCGAGCAAACGACAACGCTTGCATAGCGTATTTGCTTTTGAATCTGCGGGTCAACATTGTAACGCCTATCAATACTATCAAAGGGAGAACTTGCTGGAACCGAATAGTCGCGGACTTTGTATTTTGTCCTATCCAACAAGGCGCTTATCGTAGAGTAATCATCATTATTCCATCTGTGCGGTATAAAGACATTGATCATTTATGTACCTCCTAAATTATTTGTTCATCAGAATGAGTTTATGGTTGGCTGATGGATGGTTGGTTACATCTTTGGAGTATTATGAGAATGAAAATCACTACATAAAGAACGCAAAAAGCATAAGGCAAGACTTTTTCCAACTTCGTGCCCTCAATGTATTTTTTGCTTTTCTTTAGGGACTGCCATTCATCAGAAAAAGCAGAAACAGGCAAGCTCTGTTCTAATTTGTTGATGACCTCAAACTTTGCCCTGTTCAGTTCTCTGAAATTTCTGATAAAGAAAATCCAAACGACGCAGACAATGATGCCGGACACGAGCAACATAATGGTTTTTGCGTCCCAAATAAAGGAAGCAGCTGCAACGATTGCAAGATTCAGCGTAACAAAAAGATTGTTCATCGCATCTCTACGCTGACTGACCGCATTTGCCATCTCAACGCAGGTCTGCCATTGCGTCAACAAGGTTTCTTCGCTTTTTTCCGTGCCAATTTCAACTGATTGCTCTTTTTCATCCATCTGAACACCTCCCATTTATACCTGTTTGTCATTTTCACAGAGTTCTTTCAACGCTCTTCCTCTGCTTTAAGTTCCGCAATCCCCAGCCCGAAGTATTTCTCAAAGAACACTTTCAGCTTCTCAATGATGCCTTGCTTCTTTTTGACTCTGCTGCCACCGCCGAAGCGTGATACAGGGGGCATGAGCTTATCAATCTCTGTTCCTGTAGTTTTCAATGCCCCATCACGAAACGCATTGGCAACAAACTTTCGGGTTTCTTCCGGCTTCAGCTTTTCACTCGTGATGATTTCGGTCAAGTCTGTTTCCTCCTGCTCCAGAACAAATCTGCGCCAATCGTCAGTAACCTGCGTATCCACATTGACATGGCTGATAAATGCTTCGATGAGCTCTTTCTTGCTGCGAAGCTGCATACTTGCATCTACCGCCTTGCGAATGGAGGTAAGGATTTCTTTATCTTTACAGTTGCCGTCGTGATATTTTTCAACCAACATCAATATGTAGTCGATATTGATTTCCACCTGCTTAATCAGCTCGATTTCAAATTCAATATCGTCCGTTATATCCTCTTTTTCGGCATCTTCCTTTCTGCGATACTTGTCGTAGAGGTCAAGATAGATGCTCTGATAATTCTGCAAATCCCTTGCGGCAATACTGTCCATTTCCTCAAACTGGTCAAAGGACGAGAGAATATTTCTCATACTGAGGATAGTGCCGAACAATCTGATAAAATCTTTCTCTGCCTGGTCTCCGACAATTTGAGTGTCGATAGGATATTCAGCTTCCAGTTTTTCAAGCAAATCTACATAGCCGGGATGATACTTGCCGTCATTATCTTCGTAACCGTTCCAGTAATCATTGAAGCTCTTTAGAAGCACAATTCCGCTTGCATTCTTATCGCCAAAGAGGGCGATTGCATCGTCTGTGGCTTTCTGCAAGTCACGGAAGCAGACAATGTTTCCGTAGGTCTTGACGGAGTTCAGAATACGGTTGGTTCTGGAATAGGCTTGTATCAGTCCGTGCATTTTCAAATTTTTGTCCACCCACAAGGTGTTGAGCGTTGTAGCATCGAAGCCTGTGAGGAACATATTCACAACAATCAGAAGATCCACTTCACGGTTCTTCACTCGCATAGACAAATCCTTGTAGTAGTTCTGGAACTTATCGGAGGACGTGTCGAAGTTGGTGTTGAACGCTGCGTTGTAGTCGAAAATTGCGCTTTCAAGAAAATCGCGGGAGGTCTTATCAAGCGCATCGGTGTCGAAGCCTTCCTCTTGCAGAATATCTTCCGGGTCGTCCTCGTTTGCGGCGTAGCTGAAAATCGTGGCGACCGTAAACTGGCGGTTATTCTCGGCGAGCTGCTTCTTAAACTCCGCATAATACTTCATTGCCATTGGAATGGAGCTGACGGCAAAGATGGCGTTGAAGCCTGCCATGCGCTTGCCCTTCAGGGAGTAGAAACTGTTGCGTTTGGTTTTCTGGTCGAAATGCTCCAGCGTGTATTTGACAATCTCCCGAATACGCTCCGGCGCACCCATAGCCTTTTCAATATCAATGGCAGAAACATTCTTGTCCTTGATGTCCTCTTTTTCCTTAACCGTGTTCACATAGTCGATACGGAAAGGAAGAACATTGCCGTCATTGATGGCATCCACAATCGTGTAAGTGTGGAGCTGGTCGCCAAAGGTCTGCGGCGTGGTCAGCAACTCCATGTGCTTGCCTTTTCCTGCATTGGCGGCGAAAATCGGCGTGCCGGTAAAACCGAACAGATGATAATTCTTGAACGCCTTGATAATCTTAGCGTGCATATCTCCGAACTGGCTGCGGTGGCACTCGTCAAAGATGATAACGCAGTGCTTGCCGAACACCTCGTGTCCTTTGTTTTTCGTGATAAAGTTGTCCAGCTTCTGAATGGTCGTGATGATGATTTTATATTGATGACAGCCGCCTTTTTCGTCCCTGTCCTCAAGCTGTCTCTGCAATACTCTGGTAGAAGCGTTGCTGTTGGCAGAGCCTTTTTCAAAGCGGTCATATTCTTTCATGGTCTGATAGTCCAGATCTTTTCTATCGACCACAAACAGAACCTTGTCCACATAAGGAAGTGCGGATGCAAGCTGAGCTGTCTTGAAGGAAGTCAGCGTTTTTCCGCTTCCTGTGGTATGCCAAATATAGCCGCCTGCGTCAATCGTTCCGGTCTTTTTGTAGTTGGTGGAGATTTCGATGCGATTTAAGATGCGTTCTGTCGCCGCAATCTGATAGGGACGCATAACCATCAGAATTTCTTCGGTTGTGAAAACACAATACTTCGTCAACACATTCAGAATGGTGTGCTTGGCGAGGAATGTTTTTGTAAAGTCAATCAAGTCTGCGATAACCTTGTTGTTGCCGTCTGCCCAGAAGGAAGTAAACTCAAAGCTGTTGCTCGTTTTCTTCGATTTCTGCTTTGCAGATTCGCCCATCTCTTTGATATGGCTGTTTCGGGTGGTGTTGGAATAATACTTGGTATGCGTTCCGTTGGAGATAATGAAAATCTGCACATACTCATATAGCCCGCTTGCCGCCCAAAAGCTATCTCGCTGATAGCGTTTGATTTGGTTAAAGGCTTCACGGATTGCAACGCCACGGCGTTTCAGCTCCACATGGACAAGGGGCAGACCGTTCACCAAAACGGTCACATCGTAGCGGGTGTCATGGTTGCCCTCGCTTTCCTCGTACTGATTGATGACCTGTAAGCGGTTGTTGTGAACGTTCTTTTTGTCTATGAGCTGAATGTTCTTGGAAGTTCCGTCATCCCTGCGGAGTACCTTGACATGATCCGTCTGGATGGTGCGGCTCTTTTCAACGATGCCATCGTTAGCATTGGCAAGCACTTCCGTGAAGAAACGCTTCCACTCGCTGTCAGTAAAAGTGAAGTCGTTCAAAAGCTCCAACTGCCGTCTGAGGTTGGCAATCAGACTGTTTTCGTCGTGGATGGTAAGATACTCGTACCCTTGCGTGGTCAGCAGCCGGATGAACTCCTTTTCAAGAGCGGCTTCGCTCTGAAAGCTGTCAGAGCGTGAGCTTTCCGGCGTATATTCAGCGACCACGGTGCTCTCGTTGCTTTGTGCAATAATGTTGAAATAACTCATTCATTTCACCTGATGCTTTCCAAAACTTCATTTGCTGCACGGAAAAGCTCTATCTGGTCATCAAGCTGGCATAACAATTTCAATCCGTGCATCAGATTATTTCGTATTCTATGAATAACCAAAAGGCAGCCGCAAGCCAGATCATCGCCGCTCTGCTCTAAAAATCTGCACATAATAGCCATATCGTCTTCGGAAGAATTTCTTGCGTTGTCGGGATGCAGTGCTTTTCTGACATAATCCGACTTAAGTTGGCCAAACCAGCTTCGCCGTTTATTCAAAACGGTTGCAAGATTTGCTTGTTTGCTCCCGTCTAATTGAATCGAATCGGCTATTTTTTTAATGACACGAGGATTGCATTTATTATTACACCACTCACTTTCAAAGCAATTCCAGAGAATTGCAAATCTCCCTATTTCCAGTACTGTCTCATTTTTTAATTCACAACCTTTTATTTTCATCTTTACCCTCCCCTTTGAATGACAAAAGTTTGTCCCGGTAAAATTCATACTGCTTTTGTCTTGCTTCGATCTCGGCAGGCAGACCGATTTTCAGGTCAGAACAGATGGCATCGAAGTTGTCGAGAACATTGACAATGCGTTTCTGAACATCAAGTGACGGAATTGCCACTTGGAACTTATTGAGCATCGGTCTGCGGATTGATGGCACTGACCCTTGATACATTTGCTGACCGATATATTTCGGGAAAGTGGCAACAAAGTAGTGGTACAAATATTTTCCCAAAAGCCCGTCTGTTGCAGGATGAATTCTGTAGGCTCTTTGATGGAGCGCATATTTCCCGTTGATATAATGGAATACCTTTCCAACGCCTACGCCGTCTCCTGCGGTGATAATCGCCTCTTCGTCATACTCATATTCATCTTTAGCAAGTGGCTGCTGAGAACGAACAAAAAATGGATAACAGCCGCCCTCAACCGCATCATCAGTGTTGCTCGACCCAGTTGAAATGTCTGCAATCTCCGCAAGCGTCCTCCATACAACATCACTTGTTGCCCCCCCCTCGGACATCGCCGAAGGTCAGCAGCTTATCCCGATAAAACTCATACTGTTTTTTTCTCGCTGTAAGCTCCGCTGTAAGCTCCGTGAAATTGTCCAGAATACGGACAATTTCACGCTGCACCTCAAGAGGTGGGACAGGCATTTCAAAATCCTCTGTTACCTTTAAGGAAATCTGCGGCAGAGAACCCATTCCCGATGCTGCTTCTCTGAATTTCCCCATATTGTTCTTCAATACATAGTAGAGGAATTTGACCGCGGTTTTATTTTCGTGTGTATATGCCCACATCTCATTTTTGAATGTGAACGGTCTTTCATAGTACACGGCATCAATCACGCCACGGGATTGAACAAGTACTGCCGGAACTCGTGTTATGTTTGCATTTGGAATATCTTCCTCATAAGCATCTATGACAGTTTTTCCGCCTGCAAAAATGCGAACATCTCCATCAGTGCTTTCGATTTCTTTCATTTTGGCAGCCGTGATTGGCGTACCTCTCAATCTATGGTAAACTTCCTTGACAGGCTTATATTCAACCCCATTCGGGCAAAGCTCCTGAATCAGTTCATCCAGCTTGTTCATACAGACTCACCTCTTTCTTCATTCCAACCAAGCATAGCAGTAGTATTCATCAACTCTTTATGATTGATTACATTTTCAAGGATTCCTATCACAAGTCTATGTAGGGCTTCAAAATTTTTTAATCCCGCTTCTTCATCATATTCCCCATGAACAACACCACTTAGTTCTCTAAAAAGTCGATACCCATTAGCAGAAAACTCCCTGGGTATGATCGAGCACTTCTCATTCACCTCTTTTAACAGATCGGAGAAATTCCTCGGATTTCCTCCCTCATATTGTTTATATTGAATGCCAACAGCCTGTGCTGTCTGCACGGTAATTTTTTCAAAGATTTTTCGCAAATACACGATGGCTCCTGCTCCCAATCCATCCGTATAAGCCTGCATTGCATTATCCAATAGTATCGAGAATTCTCCATAACGATTATCATTTATGCGAACCGTATCGGATAACTTCACGCTTTTCTTCAATATGCGTATAGCAGGGGCTTGCCCTGTTATATCATTTTTGCTCTCTATCAAAAACCATACCGGTATGGAAGAACCGCACCCGCAAGTCAAAACGCAATCAACACTGATTAGATTTTTGCTCACAAAAATACATGTCAGCTTGGGACTTGACCAAAAAGTCCTTATATCCTCGCATGAAACGCAAAAGTAGTTCAATGCAACACTTCCAGTGGAAATGTCAACCTTTTGACCTGCTTTTCCAACTTTGTTTTGCAAGAATGCATCAACTTGAACGTATTCCTTATTGGGCGGTTTCGACAAAACATCTGATAATCTCATAAAGTTTATTCACCGCCATTCTCCGCTTCCGGCAGCTCATTTGTGTGCGCTCCTTCCTCCAGCAATATCCTGTCGAAGTCGCTTTGATACAGCTGGTCCTGCCGGACACGATATTTCTCAAACTCGCTTAGGGCGTGCTGTTCAGCGATTTTTGCGGAAATGCTCCCCACATTGGTCAGAATTTCCTTTCGGCTCAGCCGAAGAACGCCCTCGAACTGTTCCGCCCAATCTTCCATCGTCATAGGAACTTGTTCCTCAGCTCGCAGCTCTGCTAGGTCAAGATAGGCGTTGACGATTCTCGCCATCGCAGAAAGCTCTTCCTGTGTCAGATAATTCTTGGCAATCACTACATCGAATTTCTGAATTTTGCCGTTGGGGGCATCCTTCCAAGTGGTCAGCCCCATGTGCTCTTTGCTGCTGTCAGCACGGCGATAGATGGTCTCTGCCGCCGTTTCGCCATGGATTGCCCAATGAAGCTGATTTTGCACCCGTGCGAAAAACAGCCTTGTCGTTTCTGCCTTGGCATCATAGTCAATACTGGTGGCATAGATGTCGGTGATCTTCTGGTAAAACCGCCGTTCCGAAAGACGAATCTCACGGATGCGTTCCAGCTGTTCCTTAAAATAATCCTTTGTCAGAATGGTGCCGCCGTTTTTCAGCCGCTCGTCATCCATAGCAAAGCCTTTCACGGTAAATTCTTCAATGATGCGGTTTGCCCACTTTCTGAACTGCACCGCACGGGGAGAATCCACCTTATTGCCCACGGCAATGATGGCGCTCAGATTATAATGATTGGTGTTGTAGGTTTTGCCGTCCGCAGCAGTTATTCGAAATTTTCGAATAACTGAATTCTCGTCGATCTCTCCGTCGGCAAAGATTTTTTTTAAGTGATAATTGATGGTGTGCGTTTCCACATTATACAGAAGTCCCATCATTTTTTGGGTCAGCCATACATTTTCATCGCAATATACTGCATTTACATCGCTTTCCCCGGTGGCGGTGATGAATGTCAGATATTCCGCAGCGGAGGAACGAACGATGCTGATTTTACGCTTATCCTTCTTCATTATCCCACCTCGATTTCTGCGATAATCTTCGCTATCTCATCACGTAGAACCTGTTCACGGGCAACGATTTGCTCAATCTCGGCATTGAGCTTTACAATGTCAATTTTCTCTCTGGTGTCCTCGGCTTCTACATAGGTGGAAACAGAGAGATTATAATCATTGTCCGCAATTTCCTCGTAGTTTGCCAGATGAGAGAAGTGTGCTTCCTCGGCTCGATTGGCAAAGGTATCCACGATTCTTTCGATGTTCGCCTGTGTCAGCTTGTTGTTGTTCGTTACCTTGATACACTCAGCAGAAGCATCAATAAAAAGGGTTTTGTTGTCGGCTTTGCCTTTTTTCAGCACCATAATGCAGGTCGCAATAGAAGTTCCAAAGAACAGATTGCTCGGCAGCTGGATAATACAATCAATAAAGTTGTTGTCGATCAGATACTTTCTGATTTTCTGTTCTGCGCCGCCACGGTACATAATGCCGGGGAAGCAGACGATCGCCGCCGTGCCACCCGTTGCAAGCCAGGCAAGGGAGTGCATGATAAAGGCAAGGTCAGCTTTAGACTTCGGTGCGAGAACACCAGCCGGAGAAAAACGAGGATCGTTAATCAGCAAAGGGTTATCATCGCCAGCCCACTTGATGGAATAGGGAGGGTTGGAAACGATCAGCTCAAACGGCTCATCGTCCCAATGCTGCGGTGCAGTCAGCGTGTCCTCACAGGCAATGTCAAACTTATCAAAGCCAACATCATGCAGGAACATATTGATACGGCAAAGGTTATAAGTCGTGATATTGATTTCCTGCCCATAAAAGCCGTTTCTGACGGCATCTCTGCCCAAAACCTTTTCGGCTTTCAGAAGCAGAGAGCCAGAGCCGCAGGCAGGGTCATAGACTTTATTGATTTCAGTCTTGCCCACCGTGCCAAGTCGGGTCAGCAGTTCGGAAACATCCGCAGGGGTAAAGAACTCGCCGCCGGATTTTCCTGCCCCGGATGCGTACATGGTCATCAGATACTCATAGGCATCGCCAAAGGCATCAATATCGTGATCCTTTACATCGCCGAGGTTCATGTTGGCTACGCCGTGCAGGAGTTTTGCAAGGCGTTCGTTTCTCTTTGCAACGGTAGAGCCGAGTTTGTTGCTGTTCACGTCAAAATCATCGAACAGCCCGGCGAAGCTGCTTTCGGAGGAAGAACCCTTTGCGGATGCTTCGATATGGTTAAACACACGCTCCAAGGTTTCATTCAGATTTTCGTCGTTGTCGGCTCTGAGATTGACATTGCAAAACAGCTCGGACGGAAGAATAAAGAAGCCCTTTTCTTCTACCAAGCCGTCACGAGCTTCTTCTGCATCAGTATCGGGCATTTTGGCATAATCAAAATCGGTATTGCCAGCTTCCTGTTCGCCGGAATTGACATAGCTTATCAGGTTTTCGGAAATGTATCGATAAAACATCGTGCCAAGAACATAGTTCTTAAAATCCCAGCCGTCAACGGCACCACGAAGTTCATCAGCGATTGCCCATATCGCACGGTGCAGCTCGTCACGCTCCTGCTCTTTCTTTGTATCAATCATTGTTTCCGTTCTCCTTTTCATCAGGTATAAATTCCAGAATATCGTCAACGCCGCAATCGAGGGCAAAACATAGCTTTTCAATGCTCTCCAATGAAACATATTGGTCTCTTCTAAGTCGGGTTAAAATGTTGGCACTAAAGCCTGCCTGTTCTGTCAATTCAGCCGTTGCAATACCACGGTCGATTAACAGATGAAATAGTTTTTTATATGTAACAGCCATAGTACCCTCCCGATTTAAGAATATCCTTGTCTATTGTATCACGATAATGTGAATTTCTCAAGCAGTCGGGATTAAATATCTTGATTTAATCGTTTTGAATCTGTATAGCCTTAAAAATGAGAAAAACGATAGAACTATACCTTGCTATGTAATAGCGGTCAAAACATCGAGTACAGACCCGACATTTTGACCGCATATCACCCCTAAACGCTACATTATTCCGTCCTGCTACTGAACCCGGTTTGCTTGGCGTTCTCGCTTGCTTTCCGTCTGCGTTCCTCGCTCATGGGCGGTTGCAGACGGATGGACAGCCGGGATTTGTCCAGCACATAGGAAACGCCGCCCTGCTCATGGGCCTTTTCCTGTCGGCAGAGGTCGGGGTACTTCTTGGCGAACAGCGCCAGCCGCTTTTTCAGTCCGGCGTTGAAGGTGTAGATGCTTGCCGTATCTTCGCCCTCGTTGAACAGAATGATGGTTTCCTTTTCATACTTGGTCAGCTTCGCCATAATCGTCCTCCATATCGTAGCTGCTGATTTCTGCCAGCCGCAAAGTCAGTTCCGCTTCATAATAGCCGTCCATTTCCATGCGGAGCGTGGGGTAGAAGCGGCGATACCAGTCGTGCGCTTCCTCGGTACTCAGCTTGATTGCAAGGTCGTTGAACAGCTCTCCGGCAACAGGGTCGGGCGTGATAGCCGCCAGCATTTGCAGACGGTCAACCGTTGCCCTGTGGTTGGGGCAACCGAAGGTGTAAAGGGCTTTCTTCTCGTTGATGTTCAGTTTCATAGTGTGTTCCTCCTTGATTTTTGATAAATGAAAAGCGGCAGGGACTTCACAAGGAAATACCTGTCGCTTTTGCTTCGGTATGAAATTAGCAGGTCTGGACTTGGAATATCAGCAGTAAATCAGCTCATGCTTGATGATTTCCTCTGCTCGGCTGCGGATGGAGTTCATGGACTGCACCCATAACATCTGATTTTCCGCTTTCATAGCTTCGTCTACGCCCTCGGCTTCCGCCATCTGCTCAATGATAAGACTGCATCTTTCCGTTGCCTGCTCGTTCAGATCGGCAAGGTAGGTGTGCAGTTCACCTGAGAGGACAAGGGTCGAATAGAGGGCAGGGCGGTACTGCCGCAGATATTCCCTGTGAAGATTGCCCCACTTGCCGATGGGACGGTGTTCCTCCGGCAGCTTCCAGTCCGGCACATAGTAATCGCCCACAAGAATGTAGTCGATGCCGTTTTCGTGGATTCTTGGCTTCAATTCTTTCATGCTGGTACTTCCTCCTGTCTTGCTTTCTTTTTGTGGTACTCATCTCTGCGCTTGGCAAGGTGGGATTCGTATCGTTTGATGGCTTCGGGGTCTCCGGCTTCCGCATCGGCTTTCATTTTCTGATAGCATCTGACGGTAGCTTCACTCTGATATTTCCGTTTTTCTGCCAGTTTCCTTGCGGCTTCTTCATCGGTCTTGGCAAGCTCCACAAGGGCTTCGTGTTCAG
>ERZ827181.2758-NODE-2758-length-14285-cov-3.976458_pt1 | contig 14285 bp, 10 predicted proteins | sample MGYA00519778_ERZ827181 | MGnify/ENA primary metagenome ERZ827181 (study PRJEB31778, sample SAMEA3449273) | human gut metagenome | biome: human gut; feature: human-associated habitat; material: faeces | place: United Kingdom | collected 2010/2012 ...
GACTGAAATACCCATTCTTTCGTATGGCAAACAACAAACCCGTCATAGGCCTCTCCACCGGCGACATCAACGGCGTCGGACCGGAAGTGATCATCAAGACTTTCGACAACCCGGCGATGCTCGAACTGTGCACCCCGGTAGTCTTCGGTTCGAGCCGACTGATTTCCTTCTACAAAAAAGCCCTGGGCAGCGACCTCCCCTTCGTGGGCATCGATTCACCGGCTGAGGTCATCCCCGGGAAACTCAACATCGTCAACCTGTGGGAAGACGCCCCCGTGATCACCCCCGGGCAGGAAACCGAGGAAGGAGGCCGACTGGCTTTCTCCTCGCTTTCGGCGGCCACGCAAGCCCTCAAGGATGGACTCGTCGATGCGCTGGTTACCGCCCCGATCAACAAGAAAAACATCCAACGCGAAGGCTTCGCCTTTCCCGGCCACACCGAATACCTGGCGGCACAACTGGGCGGAGAACCGCTCATGTTCCTGGTCTCCGACCGCCTGAAGATCGCCGTCGCCACCGGCCACATTTCCCTGGCACAGGTTACCGAACACATCACGGCCCCGCTGCTGGAAAAGCGCCTGACCCAGATGGAACGCTCCCTGCAGGAGGATTTCTGCCTCCACAGTCCCCGCATCGCCGTACTGGGTCTCGATCCGCACAACGGGGACGAAGGCGTGATCGGCACCACGGACAGCCAACTGATCGCCCCGACCATCGCCCGCCTGTTCGACGGGGGACATTACGTCTTCGGTCCTTATTCCTCAGACGGGTTTTTCGGCAGCGGGGCCTACACCCGTTTCGACGGCGTACTGGCCATGTACCACGACCAAGGCCTGATCCCTTTCAAGACCATCGCTTTCGAGGACGGAGTCAATTTCACCGCCGGACTGCCCAAGGTGCGCACCTCGCCGGACCACGGCACGGCCTACGACATCGCCGGAAAAGGGTTGGCCGACGAAAGTTCGATGCGGGCTGCCGTCTATCGGGCCATCGACATCCTGCGCAACCGCAGCCTGTACCGTGCCATGACCCAAAATCCGCTCCGCACACGCCGTGGAGCCGACGTCCACGAAGGCGAAGATGAAGACATCGACATCAACCACGTGGAGGACTGATATTAAAAATCCGTTATTTTCTGTTTTTTTCCGATAATATTGTTACCTTTGCCCTCCCGTAAGGTAACCGGAAAATTTTCATCGGAAGTGAAAGACGCGTTGAAAGAATATCGGATCTCCTTTTCCGGGCTGGCACCCGGTGTTCACACATTCGAGTACCATGTGGGACAGGAGCTTTTCGATCATTTCGGTTACGTGGATTCGTGGGGCGATGCCCGGATCGACGTTCGGGCGGAACTGACCAAAGGGACGAACCTGATGGAGTTGTCCCTCGCCTTTCAAGGCGATGTGCTTACTCCATGCGACGCTACGGGCGAGGAATTTCGCCTGCCGGTGCAAGGAACGGACCACCGCGTGGTCAAACAAGGCGAAGGAACGAGCCTGGACGACGACATCATCCTGTTGCCCATGGGGGAAACCGAACTGAACCTCGGACAGTACATCTACGAAATGATCGTACTGAACATCCCGCAGAAGCGCTACCATCCCGACTACCTCTCGGGCAAGCTCGCCGCCCCGAAAGCCAGTTCGAGTCCCGAACCGACGGAACAGACGGTCGATCCGCGCTGGGAAAAACTGAAAGACATAAAAAGTTAAATACGATAAAACCGAAATACAAAAATGGCACATCCTAAAAGACGCCAGGGTTCCACCCGCAGAGACAAAAGACGTTCGCATCACCATGCAGTCGCACAGCAGATTTCGATTTGCCCGGTAACCGGACAGGCTCACCTTTCGCACCGCGCCTACTGGCACGAAGGCAAGTTGTACTACCGCGGCAAGGTCGTCATCGACAAGAGCGAGCCCGAGAAAGCCTAAAGTCCCATCCGACTCGAGAAAGGTTTTCCGCGTCGCAGCCGTGAGAACGACGCGAATCCTACACACTTTCTGGCGCAGGCGACTTCGCTCGGAAAGTGTGTTTTTTCTTTCAAAGAGAAAAACAGACCCATAAACACGCCCTATCCGCCTCGATTTCCCCGGCGGGGCTTTGTTTCTTTGCCCAAACAAAACGAAAAACGATTTACAGAAAAAAACACCCATAGCCCGAAACCCATGGAGAAAATAAAAGCCGCTATCTCGGCCGTAGGAGGTTTTGTTCCGGACTACATTCTGACCAACGAAGAAATCAGCCGCCGCGTAGATACTTCCGACGAGTGGATCACCACCCGCACCGGGATCAAGGAGCGCCGCATTCTCACCGACCCCACCCTGGGGACCTCTCATTTGTGCATCCGCGCCGCAGAAGACCTGCTGCGCAAAAGCGCCTGCGACCCCGCCACCATCGACGGCGTACTGGTATGCACCATCACTCCGGACTATCCGGTCGCCAATACCGCCGCTTACGTAGCTTCACGCATCGGCGCCACCAATGCTTTTGCCATGGATCTGGTCGCTGCCTGCTCGGGCTTTATCTCGGCCCTGTTTACCGCAGCCAATTTCGTGGAATCAGGACGGTGCAAGAAGGTCCTGGTCATCGGCGGGGACAAGATGTCCACCATCATCGACCCGATGGATCGCGCCACCTGTATCCTGTTCGGGGACGGAGCCGCCGCCGTGCTGGTAGAGCCCTCCCGCAACGGCTTCGGCATCGAGCACTCCTACCTGCGCTGCGATGGCACAGGACGGGAATACCTGCGTATCGACGTGGGCGGTTCGATCAACCCTCCCACGGCAGAAAACACCGCCTTCGGCGGACAATACGTCCACCAGGATGGCCGCGCCGTTTACCGCTATGCCGTCACCAACATGTGCGAGGCCAGCCAAAACGTACTCAACGCCTGCGGTCTCGACGCTTCGCAAATCGACTACCTGTTGCCCCACCAGGCCAACCTGCGCATTATCGAATCGGTCACCGAACACTTGGGGCTGCCCAAAGAAAAGGTGCTGGTCAATATCGAACGCTACGGCAACACGACCGACGGAACGCTGCCGCTGCTGCTCTGGGACTTTGAAAAAGCCCTCAAGAAAGGCGACAAACTGCTCTTGACGACTTTCGGAGGCGGATTTACCTGGGGGTCGATGTACCTGACGTGGGACTACTGATCCTGCGGGAAGACAAAGGGACAAAAAATCGGGCGGAAAATTCCGCCCGATTTTTTGTCCCCTTGTCCGGAAACCCCTTTCGCAAAACACGAAAGCTTTATTTTCCTCTCTTTTCTTACCGCATCGTGCGTTCGTCGCGGCGCGCTTGCTTTTTCAACTGCCGCACACGCTTCTTTTCCGCTTTCTCCATTTCCTGACGGCGAAGTTGATCCCGGGCGATATCCTGTTCTACCTTCCGGTAATAAAATGGGGAAACAAGTTCGTTGTACGAAGGATAGATCGGCAGTTCCCCCTCGGCAAAGCACTCGCGCAGGATCCTTTCAATCACGTAATCATCGGGGTAAAGTCGAGGGTCGTACTCGTCCTTGAGCGAAAGGGAGAACATCCCGGCCGACGCATTCCACCAAAAAGCCTTGAAACCGCTTTTCAGATCCCGTGCAATGTCATAAGTCGATATACCCGTCTGACGATACACCAGTTTGATCAGGATTTTTCCTTCGCTGCGGGAAAACTTCTTGAGGATTCCAGCGAAGTTGTCGAACAACTCCTTCTGCCGCCGGTCCACCTCTTTGCGGAATTTCCGCTCGGACATCACCTCCCGCAAGCTGTCCATCTCGTGCAGGTACTGCGAGGCCAATACCGCATACGGCCATACCTTCTTGACGCGGCGCTTGATCCGCCAATAGTCTTCATAAGACATCGGCGCATAGTTGCCCATCACGATCACATCGGAGAGCTGCACCCCGGGGAACAACGTATCCGCCTCCAACGGCGGCATAGCCTGCGCCTGCCGGGGAAACTCGCGCACCGGTATCCCGGAAGGCGGCGGAGAGGGCTGTCCCTGCGCCGACACACAGGTGTACACCAAGAGTGCCGCCGTCGAAAAAACGGTAGCCAACGGGATCGAACGTCTATTTCGCCCACGAGTGTTCATCAGTCCGCGCGGTATTACCGGCGAAAGATAGGCATTTATCCTGCTATGCAAGGGAAAAATAACGCATTTTTTTTGCACCCCCGCACCTTTTGCCTATCTTTGGAAGATCGGAATACAAACACGAAATATCACGAATATGGAATTCACAGTCTCCAGCTCGGTGCTGATGCGCACAGTAAACACCTTGAGCGGAATCATAAGCTCCAACAGCGCCCTGCCCATCCTCGACAACCTGCTGTTCGAACAGAAAAACGGCCGACTCACCCTCTCGGCTTCGGACATGGAAACCACGATGACCTCCACCATCGACGTGGACGGCCAATCCTCGGGCAAGATCGCGGTCCCGGCCAAGATGCTCGCCGAGATCCTCAAGACCTTCCCCGAACAGCCGCTCACCTTCGTCGCCCGCGAACAGGAACACCTGCTCAAGATCAACTACGGCACCACCGACAACGAAGGCAATTGCGACCTCCCTTATGAGGAGGCCGACGACTACCCCGTTCTGCCGGTGCTGGAAGACGTCACCCAAACAGTCGTTACCTCGGAAATCCTAGCTACGGCCATCCAAAAAACGATCTTCGCCACTGGCAACGACGACATGCGTCCCGTGATGTCGGGCGTCTTGTTCAAGTTCACCCCGGAAGGCCTGGTGTTCGTGGCTACCGATGCACACAAACTGGTCAAATACGTCCGTGAAGACATCACCAGCCCTGTCCCGGTGGAATTCATCATGCCCAAAAAACCGCTGAACATCCTCAAAAACATTTTCTCGGGACTGGCCACCGACGTAACCATCACCTTCAACCGCACCAACGCGCGTTTCGAAGCGGACGACATCGTGCTGACATGCCGCCTGATCGACGGAAAATACCCCAACTACGAGGCCGTCATTCCCAAGGACAACCCCAACCAACTGTTGATCGACCGGTTGAGTTTCATGAGTTCCCTGCGGCGTATCGCACTCTTCTCCAACAAGACCACGCACCAGACCCGCCTGAGCCTCAGCCCGGCGGAAGTGGTCATTTCGGCCGAGGACAACGAAGAAGGCAAACGCGCCGACGAAAAGATCCCCTGCTCGTACCGGGGCGAACGGATGGACATCGGCTTCAATTCGCGCTTCCTCTCCGAAATGCTGGCCAATCTGGAGAGCAAAGAAGTAACCATCGACATGTCCAAACCCAATCGCGCCGGAATCCTTCGACCGCTGGAATCCAACGAAGGCGAGCAGATCACCATGCTGGTCATGCCGGTAATCCTGGGCAACTGACGCCGAAAGTGTACAGACAAACAACACGTCTCCTGGAGCGATGAAAACAATCTCATCGCTCCGGGATTTTTTTCGCAAAAACTTAAACCTTTTCCATCTTTTTCCGTCTTATCAATAACGATTTTTCATACATATCCTCATCATTCCTATTTCTATTCGGTGCAATGAAAACGACCAGACACCTGCTCACCCTGTTCCTCTTGATGTGTTCCCTCAGCCTTTGGGCGCAATTCGGCCCAGGCCCCGGCGGCGGATTCGGTGCGGGACGCCCTCCGGGAGGAGGCCGGAGCGGAGAACGGCCGGGCCAAATGCAAAATCCCAACCGGCAACTCCTCACCGAGGATACGGACCAGGACAAAGCCTCCGGACCGAAGATAGGTTCAGTTACCGGCACCATCACCGACGAGAACAACGTCCCTTTCGAATATGCCACGATCGCTGTGATCGACGCCAAAACCCAGAAAGTGATCACCGGAGGCATTTCCAACATCAAAGGGAAATTCAACGTCAAACAACTCCCGGCGGGCGACTACCTGGTCAAAATCACCTTTATCGGCTTCAGCGAATACATCAGCCCTACCTTCACCCTCTCCTCCAGCAACCGGACCAAGGACATTGGCACCATCGTACTGAAAGAAAACGTCAATCTGCTCGATGACATAGTGGTGGTCGCCGACGTAACGACCATCGAAAACCACATCGACAAACAAGTGGTCAACGTGGGCAAAGACCTGATGACAGCCGGCGCCAGCGCCCGCGACGTATTCGAAAATCTTCCGATGGTCGATGTGGACTTCGACGGCAATGTCTCGATGCGCGGTTCGGAAAACGTGCGCGTGCTGCTGGACAACCGCCCCACCAACATGTCGGTACAGGACCTCATCGAGTCGCTCCCGGCCGATGCCATCAACAAGATCGAACTGATCACCAATCCTTCGGCCAAGCAGGACCCGGACGGGGACGCCGGCATCATCAACATCATCACCAAAAAGGGCCTACTCTATGGACTGAATTTCTCCACACGCGTAGGCGTGGACACCCGCAACAAATGGAACGGAGGGGTAAACCTGGGCTATTACTATGGGAAAGTGATGGTCTATGCCAACTACAACTTCCGGTACAGTTCACGCGATGACAGCGGAGAAACCTACCGGGGCAACTACAACACCTCGGCTCTGTATCCGAACCCCTATCTGAACTACCAGACCACCCGCCAGCAAAACTCGATGAACTCCCACCGATTGAGTGCCGGGATCGACTACCTGCCCAACAAGAAGACAGCCTTGTCCTACTCGATGAACTATTCTCCCTCGACCAACAACAACCTGAGCGAATCGTACTCCTATTTCCTTCCGCTGGAGGTCGAGAAAGACCGGTTGAGCAAGGAGATCGCCCAGCAACTCGTCGAACAGTACGCCGGCCAACTCGACGACTACTTCAACCGCTACCGGCATTCCGACGGGACAACCAAGCGGAATACCCTTCGCAACAGCCTGACTTTCCGACGGGACTACTCCGCCACCGAAAATCTGATCATCGACGCCAACTTTGAAACCTCCAACTCCCAGCAAAACAGTCTGATCGAAAACCGCCTGGGCAACACCTCCACCGAAGCCAACACCCTGGACCGCTCGAACAGCGAGAAAAACAACAAAGAGTTTACCTTGAGTGCCGACTACACCAAGGAAGTCCGCGGGAAGTACAAATTTGAAGTCGGCGGGCGGGCCGACATGTTGTGGCGCGACACTCCGTATTTCTATTTCCAGGAATTTCTCGACAACCCGGCTCTGGGCACCCAACCGGACATGGATCGGTCCAATCACTTCAAGTACAGCCAGCAGATCTATAGCCTGTACGCCACTTACAGCCGATCGATCAAGAACTTCTCGTTCCAGCTCGGACTGCGCGCCGAAGAAACGCTCTACACCATGCACGGCCTGGGCATGAAAAACGACAACGGCAACATCGTCTATATCAAGGACGAGGACGTAAAGATCGACCGGGATTACTTTGAGGTCTATCCGTCCATTTTCCTGATGTACAAATTCGGTGAGAGCAACGACATTGCGCTGAACTATTCGCGCCGGGTAGCGCGCCCCAACAGCCGGAACCTCAACCCCACTCCCCGCTTTACCGATCCGCTATACGTAACCATCGGCAACCCGTACCTCGACCCTTCATTCACCAATTCCATCGAACTGAAATACTCCCGCTCGATCGGCAACAAAGGTTTCTTCAACCTCTCGTACTTCTTCCGCAATTCCACCAACACCATGCAGCGGGTTACCCAGCGGGAGAATCCCGTGGATCCCGACAAAACCGAAGCAGGGACCCTCTACACTACGACCATCAACATCGGCTCGCAATACACGATGGGGCTGAACCTCCACGCTTCCTACCGTCCGGTCAAATGGTGGAGCACGACCCTGAACATGAATTATTACTACAATCAAAAGGACATCCCCGACCGGGACGATTATATCCGTTCGTCCAACGACTTCTCCCTGCGGTGGCGCAACAGTTTCAACATATCCCGCACCGGCACCCGTCTCCAGTTCGGGCTCCGTTACTCGGCTCCGCGCGCTACCCTGCAAGGCTCCTCCTCGGGGTCCTTCACGGCCGACGCCGGAGCTTCTCAGGATTTCCTGAAAGAACGCCTCTCGCTGAGTATCCGCGTCCAGGACCTCTTCAACACGATGGCCTCCCGGGGGACTACCTACGGGACGGACTTCGTACTGTTCAACAACAACTCCGTTACCTCCCGCATCGTCAATTTCAGCCTTTCGTACCGCTTTGCCGAAATGAAATTCAAGGACAAACGACTGAAAGGTCTTCAGGGCGGCGGCGACCTTCCTTCGCTCAATGCCGAAGCCGGGAATTGACCCCGGGCAAGCGAGCGCGCCGCCGCCCTTTTGCTTGCGCGCTCGCAGAACTTGCTTACTCGTACAGCAAGTATTTTGCCCGCGTCTTCATGAACTCATCGATACCCGGCTTCCAGGTAGCACGGATCTCCTCGGCGGTCATCCCTGCCTCGATCTGCTTGCGGATCGTTTCTCCTCCGCAAAGCGTATCGAAGAACTTCTTGAAGAACTCATCCTTCTTCTCGTAGTTGTTGTACGCCCAGATCACGTATTTCAGATCGACGCAACCCGGATCGGGAGCCTCACGCAGATCGACCCCATTGCACAGCACCCCTTTGTTCTTGCTCGACTCGGGCGTAAAAGTAAAGCCCGTTTCCGGCAACAGCGGCGAACCGAACACCTCGAAAGGCCAGGGAGTACCGCGTCCCTCCGAAAGAGGCGTCCCCTCAAAATAGCACAAGCTCGGGTACAGCGCGATGGATTTGGCCGTAGCCAAGTTCGGCGAAGGCGGCACCGGCAGGTCGTAATGCGTAGCGTGCGTATAGTTCTTGCACGGGATCACCGTCAGGTCGCACTTTACCCCGTCCTTGAGCCAACCTTCCCCGTTGACCATCTTCGCATACTCGCCCGAAGTCATCCCATAGACGATCGGCACCGGATGCATCCCCACGAACGACTTGAAAGCCGGATCGAGGATATTCCCGTCCACGTAATACCCGTTGGGATTCGGACGGTCGAACACCACCACCTCTTTGCCATTTTCGGCACCGGCCTCCATCACATACGTAAGGGTCGAAATATAAGTATAGAAGCGGCAACCCACATCCTGAATATCGTAGATCAGCACATCCACGTCCTTGAGTGCCTCGGGGGAAGGCTTGTATTTTCCCGAACCGTAGAGCGAAACTACCGGGATACCCGTCTTCTGATCCACCTCGTCGGATATTTTGGCTCCGGCCGCCGCCTCACCCCGGAAGCCGTGCTCCGGAGCGAAGATCTTGACGATGTTCACCCCTTTGGACAACAAGTAGTCCACCACGTGCTGCCCGTCGGCCATCACGGAAGTATGGTTGCCCACGAAAGCCACCCGTTTGCCTTTGAGCAATTTCAGATACAGGGACGACTGCTCCGCCCCCACTTCGACGGCCTTTTCCGTCTGAGCGGCTTTCTGCGCCGAAACCGGTACGAAAGCACACAAAAGTGCGGAAAGACACAATGCTTTGAACAATGTTTTCATGCGATAAAATGTTGTGATTATTGATTGATTCATTGATTTTTTATCACTTCCCCTCGGTGGGAGGATCGAAATCCTCGTACAGCAAATACTTCGAACGGATCGTCTGGAAACGCTCCAGACCCTTTTTCCACGTAGCGTGAATCTGCCGGTCGGTCATCCCCGCCTCGATCTGTTTGCGCAAAGTCTCCCCTCCGGCCAACAAATCGAAGAAAGGCGTAAAAAAGTTCTCCCGCTGCTCCTTCGGGAAATTGGCATACGCCCACACCAACCACCCGAGATTCACCCGGGACAAGTCGGGCGACGAAGCCAGATCCAACCCGTTGCAGCGCACCCCGTAATGCTTGGAGCTCTTGGCTCCCTCGCGCGGCTGCGGAACGAACGAAAAGCCCGTTTCCGGCAACAGCGGCGAACCGAACATCTCGAATGGACGTTCCGTACCCCGTCCCTCGGACAGGGTGGTACCCTCGAAGAAACAGAGGCTGGGATAGAGATTGACCGCCTTGTCGCTGCGCAGGTTGGGCGTAGGGAACATCGGAAAGCGATACCGGTCGCGATGGGAATAGTTCCCACAAGGCAGTACCGTCAGATGGCACCGGAGGCCTCCCTCCAGCCAACCTTCTCCGTTGAGCATCCGGGCGTATTCCCCGGCCGTCATCCCGTGGACGATCGGTACCGGCTGTTTCCCCACGCCCGAACGGAAGGCCGTATCGAGAATATTCCCGTCCATGTAGTGCCCGTTGGGATTCGGGCGGTCGAACACCACGAAGTCCACCCCGTAGGCCGCCGCGGCTTCCATCATCCCCTGCATGGTGATGAGTTTGGTATTGAAACGGCAACCGATGTCCGGGATGTCGAACACGATCACATCCACATCCGCGAGCATCGCCCCGGTGGGTTTTCTCACCTTCCCGTAGAGGGATACGATGGGAATGCCCGTGGAGGAATCGACACTGTCGGAGACTTTCTCCCCGGCATCGGCCCGGCCCGAGAATCCATGCTCCGGAGCAAAGATCTTGACGATATTTACCCCACCCTCACGCAGCAGATCGAGCGAATGACCTTGCGGAGTGATCGACGAAGCAACCCCGGCATACGCCACCCGCCGTCCCTCCAACAAGGGCTTCCACTGCGAAGGACACTGTGCCGGATAAACGACCTTGTCGCTCTGCCCCCGCAAAGAGAACGGGAAACAGAACGACAAGATCGCCACCACGAAGACCGAAATCTTTCCGATCGAGGTCATACGCAAACGGAAAGTTTGTTTATTCGAAATCCGGATACATCAGGTATTTCTTGCGCACCTGCTTGAAGCTGTCCAGCCCCGGCTGCCACGTAGCTTTGATCTGCTCGGGCGTCATACCGGCCTTGATCTGTTCCTCCAGTTCGTAGTTGCCTGCGCGCAGGGAGAAACCGCGGTGATTGAAGAAATTTTCCTTGTCCGTATAGTTGTTGTACGCCCAGATGATGTAGTCCAGATTTACCTGAGCCTGTTCCGGTTCCTGGCGAAGGTCGAGACCATAGCACAGCACCCCGTTCTGTTTGGGGTTCTTGTCCCCGAAGGAAGGAGCCGGCGTAAAGGTAAAGTCCGTCGCATTGGAATCGATCAGCGGCGAACCCAATACCTCGAACGGCCAGGGAGTACCGCGCCCTTCGGACATCGGCGTACCCTCCACAAAGCAAGTGCTGGCGTACAGGTTGATCGAGCGGTCGGTCGGCAGGTTCGGCGAAGGCGGTACCGGCAAGCTGTAACGCATCGTATGGTCGTAGTTCAGGCAGGGGATTACCGTCAGGTCGCACGTTACGCTGTCGCGCAGCCAACCTTCTCCATTGTACAGTTTGGCCAGTTCGCCGATGGTCAGCGCATATACGATGGGCAGCGGCTGCATCCCGATCCCCGAGCGGCAGGTATCCTCCAGGATAGGCCCGTCGATGTAGAACCCGTTGGGGTTCGGCCGGTCGAGCACCACCACCGGCACATTGTTCTCGCCGCCGGCTTCCATCACCCGCTGCAGCAAGTAGATGTATGTATAGAAACGGCATCCCACATCCTGAAGGTCAAACACCAACACGTCCACATCGGAGAGCATCTCCGGAGTAGGCTTGTTGATCTTTCCATAGAGGGAGATCACCGGAATCCCCGTCTTGGGATCGATCTGGTCCTCCACATGCTCCCCAGCATCGGCATCCCCGCGGAATCCATGTTCCGGACCGAAGGCCTTGACCACATTCACTCCCTTTTCCTGCAGGAAATCCACCACGTGCGTCCCATCGCTGAGCACCGAAGTATTGTTCCCGACAAAGCCCACCCGTTTGCCTTCGAGCAGCGGCAGGTACGCGTCGAAATTTTCAGCTCCCACGACGATCCCCTGCGGTTTCTTTTCCGCACAGGAAGTCGCAAGCGACAAACAAAAAACGCCGAAAATAGCGGCGCAAAGCAATTTAATGATACCTTTGTGTTTCATAATATGTGGTTTTAGAATTGTGAATCTGGGATACCTTATATCAAGGCGAATATACAAAAAAGATCGACATGAGCGCCGGATTTCCTCGCCCGTGCTGAAAATTGCCGTCGCAGCCGTGGCCTTGGGCATAGTCGTGATGCTCATCGCCCTATCGACCGGAATAGGGCTCCAGCGCGAGATCCGCCGCAACATCGCCGCCTTCGCCGGACACATCCAACTCACCGCCCTCCAACAGGGAGGCGACGGAACCACCCAATCGGTATCCCTGAACCAAGATTTTTACCCCTACTTCACCGCCGTACCCCAGGTCAAACACGTACAAACCTTCGCCCAACGCGCCGGCATCCTGAAAACCGACCATGAATTTGAAGGCGTAGTACTGAAAGGCCTCGGTGCCGATTACGACCTCTCGGGCCTTTCCGCTTTTGTCAAAAGCGGAAAAATGCCCCGTTTCGGACAAGGAGAAGCCTCGGACAGCCTGCTGATCTCCCAAAACACCGCCGACGCGCTCGGCCTCTCGTGTGGAGAACGGGTGAAAATGTATTTCATCCGGGATTCCGGACGACCCATCCTACGGTATTTCACCATCGCCGGCATCTTCAAAAGCAACATCGCGGAGTTCGACAAAAACTATGCCCTGGGCGATCTGCGTGCCGTACAATCCATCAACCGCTGGGACAGCACCCAGGTCGGTGGCTTCGAACTCATCCTGCACAATGCCAAAGAGCTCCCCGCCGCTACCGAACGCGTCCTTGCCGAAACGCAATGGAAATTCCACGTAACCAACATCGCCACCGAGTACGGCGCACTGTTGGACTGGGTGGCCATGTTCGACGTCAATATCGTAGTCATACTCGGCATCATGATCCTGGTATGCGGCGTGAACATGATCACCGTTCTGCTCATCCTGATCCTGGAAAAAACCTCGTTTATCGGCATGATGAAATCCCTGGGGGCTGACCAACGGCTGCTGCGACAGATCTTCCTGTGGAACGCGTTTTACATCATCCTGCGGGGACTCTTCTGGGGCAACCTGATCGGCATCTCCCTGCTGCTGCTCCAAAAATACTTCGGGATCGTTACCCTGGACAGCGAATCGTACAGCATCGAGGTCGTCCCCGTGTATCTCAGCCTCGGCATGATCCTTGCCCTCAACCTTGGCACCGCCCTGTTGAACATGCTCATGCTGCTGATTCCCTCGCATTTCATCGCACGTATCCGCCCGGCCGAGACTGCCAAATACGAATAACCTCCCCCCCAAGCACAAAATACATGCATAAAAAAGAGCCTGACTGTAAAAAACAGTCAGGCTCTTTATGTCGGGGTGAGAAGATTCGAACTTCCGACCTCTGCGACCCGAACGCAGCGCGCTGCCAGGCTGCGCTACACCCCGAATTGGATTGCAAATGTAGTCATTTTTCTTGAAAAGAAAAACGATCCCGACGTTTTTTTCTTTGCAAAAAAAACGTCCTGTCCGCAAAGGAAAACAACTGCCAATCGATCAAAAACATAGACAAAAATGTCTACCCACTTCCCTTTGCTTCCTTCTGGGGAGTTGGTGCCCATACGTTGTCCTCTCCCTGATAAAGACGGTCAGCGGTAAAAAGGAGGTTCCGTTCGGGGTGGGGTGAGGAGAGGGATAGACAAAAAAATCCCGTCTGTGGGGGGACCATAGGCGGGAGGGTTGGAGCCGCGAACCGGACTCGAACCGGTGACCTACGCATTACGAATGCGTCGCTCTACCAACTGAGCTATTGCGGCTTTCCTTACATACAAAACGAGCCCCGCTGTTCCCACCGGGGCTCGTATCCAAAAAAGGCAGCTACCTACTCTCCCACCAACTAGGGCAGTACCATCAGCACAATCGGGCTTAACTTCTCTGTTCGGGATGGGAAGAGGTGATCCCCGACGTTATAGCCACCTTAAGCTTTTTACGCAAGCTTCGCGTTATTTTATTGACATATTGACCGTTTCCAAACTCGTAGTCCACGATTCGCTTCCTAGCAAAACTTCGCTGGCAAGCTAAAACGTTACGGGAGATTAGTACTACTCGGCTTTGACATTACTGCCTTTAGACCTGTAGCCTATCAACGTGGTCGTCTCCCACGTCCCTTGTAAAGAAATCTTTTCTTGTGGTGGGTTTCGCACTTATATGCTTTCAGTGCTTATCCCTTCCGCACACGGTTACCCGGCGATGCCGCTGGCGCGACAACCGGTGCACCGGAGGTGCGTCCGACTCGGTCCTCTCGTACTAGAGTCAGATCCACGCAAATTTCTAACGCCCACTGCAGATAGAGACCGAACTGTCTCGCGACGTTCTGAACCCAGCTCGCGTGCCACTTTAATCGGCGAACAGCCGAACCCTT
>ERZ827181.2759-NODE-2759-length-14277-cov-46.914780_pt1 | contig 14277 bp, 10 predicted proteins | sample MGYA00519778_ERZ827181 | MGnify/ENA primary metagenome ERZ827181 (study PRJEB31778, sample SAMEA3449273) | human gut metagenome | biome: human gut; feature: human-associated habitat; material: faeces | place: United Kingdom | collected 2010/2012 ...
GTCGGCGAGCGCGTTCACTGCCTGCTGCACGTCGCCGCTCACCGGGGTCTGTAGCTCATTCGTATTCGTCATAGACCCAAGAGTAATGGCAGTTGCCTACAGCGCACAACGGTTTGTTCCATTGGACGGACGCGTGTCGGTGTGCTCCATACGCTCCACTTATAATGTGACTCGGCAATCCGTCTATCGGCGAAGGACACAGTAACGCATGAGCACTTTCCACAGCACACGCAGCAGCGACGAGGCATTCACATCCAAGCAGGCGATACGCAAGGGCATCGCCGACGATGGCGGCCTGTTCGTCACCGACGCCCTTGGGGAGACGAAGATTGACATCAGCGATCTTGCGGGTAAAAGCTACCAGCAGATTGCTTTGACGGTGTTGTCGGTGCTGCTTGACGACTACACCGAGGAGGAGCTTTCCCAGTGCATCGCCGAGGCATACGGCTCCCAATGGAGCGATGAGCGCATCACTCCGGTCAAACCGCTGGGCAACGACTTCATCATGGAATTGTTCAACGGGCCGACCTGTGCGTTCAAGGACGTCGCGTTGCAGATCCTTCCCCGGCTGATGGCCCGCACCACTCCGGCGGACGGGGATTGCGATGAGAAGATCATGATTGTCACCGCTACCTCTGGGGATACCGGCAAGGCGGCGCTTGCCGGATTCGCGGATGCGCAGGGCACCGGCATCACGGTGTTCTATCCGCAGGGCAAGGTCTCCCGCGTTCAGGAACTGCAGATGACCACGCAACAGGGGTCCAATGTGAACGTATGCGCGGTGGATGGCAATTTCGATGATGCCCAGTCCACGGTCAAACGCATCTTCGGCGACCGTGATCTCGCGTCACGCCTTGAGGCGGACGCGCATGTTCGCCTTTCCTCTGCGAATTCGATCAATGTGGGGCGTCTCGTACCGCAGGTCGTCTATTATTTCTCCGCTTACGCACAGCTGCTTGAACAGCAGGTGATCAATGTGGGCGACCAGGTGGACTTCGTGGTGCCCACCGGTAATTTCGGCAATGTGCTTGCCGGATATTACGCCAAACTGCTGGGCCTGCCGGTACGTCAACTCGTCGTCGCCTCCGACCGCAACAATGTGCTCTTCGACTTCCTCACCACCGGCACCTACAACAGCAAGCGGCCGTTCTTCGAGACCACGTCGCCGTCCATGGACATTCTCGTCTCCTCGAATCTGGAGCGCATGCTCTACTACATGAGCGAGAGGGATCCGCGTATGATCACCTATCTCATGAACGATCTCGCCGAATGGGGAACCTACGAGGTGCCTCCGGAGATGCTCATGGAGATTCGCAAGGTGTTCGCCACCGGTTGGGCCGATGAGGATCAGGTACGCGAGTCCATCAAGCACTGTTGGGACGAGAACCACTACGTGATCGACCCGCACACCGCCTGCGGCTACTACCTGCTTGAGCAGATGCCGCGCGACCCGCTGACCCCGCGCGTGCTGCTCTCCACCGCCAGCCCCTACAAGTTCCCGCGCGTGGTGAACGAGGCATTGGGCTTCGACGCCACCGGCACCGACTTCGAGTGCATGGATGTGCTGGCCCACGAGACCGGCACCACCGCCCCGGCCGCCCTGCGTGGTCTTGAGACCGCCGACGTGCGGTTCAAGGACGTCGTGGCCATCGACGGCATGGAGGACTACGTGGAGAAGGCCGCCCAGGCGCTGTGATAGTCCGCTGACGGCACTAACTGACAATTCCCAACCGATACATGCTTTACCAGCATGTATCGGTTTTTTGTTTTCTGATGTCACAAGTCGAAGGTCCAGGCATGTTCAAGCATGTCCGAGCCTTGTCACGCGCGGCTTTCTTGCGGCTTTTCACCTGCAACGAGCCAATGGCGTGTTGCTTGTTTTTTCTAGGAAGGCGGGAATCGCCATGCTGCCGGCGAACGGGAAAATCCATGTGGTTTGTTAGGTTCTGTTTCTGCAACTGAATAGTCCCATGAGGGAGTAGACAGCATTGCGGCGAAGGGCTCGGCCCAAACCGCAATGTGGCAAGTCAACATCGTGGCCGTCGGCAGTTCCGTTACGGTCTGGCTTTGCCTTAAATGACGAGACTCATGTACCGCGGAGTATGCGATACATGGTCGTCAACGATTCGTTTGGCTGCGTGCCGCCATGTTGCGCGGTACGCGAGTGATATTACGCGGGTTTCAGTGCGGTGTGTCAACCAAACGAGAGGAACATATGACCACGGCCAACGGGCAGACGCCCGCACCATTCATGCAGGATGCGCCAGCAGTCATCAGCACGCTGGGCACCGATGCACATCAAGGCCTGACCAGCGAACAGGCCGCGCACAACCTGAACCAGTACGGTCCCAACGCCTTCACCAAGCCGAAGCCGGAATCGATGCTTTCCCGCATCGTCAAGACGGCCGCCGACCCGATGCTCATCATGCTTATGATCGCGGCGGCCATCACCCTGGGCGTCAACATCACCCGCGCCATGGCCGGCGGCCACGCCGACATTCTCGAATGCGTGGGCATCTTCTTCGCCATCGCCCTGTCCGTGACAATCACCGTGGTGATGGAGGGTCGCAGCGCCAAGGCATTCGAAGCGCTGAACGACATCAATGACGACACGACCGTCACCGTGGTGCGCGATGGCGAGGTCACGCTGGTGTCGCAGCGAGACATCACCATCGGCGATGTGCTGCAGATCAGCACCGGCGACAAGCTGCCGGCCGATGCGCGCCTCATCGAATCGAACGATCTGACCGCCGACGAATCCGCGCTCACCGGCGAAAGCGTGCCGAGTGCCAAAGCCACCGACGCCGTGTTCACCGACCCGAAGACCCCGGTGGCCGACCGCACGAACATGCTCTATTCCGGCTGCTTCGTGACCGCCGGCAATGGCCGTGCCGTGGTCACCGCCGTGGGCGACGACACCGAGTTCGGCAAGATCGCCCGCGAACTGCGCGCCGCCAACACCGGTATGACGCCGCTGCAGGAGAAGCTCGCGAAGCTCGGCAAGGTGATCGCCGTGGTGGGCTCGATTGTGGCCGCACTGGTGTTCGTGCTTCAGGTGGCCCGGTTCGTGGCTTCCGGCACCGCCTCGTTCGACACGATTTCCGAGGCGTTCATCACCTCCATAACGCTGATCGTGGCCGCCGTGCCCGAAGGCCTGCCGACCATCGTGGCCGCGTGCCTCGCGGTGAACATCATCAAAATGTCCAAGCAGAACGCGCTGGTCAAGAAGATGGTGGCGTGTGAGACCATCGGCTGCATCAACGTGATCTGCTCGGACAAAACCGGCACATTGACCCAGAACCGCATGACCGTGATCGAGGCGTACAATGCACCGGGCCGCGCCTTGGAGAAGCCCGAGCAGATCAGGAACCGCATGCTGCTGGAGAACTTCTGCGTCAACGGCACCGCCGACGTGACCTTCCCGGGCGCCACCGAAGCCGAGGCCGGCGCGATGCCGGAATTCATCGGCAACCCCACCGAATGCGCACTGTTGGTCGCCGCGCACAAGGCCGGACTCGACTACCGGATTCGCCGCGAGCGCGCGACGGTGCTCCACACGTATCCGTTCTCGTCGGAGACCAAGAGCATGACCACTGTGGTGCGTGACGGCGACGGCATTACCGTGTTCGCCAAAGGCAGCCCGGAGAAGATGCTCGACCTGTGCGCCGTCGACGCCAAGACGCGCGGCGAAATCGAACGGGAGATCGCGAAGTTCCAGGCGCAGTCCTGCCGAGTGCTCGGCTTCGCCCACCGCCATATTTCCGATAAGGACGCCGACACTGCGGCTCTCGATTACGCTGCCGACCGCGCCGGCTTGGAATCCGGCATGATGTTCGACGGCTTCGTGGCCATCGTGGATCCCCTGCGCGAGGATGTGCCCGGTGCCGTGGAGCGCTGCCGCAAGGCGGGCATCGAGCTCAAGATGCTCACCGGCGACAACATCGTGACCGCCACGGCCATCGCCAACGAACTCGGCATTCTGGACGAGCGGCATATCGCCGTCGAGGCGCGCCAGATCGAGGAAATGAGCGACGAGGAACTGTCCCGCGAAATCGGCCGCATCCGCGTGATCGCCCGCAGCACGCCGGTTATCAAGATGCGCGTGGTGAACGCTCTGAAAGCCCAGGGCAATGTGGTGGCGGTGACCGGCGACGGCATCAACGACGCGCCCGCCATCAAGAACGCGGACGTGGGCATCGCCATGGGCATCGCCGGCACCGAGGTGTCCAAGGAAGCCAGCGATATCGTGATGCTGGACGATTCCTTTGCCACCATTGTCAAGGCCGTGCACTGGGGCCGTGGCATTTACGAGAATTTCCAGCGATTCATCCAGTTCCAGCTCACCGTGAACCTGTCTTCGGTGGTCGTGGTACTCGCCTCGCTGTTCAGTGGTCTGGCCGCGCCGTTCACCGCATTGCAGCTGCTGTGGGTCAACATCATCATGGATGGCCCGCCCGCGCTGACGCTCGGTATGGAGCCGATTCGCGACAATCTTATGGACCGCAGGCCCACCCGCCGTGACGCCGGCATCGTCTCGCGCGGCATGCTGGAGCGCATCATCGTCTCCGGCGCGTTCATCGCCGTGGTGTTCATGGCGCAAAGCTGGACGAACTTCATGGGCGGCACCGCCGAACAGCAGTCGACCATTCTGTTCACGCTGTTCGTGGTATTCCAGCTGTTCAACGCCTTCAACAGCCGCGAGCTGGGCAACGCCAGCCTGTTCGCCAATCTGCTGCGCAATAAGGTGATGATCGGCGTGTTCGCGCTGATGTTCGCACTTCAGGTGCTAGTGGTGCAATTCGGCGGCGCGATGTTCCGCACCGTGCCGCTGCCGATCGACATGTGGCTGAAAATCATCGCGGTCGGTTTCGGCGTGGTGGTGCTGCAGGAAGTTATCAAGACCGTCAAGCGCGCAGCCGCCGCCATCCGCGCGCGCCGCACGGCCAATGAAAGCGATTCCCAGCAACCGCACCAGCCAATCGCTCTGGATCTGGTGGACTGATAACACACCGATAACGGAAAGAGACCGACAGATTCCTGTCGGTCTCTTTTCATTCGCGGTCGGACAAATGCGCGGCTAGAGTTCTTTGGCTCGGTAGATGCGGATGGCTATAAGCATGGAGCCAAAATATGCGAGCAGACACAACACGGCGAGAACAAGCGCCGTATGCCACCAGATCGTCAGGAAATCGGTAATATTCAGCAAAAGCCATTGCCAGTCAACAGGCAATCGGGACAGCAGCGCAATGACGGCATACAAGCCAACCAGGACCACGCCAGAGGCCACCATCATCTTGCGGAAGGTGAACCGGTATGCACAGGCCAGCAGCACCGACCCAAGAATGACAGCCAAAGCGAAGATGAAAGCACCTGCTGCCAAGGTACCGGTCCACCCCATATCTGCTATATCGCCAAAGACAATGAAGACGCCGCCGCATATCACCACGTCCAAAGCCCAGAGCAGGCCAACCACCAACAGAAAAAGGTACCGACCTACAACTTGTGCAGTGCGTGAAACAGGAATCAGCCCTCGCATGGCACTGTGCCCTGCAGATTCCTCGGATGACGCAGGCCCCAATGCACTCATACATGCCATCGCCGATGCCAAACCTCCGAGTCCGCCCATCAGACCACTGGCAACGTGTTCATCGACGTGGGTCGGTATCGTCACCAGCGATACCACGATAGACAGCACCGGGAAAACCAGCAGAAATACCATATTCGCCACGCTAAACAGACCCGTCCCGACACAATCGAATCGACATTGCTTTACTACGGATTTCCAGCTCATCGTCACCATTCCCTTGAAGCAAATATGCGAGAGGCAATTACATACGAGATTCCATATGCCACAACCGTCGTTGCCAATACCGCAATAACCAGCCACAATCGTTGCGCGATGATGGCATTCGCGGCATGGGCCAATCCTCTGGTCACCGAAGCAGGCGAAATAGATAGCAGTATGGATACAGCCAATACAACGACATAGATCACCATCATCGTGACTTGAAGACCGCCTAGTTTGGTCCACAGATAACCCGTGGGCACGATAAGCGCGATCATCAGCGCGGTGCAGAAACCTCCCAACGGCGCCGCCCACAGATTGCCCGCGAATGACCAATCCGGATTGACCAGCACTTGCAACCCGTCAATCAGCACGATCATCGCTATCGACAATACGGAAATCACCAATCCAACCACATATCGCGCGGCCACCTGACTCTTCCTCGAAGCCGGAATAATGCCACGAAGTCGATATCCGTTCTGTAAGTCAGCAACCGCCATGGTTAGCACCCACATGGCGCAGGTGAATACCGTCATGATGACACCCATGCGATAGCCGAAGCCATCACCATAAGCTTCACCTTGAAAGATGACGGAGAACAACGGTGCCAACAACAACGAGAACACAGTCCGTTCGCCGACGCACAGGTAGGCCATATCGACGCGCAATGCAGTGGTCAATGCATGTTGCCGAGACCGCGACACCCTCAGTATTGCCTCCATGGCCGCTCACCTCCCGCTCAAGTCACGATTGGAATCATGGGCATTGGTCAGTCGAATGATGTCATCAATGGAAGCCGATTCAACGACAAGCCCCGAAACCACCGACGCAACAGCATCAAGCCCGTCTGACCGGACCAGCGCATCGAATCCGGTGGCATACGTATGTGAGCCCAGCACTACGTCCGCAGGCAGTTGTGCCAGTTCGTCTGGACCGCCCTTAATCAGGCGGAACGATTCCTCAAACTCGTCTTTCGGACCGGTGTAGTAGAGACGGCCATCGGTGATGTAGGTAATGAGGTCAGCGGCACGTTCGAGGTCGGCAGTGATATGGGTGCTGAACAGTACCGAATGTTCGCCATCCTCGATGTAGGCATGCAGGATATCCATGAGTTCGTCACGCGCGAGCACATCGAGCCCGCTGGTCGGCTCGTCGAGAATCAGCAGTTTGGCGTCATGGCTCAATGCGATGGCGAGCATAAGCTTCATCTGCATGCCGCGGGAAAGATCCTTGATATGTTTCTTGCCGTTCTGTGCGTCACCGAGGCCAAAAGTATCCAGATACTTGTGATAGCATCCACCGTCCCATGATGGATACAGTGGCGCAACGATACGTTCAATGTTCTTGACTTGCCACTGTTCATGCATGTAGCTGAAGTCGAACACCACGCCGAGTTGTTCTTTGACGGGCTCCTCGTTGGCGATGTTGTCGAGGCCGAGCACGTGAATCGAACCGGCGTCGCGGTGGATCATGTTGAGGATGAGTTTGATGAGGGTGGATTTGCCGGCGCCGTTCGGGCCGATCAGTCCCATGATGTAGCCCTTGGGCAGGTCGAAGGTCACGTCGTCCAGCGTGAAGCCGGAATCATAGTGTTTGGTGACGTCGGTGACCTGCAACGCCATCGCGTCGGATTCGGATATGGCGGTCATGTCCATGGTCCTTTCTTGAGGTTATTCCTTGCGGTATTCCTCTTCGAGCATGCGGTCCAATGCGTCCAGCGGAATGCCGGCGGCTTTGGCGCCCCGGCTTGCCTCGGCCAGGCTTTCACGAATCTGGGTTTCGAGCTGACGTTGCATCAGTTCGTTGCCCTTGTCCATCACGAAAGTGCCTTTGCCTTGGATGTTCTGCACCACGCCCTCATCGGCCAGTTCGTTGTACGCCCTGGTGACGGTGAGTACGGAGATGCGCAACTCCTTGGCGAGTTTTCTCAGGGAAGGCAGGGCCTCGCCCGCCTTCAGCTCGCCGCCGAGCACCGCCGAACGGATTTGGGTTTTGATTTGCTCGTAGATGGGCTCACCGGACACGGATGAGATGATCAGTTTCATCTATGCCCCTTTCGGTTGCGGTTGACTAGCACCCCAGCTGTTTAGCTGTTATACAACACAGTATAACTGTTCTGCTTAACTGTCAAGGTGTGTTACATAACAGTTAAACGGTGAACAAACACCTCGCCAACATACAGTGTCGAAACATGGGCCGTGCCTACAATGGCCTCGGAAAGGGGCACCTATGCCGAACAACGCCGTTCCACCGACAGCCCCGCCAGCGGGGGCGTAACTTTTTTATCACAGCACGCGCGGGGCGTCGTGGAAGTCGAAGAGGACACCGTCGGCTAGGTGGCAGATTTCGGGCCAGTCGGAGGCGGAGGAGTCGTCGTGCATGGCCCAGACCTTCATGCCGACTGATTTGGCCGACTTCATGCCGACCAGCAGGTCTTCGAACACTGTGCAGTCGGCCGGTGCAGCACCCAGGCGCTTGGCGGCGAGCAGGTAGACGTCGGGCTGGTCCTTGCCGACGTCGTTCGCGTCATCGACGGAGACGATATCGTTGAACAAATCGAACATGCCGACGTGGCGTAGCGCCGGCTCACGCAGACGCGGGGGCAGCGAGGTGGCGACACCCAGTTTGACACCGGAGTCTTTCAGATCGCGCAGATAGTCAAGCGCGCCGGGTTTGGCTTCGACCGTGGTGGAATAGGCGACGCTGGCCATGTCGTCCCATTCCTGCATGAGCTCTTCGGGCGTGTCTGTAAGGCCGAAGCGTGCGATGGTGTATTCGGCGATCTGGCGGAATTGCATGGCGGAAACTTTGGTCATGTAGTCGGGCGGCACTTCGATTCCGCGCTTGTTCAGGAAGTCGATGTCGACTTGGTCCCAGACTCCCATGGAGTCTAGGAGGGTGCCATCGAGGTCGAATATGGCGGCCTTGGTCATTTGCTAATCTCCATCTTCTTCAACCACCCTCAGTCGCCTGCGACGCCAGCTCCCGCCAGCGGGAGCGTAAGCCGAGAATCGGATAGGATTTCTCGGGCGTGGTCCAGGGAAGCTTCGGATTCGCTGCCGGAGAGCATGCGGGCGATTTCGTGGACGCGGGTTTCGCCGTTGACTTCGGCGATGGTGGTGACCACGCCCAAATCGTCGTCATCGGCATCCGGCGGCTCCTTGGTGACCACGAACTGCGCGTCCGCCCACGAGGCGACCTGCGCCAAGTGGGTGACGACGATGACCTGCGCGCTGCGGGCCAGCCGTGCCAGACGTTTGCCCAGTTCGACCGCGGCCTTGCCACCCACGCCGGCGTCAACCTCGTCGAAGATGAAGGTCTGGTCGGCACCGCCGCGCGTGTCGGCGGCCACCAGCTCCAAGGCCAGCATCAGTCGGCTCAGTTCACCGCCCGAAGCGCTTTTGCCCATCGGCAACTGCGGCGACCCCTCGAACGGCGTAAACAGGAACGCGATATCGTCGCGACCATACGGGCCGAGCGGATCATCGGCCTTGTCTCGCGGCGTGACGCGCACTTCCAAGGAGGCGCCCAGCATGGCGAGCGAGCCGAGTTCTTCAGTGACGCGCGCACCCAAGTCGGCAGCGGCAGCCACGCGCGCGGCGCTCAGCACGTCGGCGGCGGCGAGGGCCGCATCGTACAGCGTCTGCCGTTCGGATTCGAGTTCGGCGACCTTTTCCGGCGAGGCGTCCAGATCCTCCAGATCGAACGCCGCCTTGTCCCGCCAAGCGAGCACGTCGGCCAAGGTGGGGCCCCACCGACGGGCGAGGTCGCCAAGCTCGTGGATACGGCCGTTGATCTGGTCCAGATCCTCCACGCTGCCTTCGTCGCCCAGCTCCTGGCTCAGGGCGAACACCACGTCGCCCAAATCGGCATTGATGGATTCAAGCCGATCGGCCTGCTCGGAGAACGTGCCGCCGACGCGAATCGCGCGCAACGAGGTCACCGCATGATTGATGAGTTCCACGGCCGAAGCGCCGTCGGCGGCGTCCACATCCACCTGCGAGGCATCCAGCGCGCCCAGCGCCGAACCCACGCCTTGGGCGATGTCGGCCGCGTTTTCGATGCGTTCGCGGCGCGCCTTCAGCTCCTCATCCTCCCCCGGCTGCGGGTCGATTCGGTTGATGCGGTCGATGGATTCGCGCAGGTAGTCGGCCTGTTGGCGGGCAGAGGATTCCTGCGAGCGCAGGCGTTCCAGCCGCTCATCCATGGCGGCCAGCGCATCCCACGCCTTGCGGTAGGCGGCCAGTTCGGCTTCGTCTCCGGCCACCCGGTCCAGAAACTCGCGTTGCCGTGAGGAGGCCGCGATTTTCAGCTGATCGGTCTGGCCATGAATGGTAACCAGTTCGCCGGCGATGGCCCCCAGCACCGAACGCGGTACGGACTTGCCGCCGAGCACAGCCCGCGAACGTCCGGAAGCGCGTACGGTGCGGGAAAGGAACAGTTCGCCGTCTTCGGGGTCGACGCCCGCGTCATGGGCCTTGGCCACGGCCGCGGCAGCACCGGTGAACCCACTGTCGGCATCGCCAGAACCGGCATCGTTGGTGTCGCCGGAATGTTCAGATGCGACGGCATCATCCGAGAGCGCGAAAATCGCCTGGGCCCAAGCCTCGTCCGCCCCGGCCGAGACGCGCGAGGATTCGGCGGCCCCGCCGGAGACCAGTCGGATCGCGGAGAGCAGCATGGATTTGCCGGCACCGGTCTCACCGGTGATGGCGGTCATGCCTGCGGCCGGCGCAATGGTGGCTTCTCGAATCGGCCCCAGATTGCGGATATCGAGTTCTTCGAGCATCAGGATCCTGCCTTGCCGTCACGTTCGCCCGGCTTGTCGGGCTCGGTACCAGCGACGCCAGCGTCACCGGCAACGGCAACGCCAGCCGCATACGCGGCCGCCGGGAACGTGTGCCCGTGATGCAGCGACTGGCTCGAGGCCTCGTTGCGCGCGTGCTCGCGCCAACCGACCACGGGCAGATCGAACTTGGAGACCAGACGGTTGGTGAACGGCACGCCGGAGAGTCGGGCGAGGCGCAAGGTATCGCGCGATTCGCGCACCATGACGCGCGTACCCTGCGGCAGGGCGCGCTGACGGCGTCCATCGCAGCAAATCCAGCCTTCGGACATGGAATCGTCCAGAATATCGATGGTGAAGGTCGAGCCGGAGCCGATGATCAGCGGCCTGGCGAACAGGGCGTGCGCGGCCAACGGAATCAACTGCAGGGCCTTGACGTTCGGCCACATGACCGGACCGCCCGCGGAGAAGGCGTAGGCGGTGGAACCGGTGGGCGTGGAGACGATGACGCCGTCCGCGCCGAACGAGTTCATCTCCACATCGTCCACGCGGATGGACAGTTCGACCATCTTGCCCCGGTCGGCGCGTTCCAGTGTGATGTCGTTCAGCGCCCAATCCTCAATGGGCTTGGTGGCGCCGGGCAGCCAGACGTCCACATGGGCGATCATGCGTTCGTCGATCGAATAGTCGTGGGTGGAGACCCGGCGGATCGCCTCGTCGATCTGGAAGCTTTCGAATTCGGCCAGGAAGCCGACATGCCCCATGTTCACGCCGAGAATCGGCACTTGGGTGCAGTGGACGAGTTCGGCGGCGCGCAGTATCGTGCCGTCGCCGCCCAGGACCACGACGATTTCGGTGTCGTCCGACACGCACGGCGGCTGCACGCCGAAATCGGGGGCCTCGGTGTTGTCGATGATGGCGACTTCGAAACCGGCCACTCGCAGCTGGCTCACCGCCTCGGCCACTACGGTTCCGGTCTGCCTGAGCCTGGTATGCGTCACCACCACCGCGTTGCGCTTGGCCATGGCATCCTCCTGTCGATTCGGTCGCACTGCTCATTATTCTAACCGCAGACACCGTCATCAGTCGTACAGGTGTTCGAAAAATGCTGCTTCGTGGCGCGTCGCCGGCAACGTTCCACAGAGTCGATTATCGTAAGGCTTCGGCATACAATGGCGTACAGCCGCGCAATCACCGTACGCGTGCCGTGCGCAGCGCGATGGCATGCCGTATGACCGTACAGCAGTATCAGTTGAGGAGCTTGAGGACCCATGGCCAATGACTTCGACGAATCCTCCGCCAATGAGGAGGCCTCGAAGGGACTGTCATGGTGGTATTCAGCCGATGTACTGAGCCGAGACAAAAGCGATAAAACCGCCAAGCGCATTCGACGTATCAGCATCACCGACCGTCTGCTCAGGCACCCGGGCCGTCTGTCCATGGTGTATTTCGGCGCACTGATCATCATCGTCACCGGTTTGCTGCTGCTGCCGATCTCCACATCGGACATCATCTTCACCAATTTCCCGATCGCGTTCTTCACCGCCGTCTCGGCCCTGTCCACCTGCGGCATTCCGGTGGTGAACACCGGCGAATACTGGTCGATGTTCGGCCAGGTCGTCGTCCTGTTCTCCATCCAGTTCGGCGGTCTGGGAGTCATGACCTTCGCCTCGATGGTGGCTCTTGGCGTTTCCCGCAGACTCAAGGTCTCCCAGCGTATGCTCACCGCGAACGAGCTGGGCACCACGAAGCTTTCCGAGGTCAAAGGCGTGCTCACCGTGGTGCTGGGCACCTCCATCATCGCCGAGGTGCTGACCTTCGTGCTGCTGCTGCCCGACCTGTTCCGCGTGAACCATGGCAATATGGGGCGTACCTTGTGGCAGGCGCTGTTCTACGCGGTGTCGGCCTATAACAACACCGGTTTCACGCCGGATGCCACTGGTCTGCATGTGAACCGTTGGGGCGTGGGGCTGCCGATTCTCATCAGTGCATTCATCGGAACGCTCGGCTTCCCCGTGGTGCTGAATCTGGTGCAGTGCGCACGCCGGCGGCTCAGCCCGAAACGTTGGACATTGCACACCAAACTCACTTTGGTGACCACCGCTGTGCTGGTGGCCACCTCACTGGCTTGGTTCCTGCTGGTCGAGTGGAGCAATACCGGCCTGTTCCCCGCAGATGACCCCGGCATGAAGATGCGCCGTGCGATGAGCGCCGCCGTCATGCCCCGCTCCGCCGGTTTCGATATTTCCTGGGTGCCCGAAGTCACGAATGAGACCAAGGTGTTCATGAGCATACTCATGTTCATCGGCGCAGGTTCCTCATCCACCGCTGGCGGCATCCGTGTCACCACGTTCGCGGTGATTCTCTTGATTTGCCGCGCCGCATTCACCGGCCATCGCGATGTCACCGTGTTCCGCCGCCGTATCCCCCGCCGTATTCAGATGACCGCCGTGTCCGTGACCACGGCCTGCTTTGCGTTGGTTATGGTCGGTGCGATGATGCTGATGTTCACCACCGGCTGCGCGTTCGTGGACGCCGTGTTCGAAGCCTGCTCGGCCTTCTCGTTGGGTGGTTATTCGGTGGGCGTGGCAAGCGCCGGCAATCCGGCCAGCCTGTTTATTCTGTCCGCCGAGATGATTGTCGGACGACTTGGCCCGTTGACCATCGCCTACTCCATCAGCCGACCGATGGCTCCCGAACCTATTCGTTATCCGCAGGAAAACATTATCGTTGGCTGATCGGCCATTCAATCGGCGCCCAGCAATCTGACATAGAGAGGACCATCATCATGGCAGCAAAACCGAGCGGCAACAAAAGCGTGCTGGTCATCGGACTGGGCCGTTTCGGCGGGTCCGTGGCCGCCACCCTCGACCAGATGGGTCAGGATGTGCTCGCAGTGGACAAGAACCCGGAGCTTGTGGCCCGTTGGTCCGCGCATCTGCCCACCATTCAGGCCGATATGACCGATGTGCTGGCCATCGAGCAGATCGACGCCTCCCAGTTCGACACGGCCGTCGTGGCCATCGGCGACAGCATCGAGGCTTCGGTGATCATCACCGGCAACCTGCTGGACGCCGGCGTTTCCGATCTGTGGGCCAAGTCCGTGTCCCAGGAGCATGCGCGCATTCTGCAGCGCATCGGCGCCCGCCACATCATCAACGCGGAGACCGATGCCGGCAAGCGCGTGGGCCATCTGGTGGCCGGCAATTATCTGGATTACATCGAAATCGACGGGCCGTACACCGTCGTCAAGGTCCACACGCCCCTGTACGCGGTAGGCCGCAGCATCGAGGACGTACAAGTACATGACAAGTACGGCGTGACCGTGGTGGGCCTCAAGGCCCCAGGCAAGGAGTTCCAGTACGGCTCCAAGGAACTGGTCATGCATCGCAACGACGAACTCATCCTCATGGGCAAGCAGGATCAGATCGACCACTTCATCCAAGGCTAACCCCCTAACTGCGCTCGCTATACCCCCTATCTGCTCACATCGTGACCGATATAACCCCCTCAACATGGATGCGCTCATTATTGTGGCAATAAGCCATAAAGCTGTACGTCCATATTAATAAGGGGAGTTTTATCATCATGGGCAAGCATACGCAGAATTGCACGCTGATAGGCAAAGGAGTCTACGGCACCATAGGAGTGGATAACGCCCGAGATTTTGCGCAAATTGGTTGAGGGCCTGAGATAGAGACATGGC
>ERZ827181.2761-NODE-2761-length-14274-cov-3.533019_pt1 | contig 14274 bp, 14 predicted proteins | sample MGYA00519778_ERZ827181 | MGnify/ENA primary metagenome ERZ827181 (study PRJEB31778, sample SAMEA3449273) | human gut metagenome | biome: human gut; feature: human-associated habitat; material: faeces | place: United Kingdom | collected 2010/2012 ...
AGGTTCCCGGCGGGGCCTGCGGCCCGCCGTGCGCTTCGCGTTCCCGCTTGGCGCAAGATTGAATATTACCTTGCGCGCTCGGCCGTGTCAAGAACTTTTTTCAGAAAGTTTTTCCGGCCGTCCCGCGGGCCGCGGGGCGCCCCGCCTTCCGGGCTTCGGCCCTTCGCGGCGGCGAGTTCGGTATTATACGCGCCCCCGGCGCGGCGCGGGCGGGAAACCCTCCCGCACACAGGATGCCGACAACTCCAGCGCGGCGGAGCGGAGGGGGGTCTCAGGCGGAGGGCGGCATCGGGCTGGCGCTTCGCCCCGCCCCGCATGCGGGCCGCCCCGCATCACCTCGATCCATGTCCATAGACGCAACCGCCCCGGAGGTCCGGCGCTTGCGCGCCTCGGCCCTCCGGGGCATTCGATTCGGCCGCGTACATTCAACTACCTATATATAAGTAGAAGGATCGGGCTCGCCTTCAGGCCAGGGATCCTTCCGCCTTCATCGCGCAGCGGAGCTTCTCCTATCGTTGGCGCTTCCTTATTCGCCTTCGTCAAACTCCTCGCGGAGCGAATACCAGCCGTGGTTGCTTTCAACAGCCAAGGGCACACCGAAGAGTTCCGTCATGCAATCGCCCGTGAGAAGCTCTTCCTTTTTGCCGTCGGCATAAATCGCAGCGTCCTTAATAAGAAGCACGCGGTCGATGGCGGGAATGATGTCTTCGGGATAATGCGTGACCAAAATGACCGATCGGCCCTCGGATGCCAGCTGGCGCATAACACCGCGCAGTTGATACATGCCTTCTGGGTCGAGGCCCGTGCATGGCTCGTCGAAAATGAGCGCCTGCGGGTCATGGATGAGCTCGCGTGCGACGAGCACGCGGCGCACTTGGCCCGTTGACATTGTCATAATGTCGCGATTGGCAAGTTCACCAATGCCCAAACGCTCAAGCTGCTCTTCGGCTTTTTTGAAATCGGCCTCGGTCGCATGAACATGACGCGGAATGCCGAGCGTGCCGAACAGGCCACCGCACACGATATCGCGTGCAGGCAGGTGAACGCGCACCTGATCGTGCATCGTGTTGCTCACCACGCCGAAGCACGCCTTGATATCGGCAAGCGACGGGCGCTCTTGACCGCGGAAAATCACGGGCGGCACATCGCGGTGCAGCGGCAGCACCTCACGAGTGAGCAGCTGGATAAAGGTCGACTTGCCGGCACCATTCGGACCGAGCAGCGCGATGTTCTCGCCTTCCGCAAGTTCAAAGTCGTCGACATGCAGAATGACCTTTTCCTTGCGACGCACCGTGGCATCGTGGATTTTGAACAACGGAGTTTCTTGCGTTGCCACGAACTACCCCACGACCTCGGCGATGACCTCGACCTCAACAAGGGCTCCCTTGGGCAGCTTGTCGACTGCGACGCACGAACGAGCGGGCAGCGTTTCGCCGAACGATTCGGCATAAATCGCATTGAAGGCGGCGAAGTCGTTGATGTCGTCGAGGAAGCAGGTGGTTTTCACCACGTGGTCGAAGTCGGTACCGGCAGCCTCGAGCAAAGCGCCGACGTTTTTCATGACCTGTCGGCTCTGGGCTTCGATGGTGTCGCCAGCCAACTCGCCCGTCTCGGGAACCAGGGCAATTTGGCCCGATGCGAACAGCAAGCCGTTCACGATATTGCCCTGGGCGTAAGGGCCGACGGCTGCAGGGGCGTTAGGGGTAGAAATGGTCTTCATTGAAAGCCTCCTTCTTTGTGGCTGTGTTGCGGCAACTCTACTACATATATATGCAGGTGTTGCTCAAGGCGGGTTCGCTGCGCCGCGAGAGCGGTCGAAAGCGTCCCTTCCTTCACTCGACTCCAGCAATGACGACCGATCTGGCGCGTATTTTCCCTATCATGCGTCCTTGCCGAAAGAATGCACAATACGAATGGACGAGCAGCAGAAGGCCCTGGCCGTTGCCGAAAACCGAATGCGCAAAAGGGCGCCGCGCTTCCCTCGAACCTCGCGAGAATGCGCATACAATGTGAGCATCACGCAAGGTTTCATGCATGAATTCTTCCATTGTCGGCGCAAATGAGTATACTGCTTTACTACGATAGAGTACGATATTATCAAGGAAGTAACCGACATGACCGAGATGCTCACGCTCGACGCTTTTGAAGAGGCATCTGCCAAAGTGCAGGAGGTCACGCAGAAGACGGGGCTCATCGAAAGCCCTCACTTCAGCGCGCAAACCGGCAACAAGGTATTCTTCAAGCCCGAAAACATGCAGCGCACCGGCGCGTATAAGGTACGCGGCGCGTACTACAAGATTTCAACGCTGACCGATGAAGAGCGCGAGCGTGGCCTTATTACCGCTTCGGCGGGCAACCATGCGCAGGGCGTCGCTTTCGCCGCAAGCCGCTATGGCGCCAAGGCAACCATCGTCATGCCCACCACGACCCCGCTCATCAAGGTCGAGCGCACGCAGCACTACGGCGGCACCGCCGTTCTGCACGGCGACGTGTACGACGAGGCGTGCGAATACGCCATGCAGTTGGCCGAAGAAAACGGTTACACCTTCATCCATCCCTTCAACGACCCCGCAGTTGCCACGGGCCAAGGCACCATTGCCATGGAAATCGTGAAAGAGCTGCCGCTCGTTGACTACATTCTGGTTCCCATCGGTGGCGGCGGACTGGCCACGGGCGTATCTACGCTGGCCAAGCTGTTGAACCCGCATATCAAGGTCATTGGCGTCGAGCCCGCTAACGCCGCATGCATGAAGGCTTCCCTGGAAGCTGGCCATGTGGTGAAGCTGCCGAGCGCGAACACCATCGCCGACGGCACCGCCGTGCTGGAGCCGGGCGACAAGATTTTCCCGTACATTCAGCAGAACCTCGACGATATCATCACCGTCGAAGACGACGAGCTCATCTCCGCCTTCCTCGACATGGTCGAGAATCACAAGATGATCGTCGAGAATTCCGGCCTGCTCACCGTGGCGGCCTTGAAGCACCTGTCTTTTACCGGCAAGAAGGTCGTTTCGATTCTGTCGGGCGGCAACATGGACGTTATCACCATGTCTTCCGTCATTCAGCACGGCCTCATCCAGCGCGACCGCGTGTTCACGGTTTCGACGCTTCTGCCCGATCGCCCCGGCGAGCTCGTTCGCGTTGCGCAAACCATCGCCAGCATGAACGGCAACGTCATTCGCCTCGACCACAACCAGTTCGTGAATACGAACCGCAATGAGGGCGTCGAGCTGCGCGTGACCATCGAGGCCTACGGCACCGACCACAAAAACCAAATCGTCGCGGCACTTGAAGCCGCTGGCTTCCGCCCCAAGCTTATTCAGGCGCACCTGTAAGCGCCACTTCGGCACCCCACGGGTCTGCGCCTTATAAATCCCTTCGTCACTTAACCGGGCGTGCGTTCGCATGCCCGGAATTTGCGCCCTCGTGCGGCCGACGACCGGATGAAAGCGAGAGCGCTCCATGTCTGTAATCTAAAAGTGCCGCCATGCGGCCAACCACAGAAAGGGAGCCTCCCATGACCGGAATGCCCAACCATGTAAAGTATCAACGCGGATATTTCATGCCGCCCGAGCCGTGCTTCGACTGGGCGAAGAAGGAATACATCGAGAAAGCCCCGAAGTGGGCGAGCGTTGACCTTCGCGACGGCAACCAGGCACTCATCATTCCTATGAGCCTCGAGCAGAAGCTGGAATACTTCAAGAAGCTCGTCGAGATCGGATTCAAGGAAATCGAGATCGGCTTCCCCGCTGCCAGCGAAACCGAATTTGAGCTGGCCCGTACGCTCATCGAGAACGACATGATTCCCGAAGACGTCACCATTCAGGTGCTCACCCAGGCACGCGAGCACATTATCAAGAAGACGTTCGACGCCCTCGAGGGCTGCAAGACTCCCGTCATCATTCACGTATACAACTCAACGAGCCTCGCGCAACGTGAACAGGTATTCAAGCGCAACAAAGAGCAGATTAAGGAAATCGCTCTGACCGGCGCTAAGCTGCTGAAGGAGCTCACCGACGAAGCCGGCCACGACAACTACCGCTTCGAGTACTCGCCCGAAAGCTTCACCGGCACCGAGCCCGAGTACGCGCTCGAGGTATGCAACGCCGTTCTGGACGTATGGCAGCCGACCCCCGACCGCAAGGCCATCATCAACCTGCCCGCGACGGTCGAAATGAGCCTGCCGCATGTATTTGCGCAGCAAGTCGAGGACATGAGCAAGAACCTGAAGTACCGCGACGCCGTTGAGCTGTCGCTGCATTGCCACAACGACCGCGGCACGGGCGTTGCCGAAACCGAGCTGGGCATTCTGGCTGGCGCCGACCGCGTTGAGGGCACCCTGTTCGGCAATGGCGAGCGCACGGGCAACACCGACCTGATTACCGTCGCCATGAACATGTTCGCCCATGGCGTTGACCCGCAGCTGAACTTCGCCAACATGCCCGAGCTGGTTGAGCTGTACGAGCGCGTGACCAACATGAAGGTTGAGCCGCGCCGCCCCTACGCTGGCCAGCTCGTGTTCGCCGCCTTCTCGGGCAGCCATCAGGACGCCATTGCAAAGGGTATGGCCTACCGCAAGGAGAAGGGAGACCACCGCTGGACCTGCCCCTATATCCCGGTGGACCCCCACGACATCGGCCGCACCTACGACGCCGACGTCATCCGCATCAACAGCCAGAGCGGCAAGGGCGGCATTGGCTTCGTGCTGGAGCAGAACTACGGCTACAACCTGCCCGCCAAGATGCGCGAGGCGCTGGGCTACAAGGTCAAGAGCGTGTCCGACCACAGCCACAAGGAGCTGAGCGCAGGCGAAGTGCTCCACATCTTCGAGGATACCTTCCTCAACAAGTCGAAGCCCCTGTCTGTCATCGAGGCCCACTTTGCACAGGTCAACGGCATCACCGCCACCGTCACGCTGGATCTGAACGGTCAGCGCAAGGTGGTCACCTCGGTGGGTAATGGCCGTCTGGATGCTGTGGCAAACGCTATCCAGAGCGCCACCGGCATGGACTTCCACCTGGAAACTTACTCCGAGCATAGTCTGGACGAAGGCTCCACCTCCCGCGCCGCTTCCTACGTCGGCCTCGAGTGGGGCGACGGCATCGTCACCTGGGGTGCAGGCACCGATACCGATATTATCGTGGCCGGTATCCATGCACTGGTCAGCGCGATCAACAATAAATAAAGAGAGATTTTTGAGAGAGTATCAAAAGGAGAATGAACCATGGGAATGACCCAGACGCAGAAAATTCTGGCCGCACACGCAGGTCTCGCCGAGGTCAAGGCGGGCCAGCTCATCAACGCCAAGCTCGACATCGTGCTGGGCAATGACATCACCACCCCTGTCGCCATCAACGAGTTCGAAAAGGCGGGCTTCAACGGCGTGTTCGACAAAGAGCACATCGCCATCGTCCTCGACCACTTCGTTCCCAACAAGGACATCAAGAGCGCGACCCAGTCCAAGCAGTGCCGCGAGTTCGCCAACAAGTACGACATCCTCAATTTCTACGATGTGGGCCAGATGGGCATCGAGCACGCTCTGCTGCCCGAAAAAGGCATCGTGACCGCCGGTGACTGCATCATCGGTGCCGACAGCCACACCTGCACCTACGGTGCACTGGGCGCATTCTCCACCGGTGTGGGCTCCACCGATATGGCCGCCGGTATGGCCACCGGCATGGCATGGTTCAAGGTGCCTGCCGCCATCAAGGTTGAGCTGAAAGGTGCCATCCACGCCCCTGTGTGCGGCAAGGACGTGATCCTGCACCTGATCGGCGAGATCGGCGTTTCCGGCGCGCTGTACAAGAGCCTGGAATTTGTGGGCGAGGGCGTTAAGAGCCTGACCATGGAGGACCGCCTGTGCATCTGCAACATGGCCATTGAGGCCGGTGCCAAGAACGGCATCTTCCCGGTGGACGAAGCCTGCGAAGCATACCTGAAGGGCCGCAGCCAGCGTCCCTGGACCAAATACGAAGCCGACCCCGATGCCGAATATGAGCGCACCGTGGTGATCGATTTGGATACCCTGGAGCCTACCGTCAGCTACCCCCACCTGCCGGAGAACACCCACCTTGCCAAGGAGGGTGCCGACATCAAGATTGACCAAGTAGTGATCGGTTCCTGCACCAACGGCCGCATTGAGGATATGGAAGCCGCTTACAACGTGCTGAAAGGCAAGCACATTGCCAAGGGTGTGCGCGGCATCATCATTCCCGCCACGATGGCTGTTTACAAAGAGTGCATCCTGCGCGGCTACACCGAAGCGTTTATTGATGCCGGCTGCATTGTTTCCACCCCCACCTGCGGCCCCTGCCTGGGCGGCTACATGGGTATTCTGGCCGAGTATGAGCGCTGCGTTTCCACCACCAACCGCAACTTTGTCGGCCGCATGGGGCACGTTACCTCTGAAATTTATCTGGCAAGCCCCGCCACCGCCGCCGCCAGCGCACTGACCGGCCACATCACTGACCCCAGGGAGGTAGAAGCATGAACGCAAAAGGACCTGTTTTTAAGTACGGTGACAACATTGACACCGATGTGATCATTCCCGCCCGTTACCTGAACACGCAGAGCCCCGCCGAGCTGGCCGCCCACTGCATGGAGGACATTGACAAGACCTTTGTGACCCGCGTAAAGGCCGGTGACATTATGGTTGGCGGTGAAAACTTCGGCTGCGGTTCTTCCCGCGAGCATGCCCCCGTTGCCATCAAGGCCGCCGGCATTGACTGCGTGATTGCCAAGAGCTTTGCCCGTATCTTCTACCGCAACGCCATCAACATCGGCCTGCCCATTCTGGAATGCCCCGCCGCCAGCGAGGCCATCAACGAGGGCGATGTGGTTGCCATCAACTTTGACACCGGCGTGATCACTGATGAAACCACCGGCCAGACCTTCCAGGCTGCGCCGTTCCCGCCGTTTATCCAGAAGATCATCAAGGCCGGCGGCCTGATGAAGAGCATCCAGGAGGGAAAGTAAGATGCAGAAAAACATTGCCCTGATTTATGGCGACTGCTCCAGCCCGGAGATCGTGACCCAGGCAGTGCGCGTGCTGGATAAAGTTGCTGAAAAGTTTGGCCACACCTTTACCTACACCCGCGCTTACATGGGCGGCGAAGCCATTGACAAGTTTGGCGATCCCCTGCCCCAAAGCGAGCTGGACAAGTGCCTGGCCTCGGATTCCGTTCTGCTTGGCGCCGTCGGCGGCCCCAAGTGGGAGGGCATGGCCGGTGACAAGCGCCCGGAAAAAGGCCTGCTGCGCCTGCGCGCCGGTATGGGCCTGTACGCCAACAACCGCCCGGCCAGGATCTGGCCCCAGCTGGCGGATGCTTCCCCGCTGAAGAAAGAGATCGTGGACAAAGGCATCGACTTTATTGTGGTGCGTGAGCTGATTGGCGGCGTGTATTTTGGCGAGCACAAAACCATTGAGCAGAACGGCGAAAAAGTTGCGATTGACAGCATGCCCTACTCGGAGCACGAGATCGAGCGCATTGGCCGCATTGGCTTTGAAACTGCCATGAAGCGCCGCAAAAAGCTGACCTGTGTGGATAAAGCCAACGTGCTGGATACCAGCCGCCTGTGGCGCAGTGTGATGCACCGCCTGCAGGCCGAGTACCCGGACGTGGAGTACAGCGAGATGTTCGTGGACAACTGCGCTATGCAGATCGTGAAGAACCCCGCTCAGTTTGACGTCATCGTCACCGAGAATATGTTCGGCGATATCCTGTCGGACGAAGCCTCCATGATCACTGGCTCCATCGGCATGATCCCGTCCTCCAGCCTTGGCGACGGCACCCGGGGCCTGTACGAGCCCATCCACGGCTCTGCCCCGGACATTGCAGGCAAGGACATCGTAAACCCAACCGCCTGCATCCTGTCTGCTGCCATGATGCTGCGGTACTCCTTTGGCATGGCAGCGGAAGCCGATGCCATAGAGAACGCTGTGAACCGTGTGCTGGACAAGGGTCTGCGCACAGCCGACAACATGAGCGACGGCTGCACCTGCCTTGGCTGCACCGCCATGGGCAACGCCATTCTGGCAGAGCTTTAAGCCGCAGCGCTATTTTTAATGAAACAAGCCCGGAAGGTCTACCGACCTTCCGGGCTTGAATTTTTTTATATTATTACAGCATCTTGGAAAGAAAGGCTTTCAGGCGGGGGTGCTTGGGGTTCGAGAACAGCTCCTGCGGCGGCTCATCCTCCTGAATTTTGCCATCATCGATGAAGATGACCCGGTTGGACACCTCGCGGGCAAAGCCCATTTCGTGGGTGACCACCAGCATGGTGATGCCGGTGTGTGCCAGCTCCTTCATCAGCTCCAGCACCTCGCCCACCATCTCGGGGTCAAGGGCGCTGGTGGGCTCGTCGAACAGGATCACGTCCGGGTCCATGGCCAGCGCGCGGGCAATGGCGATGCGCTGCTGCTGACCACCGGACAGGCTCTTGGGGTAGGCGTTGGCCTTGTCGGCCAGACCTACGCGGGCCAGCAGCTCGTCTGCACGGGCAGAGATGGCCTCTTTGTCCTTCAGCTTCAGCAGGGTGGGTGCCAGCTCAAGGTTCTTTTTCACGGTCAGGTGGGGGAACAGGTTGAAGTGCTGGAACACCATGCCCATCTTCTGGCGCACGGGGTCGATGTGCGCTTCGTCCACCTCCACGCCTTCAAACTTGATAGAGCCGGAGGAGGGGGTCTCCAGCCGGTTCAGGCAGCGCAGAAAGGTGGATTTGCCGCAGCCGGAAGGGCCAATCAGGCAAACCACGTCGCCGCGGTAGATGTCGATGTCGATGCCCTTCAGGACATCCAGGGTGGGGGTGGGCTGCTTTGCGCCCTTTTTGGCCTCACCGCCGTAGGTCTTGGTCAGACCACGGACTTCCAGGATCTTATCGGTCACTTTGTGCCAGCCTCCTCTCAAACTTGCTCAGCAGCCATGTAAACAGCATAACAAGGATCAGGTAGATCAGTGCAACGCCCAGCAGGGGGAACATGGCTTCGTAGGTACGGTTCATAATGCCCTGTGCAGCATACAGCAGCTCCTTGCCGCCGATGGTGGTGATCAGGGAGGTATCCTTGAGCAGGACGATAAACTCGTTGCCCAGTGCAGGCAGCACCGCACGGATGGCCTGCGGGATGATGATGACCACCATGGTGGTCATGTAGTTCAGGCCAAGGCTGCGTCCGGCTTCCATCTGGCCGGGGTCCACAGCCATCAGGCCGCCGCGGATGATCTCGGACACATACGCGCCGGAGTTGATGCCCAGGGTCAGTGCACCCACCATAGTAAAGTTGCGGCTGTTGGAAAAAATGACCATGCTCATGATCAGCAGCTGCACCATCATGGGCGTGCCGCGGATGATGGTGGTGTACACCTGACACACCGCGTTAAAAAAGCCCAGCACCGCGTTTTTGTGGCCGGGGCGCTGCTGGTCGTGGGTCACGCGCACCAGCGCCACCACGCTGCCCAGCACCACGCCCAGCGCCAGCGCCAGTGCGGTGACCAGCAGGGTGGTGCCCACACCGTTGATGTACTGCATCCAGCGGTCCTTCAGCAGAAAGGCCTGATAAAACTTGAAGAAGAAATCCTGTCCAAAGCTCAGCTTTGTGCCGCTGTTGAGCAGCTCTTTGAGCAGTTCGTATTGCGCAGCCATTCACATCCTCGCTTTCTGTTTGTCAATAAATTGTAACCACTTTTTTCTAAAAAAAGAGGTGCCCCGGAGCGGGGCGCCTCCTTGGGTACGGAAATGGTACAGGGCACGCAGCTTAGTTTGCGTTGATGTACTTGTCCACGATGGCCTGCAGAGTGCCGTCAGCCTTCAGCTCCTCCAGAGCCTTGTTGACAGCGTCCTCCAGAGCAGAACCCTTTGCCATGCCGATGGCGTAATCTTCCTCGGCGTAGCTGGTATCCAGCACCTTCAGGCCGGGGTTGGCAGCCACGAACTCCTGTGCGGGAGCGTTGTCGATGACCACAGCGTCCACCTGACCATTGTTCAGGGCCTGCACAGCGGTCAGACCGTCGTCGTAAGCAACCACATTCTCATCACCGAAATCATCGGAGCAGTAAATGTAGCCGGTGGTGCCGCGCTGGGTACCGATCTTCTTACCGGCCAGATCGTCGGGAGAAGCAATCTCGGAATCGTTGGGCACGATGATGGACTGGATGCCGGTGGCGTAGCTGTCGGAGAAGTCCATCACAGCCTTGCGCTCGTCGGTCACGGTAACGCCTGCCATCACGATGTCGGCCTTGCCCTGCTGCACGCTGAGCAGTGCGGCGTCAAAGTCCATATCATCGATCTGCAGCTCCAGACCCAGCTTCTCAGCAATGGCCTTGGCGGTGTCCACGTCGATGCCCTCAAACTCGCCGGCATCGGTGGTCATCTCGTACGGAGGGAAGGCGGCGTTGGTAGCCATGGTCAGCTTGCCGGCCTCTACGGTGGTCAGGTCAGCGGCAGCGGCAGAAGAAACAGCCTCGGAGGAAGCGGCAGAGCTTGCCACAGAAGAAGCAGCAGAGCTTGCGGAACCACCGCAGGCGGTCAGAGCCAGAGCAGCAACGGAAACAGCAGCGGCAGCCATGAAGCTGCGGCGAGAGATCTTTTTCATATTCAAACACTCCTCAATCTATGCAATATAGTTCGCTTTGCCCCGATGGGATGCGATTCATCGCGCTTTCGGGGAACGCACTTAGTATAGTTTGTACAAAACGAAAAGTCAATACTTGTGCATAATAATCCGTGAAATTGAAACGATTTTGCAAACATTTATGCAATAACGGAGAAAATATGTGAATATATGCAGTATAAACCGGCTTTTACAGGCTTCTTGCAAGCTCCTCCGCGCTGCGCTTAGGCACGCAGTAGTCGCGGTTTTCGTCCAGATAGTACTTTACACCGGTCTGCTCGGTCATGGGGACGATGCTGGCTTTGTGGGTGGGGTAGCCAAAAGCCACCATAAAGGCCAGCTTCTGCGGCTCCTCAATGCCCAGCAGCGCGGTCAGGGCGGGCTTATTGATCGCGCCCATGATGCAGCTGCCCACGCCCTTGTCCCATGCGGCAAGGGTCATGTTGGCAAGTGCAATGCCGGTGTCGGTGGCAAGGTCGCCGGGAATGGCGGTATCCTGCACCACAGCTGCATAAAAGGTGGGCAGCTCGTCCGCCTTGGGCGTGCCCTGCTCCGGCGGCAGATAGCCAGCCCATTTGACCAGCGGCTGTACCTTGGCCACCATCTCCGGGCTTTGCACCAGCACCAGACGCACCGCCTGCCGGTTTGCCCCGCAGGAGGACAGCCGCACGGCCTGTACGATATCATCCACCACATCCTGCGGCACGGCCTTTTGTGCAAACCGGCGGTAGGTGCGGCGGGTAGTCAGAAGTTCCATAACAGACATTATAAATCGCTCCTTTATCCGGTAAAATACAAAACGGAAAAAAACTATATAAAGTATAACAGATGCACCGGCGCACAGCAATGGCTGCGGCGTGGTTTTTTGCGGATACGGCGGCTGTATTGTAAAGGATAGTGACACTTATTCTTGTATCCTTGTATTTTTTTGGTGAATGTTTCCATGAAATACTTGACAATGGGGGGTAGGTAAAGGTATTATATAGGTGTAAACGCGTTACATGCAGTGTAAGGCGTGCTTGAAAGAAAGATTGTGAGGTTGATTATTATGTCTAATATCTCTCGTCGTCAGTTCCTGAAGGGCGCAGGTGTCGCTACTCTGGCTGTTGCTGCTGCTGGCGTGCTGGCTGGCTGCTCCAAGGAGGATGTTCCTGTGATTCCTGAAGTGACCACTCGTCCTGTGATGGTCATCTTTATGGCAGACAAAGGCAATGGCGAGACCGTGGTTGTGGGTGAGACTGCCAAGATTGATGTTCTGAAGACCGAGGACTCTGTGAAGGTTGCTGACATCGATAAGAAGCTGTTGCCCGAAGGTTACCATCTGGAGAACGAAAAGGCAGTCGTCGAGATTCGCAAGGATGCCTCTAAGGGCGAGCACATCATCGTCTTTGTGACTGATGTGACCTACACGCCTGCTACCAAGGAAGTTGATATTAAGGTGGCTATCACCAATCCGAAGGCTGGCGAAGCTGTCATGACTACTGTGAAGGCTAACGTTAAGAAGGATGCAACCACTATTTCCGCAGCTGAGATCACTCTGCCGGATGGCTTTACTTGGGCAGAGGGTACCGAGATGGATCGTCAGTACGATATCGCTACCTACGTTTTCCCCATTAAGCACATCGCTTGATTGTGCGCGTAGTAACTTAATAGGTTAATAAGCACTAAATGGGCATCTGCATTTGCAGATGCCCATTTTTAACGAAATGACGTATATAAGGGTTGAACCCTTGTTCTGCCACTTCTTCGGCAACGGGCAACCGCTTCCGTCAAAGCCTGCGGCTTTGCAAACCCTCTCAGGCTCACTGCGTTCGCAAGGCGAGATGACTGAGAGGGTCTTACTTTCTCTTCGGCAGCGGTACGCACAGCACCAGACTGATGCCGATAGCCAGCGCCACCGCAATTTTAAAGGTGCTGATGCCCTTGGCAAGGGCAAGGGCGTTTTCGTTCTGGATGAAATAGTAGGCGGTGTAGTAGATGCCCGCGCCCGGCACAAGCGGGAAAATGCCGGTCAGCAAAAACACGGTGACCGGCGTTTTTTGGGTAATAGCAAACACGCGGGTAAGGATGGTAAGCGGAATGACCGCCAGCAGGGAGGCCGTGGCGGCGTCTGCGCCCAGCAGGGTCAGCAACTCGTACCACAGCCAGCCCACAGCGCCTACCAGCGCGCAGTAGGGCAGACAGCGCCTGGGGCATGCAAACAGAATGGCAAAACTCAGCGTGCCCGCCGCGGCCAGAAAAAACTGCGCGGTCAGCTCGCCGATCTGTACAGCTGTAAGGGACATCATACCACGACCACCCCCGTAAGTACCGTGTACAGCCGCAGCACAAGACCGGTGCCTATGGCAATGCTGGCGGCAATGAGCAAAGCATCGATCATGCGGATGGTGCCGGAAAGGTAGTCGCCCTGCACAAAGTCCCGGATGCCCATGGTAAAGGCGATGCCCGGGGTCAGGATCATCAGCGTACCGATGATGGCGTGGCTGGCAGAGGTGTGCAGCAGATTGCACAGCAGAATGCATACCAGCGTGATCAGCGCGGCGGTGCTGATCTTCTGGAAGCCGCCGGGCACCTCGTGCCGCCCGCACCACAGCAGATACCAGCTGGCCACCAGCCCCGCCCCGGCAGCTGCCAGCGCACTGCGTAGGTTGCCGCCGAACATCATGGCAAAGCAGAACGCCCCGCACAGCCCGGAAAGCAGCTGCACATGATCTTTGGGGAAGGGCAGCCGCCGCGCCAGCACCAGACGGCTCTCGGCTTCGTCCAAGGTCATTCCGGTCTGGGCGATCTGGCGGGAAAGCTCGTTCACCGCCGCTACCCGCCCCAAATGGGTGGTGCGCACCGGTACGTTGCGCACCTCGCTGATCTCGGCAGTGCCGGCGCTGGCGAAAATGCCGTTGGTCAGCACATAAACGTGGAACTCCCGCAAATGGAAGCTGCGCGCCATGATCTCCATGGTCTGCTCCACCCGGAACACCTCCGCACCATTTTCCAGCAGGGTCTGCCCTGCGGCCATGATAAAATCCATGATGCGGCGGCGCAGCTCTTCATCGGGAAAATGGTCTCTGCTGTTCATTGCCTGCGCTCCTTGCAAAAGATGATACCCTATTTTATCATGTGCACCAGCCGCATACAAGGGCGTATCATAAAAAACGGGCGCAGTGGCAGGTCGGAAGCCATATCCCTACCCAAAAACTTCGTTGAAGGTGTTGACAAATGCCGCCGATGGGTTTATTATAGTGTCAATATCACAAAAATGGCTGTGAAGAGAAGAGTAGGCCTTCGCATTGATCCTTACCAGAGAGCCCGGGCGGTGAAAAAGGGCAGGAAACAGGAAGCTGAAAATGGTCTCGGAGCCGTGCGGACGAGGCGCAGGAGTGCTAAGCCCGCAACGGGATGCGCCCGTTACAGCGTCCGGCTGTAAGCAGCACACGCTGCCGCAGCATCGAGGCTGTATCCGTAAGGATGCAGTGAACCAAGGTGGTACCACGGAAGTATGTTCATGCCTCCGTCCTTGCAGAGCCTAAGGCTCGTAAGGACGGGGGCATTTTTTCATGCGTCCGCTCAAGGCCGTGCGCGGAAAGGTGCCGTGCGGGCCACAGTACATAATAGATAGAGAACAATAGAGAGGGAACAAAACTATGATTACTCGTCGTGATTTTCTGAAA
>ERZ827181.2762-NODE-2762-length-14267-cov-6.612651_pt1 | contig 14267 bp, 19 predicted proteins | sample MGYA00519778_ERZ827181 | MGnify/ENA primary metagenome ERZ827181 (study PRJEB31778, sample SAMEA3449273) | human gut metagenome | biome: human gut; feature: human-associated habitat; material: faeces | place: United Kingdom | collected 2010/2012 ...
CCTTTCAAGATCTTCACTGCTATACATAATTCTATAAATTTGGTTGGCAGCGAAGTTACTCATTTCAATCAATAGCCTTTTTTTGACTGCTTACATGTAATAGCGCTTCTTGACATTACCTTATAGTAAGCATATCTATGCGGTCAAAATAATTGTATGCAAAGGACTTTGTTCGTAAATAAAATACGATGAACAAATATTATGATCGGCTGTTAAAAAGTTGGTCGCCAACAACTTCCTTATAAATTTTTGCCATTGCAGCCACTTCTTTTTCAACAGAAAATTTTTGTGCGTCTATTTTGTTTTGTTCTGAAATCCTTTTGAACAATTCAGGGTCTTTATATAATCTTATTATGGCCGAAACCATGTCTTGGGGTTTGTCCAAGTCAAAAAGGAAGCCATTTCGTCCATCTATACAAACATCTTTGTGCCCACGAACCCGTGAAACGACCAATGGACATCCACAAGCCATAGCTTCAATATTGTTAATACCTTGTCCTTCCAATTTACTTGTCGACACATGGATATCTGCAATCCTGCATATTGTGTTTATGTCCGTCCTTTCACCCAAAAACAAAAAATGTTCTTTCAATCCTAATTTGTTCACGGATTGTTTACATTCATCAAACAATATACCACTACCGGCAAAAACAATTCGTAAATTGGGAATTTGCTTAATTAAGGAAGGTACTGCATTTATCAACATGATATGGTTCTTCCTTGGTATAAATTGGGCTGTATAAAGAATTACGAAATTATCCGGCAAAATCTTGAATTTTGAACGTAACAATATCTTCTCTTCCTGATTTACAGGAGAAAATCTGTTTAAGTCCACACCTACTCCGTTGATCTTATAGTATTTGCCTACGGCCATTTTGTGATGTTTCATTAATTCGTAGTCTTCGCTGTTTATTGCAACTACTGCATCAGTAAATTGGTAAAGACATTTTTCAATTGTAAAATATACCAACCAACTTAAAATTCCACTACCTTTATAAAAGGGATAATTGTGAGACGTATAAATTACCTTTGTAACATTATGACGGGCTTTAATTGCAGCTAACCTTGCGCATACTCCACCCATCTCGGTATGGCAATGGATTAAGTCATATTTGTTTTTATCAATTATTTTCTTGAGTTGGAATATAGCCCTTATATTATCAAATGAAAATGGAGACCTATGGATGGGGATGTTATATTGATTGTCGACCGGACCGACACCAGCTCCAGGCGAAGCATTATCAACTGTCCAACCTTGGTTTTTAAACCACTCCATATATGGTTTATTGAATTTAGAAAACCCAGGATGATTTGTTACGAATAGAACTCTTTTCATATTATGGTTATTTAATGTCCATAAAAATTCTTTTCATAGAAAAATATATTTTGTATACAATCCATTTCCATTTGGAAGTATTAAATGGTAATTGGCTGAAATTGGATTGCTCTTCTTTTATTATCTCAAACATATATTTTATTTTTCTTATAAAATATTTTCCATTAACAGAAGGAGCACCATAAACATTTTTGTTATGTTGCCTATATAGCATCGTCTGTACGTGTAAATAATACACCTTACCAAAGTGATTTATCACAGCACCAATATAAGCATCATGACCATATTTTTGAGGAAATGGAAATAAATAATTGAGGCTTAATGAATTTATCATCATAGTACATCCTTGCACTATATTCATAGCTAAAAATGTATTATCATTATTTAATGCTTCATCAAGAAATTTTCTTGATTTGAAGAAAGACTGGTAAATAATATTTATTCCAGTAGAATCTACACAAGTTACGTCTGTACAAACCAATAAAGGTTTTTGAGGATATTTTTTTTCAAGTCGTAACATCGATTTTAAAGTTACCTCAATTTTGAAATTTAACCATATATCATCTTGATCACAAAACATTATATATTTAGAATGAGTGTGCTTTAATAACACCTCAATAGATTTTATAACTCCAATATTTCCTAAATTATCGTTGATTACTATTATTTGGTTGCTAAATTCTTTTTGAAGAGAATCAATTACTAAATCAGAATCATCTGTAGATCCATCGTTTCTGATTAATATATGTATATTTTTATATGTTTGATTTATGATAGACAATATTTGTTCACGTAAATATTTACGTCCATTATAAACAGGAAGTATAATTTCAATAAGAGGATTATTCATTGTTTTTATCGATTATTATTTTGTCAGGATGAGACAACGCATAACTTTCTACAATAATCTTTGTAGTATCTGAAGAGCCGTCATCCCGTATAATAAGTCTCCAATTTGTAAACGTTTGATTTAAAATAGAGTTAATTTGTTTATGCAGAAAGATGGCACCATTATAAGTTGACATGAGAATGTCTATCATGTGTTTACTACATTTTCTCTGCTCCATGAAACATTTGATTTAACTGTTTTTGATGGTATGCCTACATTTAAAGTTGATTCGCCTATATTTTTTGTCACTACAGAATGGGAACCAATGATGGAGCCAGCACCTATTGATATGCCTTTCAGTAATGTGGCATTTGCTGCAATCCAAACATGTTTTCCTATTATTACATTTTCAGCATTATTAATTCGTTCACATTGTTCATTATAAATCGGGTGTGAATCAGAAGTCCGAATCATCACATTATTTGAAATCATACAATCATCCCCTATGACAATTAAGGTATTTTGTTCCTGCGCACAGAGTTGTGTGTCATGTGAGATTGTACAATAATCTCCAATAACTATTTTATGATTGTTACCATCTATCCAAAAATTGACTCCATGCAGCATACAATGATTCCCGACCTCAATTTGGTTATTTTCACCATGAATATGTATTTTACACTTTTTCAATATGGATTTACGGCCAATATGTATAGTATTACTCCTCCCAGAAAGGTTTAACTTTGTTAAATACGACACACTCCCTTTGTTCTGTATTTTTATGATGCTACATGCTTCAAAAATGAAAAAAGGAAATTTAGGTATAATAATTTCTTTAATGCAGTAATGCAACAAATGTACACTTGTTTTAAATATGTTTTTCATTGTGATTCTGTAGTTTTAGTTTGAAATTCTTTAATGTATGTTGGAGTTCTCGACGTTTCCTTATTATCATCCAATAGAATGACAATGTTTCAAATAGGCCATTGTTTTTCAATAAGCATATTGTAAGAAAGATGTATTTACTTTGCCAAAATTTATGATGAATCAATCCATATATGTAGTTTTTCTTCATTTCACATATAATGCAATGCCAAAAGACATTTTTTTTAATTTTTGTTTTTGTAATGCTTTGAGGATTGGTGGTAACGCAATAAATTTTAGAATCCGTAACCTCTATATGTTTGGCATAGAAACTAACAAGGAGGGAAAATATCATATCATTGCACCGTGGAATTTCATCAAAAGTAATATTATGAGCCTTGATAAATTCTCTTCTTATCATTTTGTTCCAAGGCTCCCATTTCCTAAATTTTATGTTATCTCCATTCTTGTCTTTCCCGTCAAGATATAAATCAATATATTTTTGGAAATTTTTATCCCGATTGCTTGGCTTAAGTGTGTTTGTGTCAACACTATTTACATTGAAATATATTACATCTGTAGATGAATTGACATACTTGGACAATTCATCAAAAGCTTCTTGATTGTAGAAATCATCAGAATCTGCAAATAAGAGCCATTTGCCTTTTGCATGACTCATACCTACATTTCTGGCATAGCCTGCACCTTTTCCTTCTTTTGTATATACTACCTCAACATTTTTTCTTGTATTACCTGGGTAATTTTTGAAATCAATAATATTTGGATCACTGTTATCATCTACAACGATTATCTGTATATCTTTCCTTTCTGGAATCGAATTAATGCAACGTTGAAGTAAAAAAGGTTGATTTTTATTTGGTATTATAACCGTATAATTTATTGTTTCCATATTTATTATTACTGATTATAAGTATAAAAAGAAAAACTTGACAAGCCCATAAGGCATATGAACGCTGATAAAAAGAAATACAATAGAAAAGTAACAATAATATCGATGTTTTATCCCAGTATTTTAAAAGCATCGTAAGATAGTATAGAAAAATAGACAATAATCCTTTTATTCCAAATTGAATAATAAATATAATAATCCCTGTTCCACTAAAATCATTTAATAATGTATTTCTAGTTCCAATTCCATTCCATAAAGTATTTAAATCAAGACTTTCGAAAAATAAAGCAGTCTGATAGGAAACTCTATTATCCCCTTCGAATTTCTGACTTGTAGAGTCATATTGTAAACGACTAAAAATCAATTCGTTTAGAATAGGTATTTCTCTTATTGCATAATAAGAACCAATTAAAACAATTATACATGCGACTGAATACTTGATCAAATTTGTTCTATTTAAAGAAGCAATAAATGTAAAAAAATATCCAATAAAACACAAAACATATGCTGCCAGAGATAATGTAAATAGTAAATTAGTCAACAGATACAAATTCTTTTTATCCTTAAAATTAAATCTCTGAGAGTAAAGAATAAAAGCTAAAATCATCCCTAAATGCCCTGGCTCACAAAAATATGATTGAAATCTAATGCCATAGTCGGATGAAAGAAAGAAGATGTGATTCTGAACAACATAAAATTCCATTGGTCCTTGTTGGTTTCCTAAATTTATAAAATCAATGCCCACCAGATAAAGTAAAAATAGAGGCAATGAAGGCAGTAACAAATAAAAAAATCCATTACGTATAAAAGTCAATAATTTTTGTTTATCGTTAGAATTTAGCATCATTAGTATATATGCATTAATTGGCATCACTAAAATATTTATCACATTAAGTATTGACTCGAATTCATAACAAAAGAAACAGGCAATAATTCCTATTATAAGTATCCATATATTAGAATTCTTTTTGTCAAAACCTATTTTCTTCTTATAAAGGAGTGCTATTAATAAACATATTATCCCCAATATGCCTCCTGGTATATTCCATAAAAACCAAACTTTTAAACTCTGTAAAAAGTATAAGAATATGAAGAAGAAATAGATCCGTTTATAGATTGATAGATTCATAATCCTATAATGTTTAAATATGCCATTGAATACTCTCTTTTAATAATCTAACAGGTTGTCCCCCAATCAAAATATTTGAATCTAAAAAAGATTTATATACAATAGTATTACTTGCTACGACAATATTATCACCTAAAGAACATTTAAGTATTGAAGAGTAAGAAGCAATCCAAACATGCGAGCCTATATTAACTGGTCTCATTGTATTTTTGTGACCATCATCATAGTATATGTCATGTCCGTCATTGTCTCTTATGTTAACATTCCAACCAATCAGAACATTATCTCCGATATTAATACTGTTTGCACAATAAATAAAGCCGTTCTTGTTCATGCTAAAATTTTTCCCCAAGCATAACTGGGCATTTCTTTCTATCCTTATACTACATCCTGGAGCTATCACAATTTCCCCCCCTGATTTTCAGGGTTCCACCTTGTTTAATATACAGGTAAGAGTATGAATTTTCTATAACACCTTCCGAACCGCCAAAACCAAGTTTCAACATAAATCTCTGCACTTCACCATCGATTATGATGCTGTTCTTACAGGCGGAAATTCTTGTTTTATAATGAACTTGCAAAGGCAATTTAATTGCCACACGAAAATGGAATAATCTGAAATTACTGTACACAGAGTATAATCCACATATTATTTTTGTTAGCAATTTCATTGTTTTTATTTAATATCTTATTTGAGTTTATAAATTAAATGTCTAATACTATAGTAAAGATTATACAGCACAAAATGCCGTTTCAAAAGCAAATTGAGTCCAGTTCCACATTTTTGGCAAATATATTTTCTCATGTCTTTTCCTTGTTTGTCATAAAATTTATAATCAAATTTTGTGTAGAATATCTTTCGTATTAAAAGGATTCTTGCTATAGGACTTCGCACATTTTTTATCCTGGCATTAATCAATATGGAAACATATCTCATCTGTTGTAACCAAAAAGGGAAATACTCTCTAGGCGACAATCCAAGTTCTGTTTTTATTAAGTTGGCAGCCTTATTCAATTTGTCAAAACGCATTTCACATAATTCGCCACTGTGTTTTTTAGATGACAGGCCTTGATGGGTTACCCGAAAGAAATAGCCGATATGGCTGCGCAACAAGATGCCACGTGAATGTATGATATATTCATAGAAGAACAGTCTGTCTTCTGATATGGGCAGGTCAATGTCAAAGCGTAAATTGTAATTCTGTATGACACTCATTTTATATATCCGCCCCCATGGAACTCCCATTGAGACTATATCTGTCTCGCTAAAGGTTTTGTGCAAATTGCCGGAGTCATACACAGTGTCTGGCAATACCTTTTCATATACAATTTTACCATTTTCCTTTTCCGCCCAACTCAGGAATACGATGTCCACAAAATCGGGTATATCAAGTAACGAATAGCGTAAGAAGTCAACATCTAACGTGTCGTCACTGTCTACAAAAGCAACCCACTCTCCTCTCGCATTATCCAGCCCGACATTGCGAGCAGAGCTTACTCCGCCGTTTTCTTTATGGAACACTTTGATGCGGATGTCTTTTTTTGCATATTCATCGCAAATCTTTCCTGAGCCGTCGCTGCTTCCATCGTCTATCAGCAGCAGCTCGAAGTCGGTATATGTCTGGGCGAGAATGCTGTCAATGCAACAGGAAAGATATTTTTCAACGTTGTAAATGGGGACTATGACTGATATTTTGGGAAATTCATTCATCACATTAAATTAAACATTACTGACTTGCAACTTATATTCTCTACTATCCATTACAACCCGTTTGAAACCAACATGATTCCAGACATTATTCTGCTGGACTTTCTCCCTGAGCCTATGTAAGTCGCTATCGGATGTCTTGCAGCCTACAATGATATTTTTTAGCGCAAGAGGATTCATTTGATGCAAGCCGCTGAAACCTAACTTGATGATACGGTATTCTTTTTCGTATTTCCAGGCTTTATACTTATGGAACAAAGCATTCGTCACCTCTTCACTATGTGTATAGTAGTCAATAGATGGATATTCCATATCATACTCAACTTTCTTGGGAAAACAAAAGAAATCGACATCTTCTGAAATATCAAATTCTAAGCAAACCCCTTCATGATTATGAGCATAATGCGCCCACATCAGAATACTGTCGCAAACGATAGAACAACAAAATATACCTAATGTATCGATTGTGTGTTCCACGGCTTCTTGAGTTATCTCATGCAACTTGACAGAATCAAATAATCTTTTACGAGCTCCTTCATAAACATCGCCCTTATAATTTTGCTGCTTTAGCCAATTAGCCAATGCTTCAATCGTCACATTGGTTTCAATATGCATCTTGCAATCAAACGGATCGTTAAACTCCTTGGATTTGGCAAAATAAGCATTGGAATTATCCAAGAACATCAGTGCTTGTTCTGTCGTCCTATATTTATATAATTTTTTAGGAAAAGAACCGTTTTCAATTCCTTTCATCATAAGCATTCGTTGTCTATGGGTAATCGTAGGATAAGCCATATTAAAAACATATTAGATTGTTATCGTTTTATTTTCTGTAAAGCGGAAAGCATTTTATTTCTAATGAACGATTGTTCCTCTTGGGTACAACCAATAAGATAGGTAACAATGAGTACACAACAGACAGCCATAATGCATACGGCAAAAAAGGATAATACGTTTTCATTCAAATAACAAGATGCACATACAGGTATTATTGATGCTAGTATACTCACTTTGAGGATAGGCACAATGACATCGACCGCATAATCACGTAATGGCATAGCTATCATAGGCAATACAATTCGCACTCGTGCATATTGCGTACAGATTTCCACAATTATGTGTACAAGGAAAACGTATTCGGGTGGAATATGAAACAGTTTCAATAATAGATAAGCTATTGGTACGATAGACAATAGCATGGTGCCTTCTATCAATTGAAACTTCTTTAGTTTTCCTGTAGCATGTACGGAGGTTATAATTGGATTGGAAAGAGCAAACAGAATGCCTGTACACAATATCAGTCGTAGAAAATTAACGGTATGCTCGGGCACGGTGCCCAGCCACCATGTTAATATAAGTGGTGCTTCTAACATAAGAGGCAATGAGATAAGCAACATCAGATAGAAAGAAAACTTGGAACTAACTTTTAATAGTTGGTGCATGTGCGTGTAATCACCCGTTGCATAGCTTTTGGTCAATTGAGGATTCAATGCCATCTGGAAGTTGGTGCAAAATTGTCGGGTTACGTTCTGTACTTGTACGGCAATGCCTCGTGCCGCATTTACTGCAGGACCGAAAAAGATATTTAGCAAGACATTAATACCTTGGGTATAGCCTATAACTGCTAAACCTCCGTTCATTGTCCAACCAGCAAAAACAAATATTTCTTTGAATAGCTTCTTGTCAAAACTTAGTTTACTTCGGGTTTCTTCAAAATGTTTCCGGCAATAGACACTATACACAATGCGGTCAAATACTTGAATGCAACAAAATAAAGCTGCATAAACAATCAGCTTATCATATGAAATAACCAACAACAGATAGACTATCAGTAATTTCAATATAGCATCAATAATGCTGATATAAGCAAATGCCGACATTTTTTCGTGTGCAATGATACTGGCATTGTAAGGCACGCTTATTACACCTAAAACAAACGAAACGATAGAGAACTGGTAAACCCAAAAAGCTGCCGTTTCGCGTGCTTCCGGTATTTGCAATTGTGTGGTCATAAACCATAGTCCAATGGTTTCACCTATCACAACTACAATAACTGCCAGCAATAAATGAATGCTCAGGATATTGCCGAAGGTTTTCTTCATCACTTCCATGTCTCCCTTGCCCAAATCGTAAGTGATGTAACGAGAAGAAGCACCGGCAAGAGAGCCTGTAAGAAAACCTAACATAGTAATCACTCCACCTACCACATTATTGATACCGAAATCTTCCACTCCCAATACTTGCAGGATGACACGAGATGTGTAGAGGTTGATGACAATCATCAACAGCATCCGGAAGTAAAGCAGCAACGTATTCTTGACTATACGTTTATTATTTTCAAAAGTAGTTGTCATAATGCAAAAGAACGATGACAGATAAACCACATCAGATAATTCATATTCTTAAATTCAAAACAGCTTGCAAGCACTCGTGAATGGTACTCGTCAAAGCATTCACTTCATCTTCCCGTGGAAATTGATTGGATGAGTGCATATACTTGTTTCTTACATTGGCTATCTGTTCTTTGAAACGTTGTTTCAAGTATCCGTTAAGACGCGATAAATCGGTACTTCCTTTCGACAGATCATCCAAATACTCGCCTATGGAGTGCCCGTGGCGGCAACCGTGTATATCCAAAAACAAACTTAGGCTTGTGTCCAACATCCGGGTAGCGTGCAACACTCTGTATAGCCGTTGGTCGTAGGCTTTGGTGCGCTGCTCTACCTTATTATATATGTTATGTTCCGACTCGATATCATCGTATCGGTCTTTTTGCTTATCGGTGGTGCAAAGGCTTTCCAACTGGATTAGAAGCGTCTCCGTGGATTTATTCGATTTTGCCATTTCGGTTTCAATTTGTCTTTTATGCTGAGGCAAGTATCCAGCGAGTCCGCCTGAATCGGTGATAAGCCCATAAACGCCAAAACTCGGATGTATTTATAAGGGTCGTTACCGTTCTCTCTGATAAAGGGGAAGTCGCTGTTTATCATCTTGGGATATCCTAATGCTTTCCTATAAGACATCCCCTCATCGTGTATGGTGTAGTTCATGAAAAACGAAAGTGTCATCAGGTTGTTGAATGCCTCCTTGAATGACATGGTGGTTTTCCGTTTGAAAGCGATGAAAAGGTCGTCAAGCATATAGGCGTCTTTAACGCAGACTTGTGATTGAGACCAGCTTTCCGCTATCGCTCCGTCTGTATATCGTTTGTCTATCTGAAACGGAGCAAAGACTTGGTTTTCTTCCTGCCCTAATTGGTAAATCCGGAGATTGCGGGCATATAGGTTAGCTTGTTTGGCTCTGATTTTAACCCCTATATTGGGGGTGTTAGATTCAAATCTGTCCCGTTCAAACGTCAAGCGATATCCGTCCGCATCGTTATCTAATATCCGATGGCATATCTTGTTGAGTAGTGAAAATTGATTATTCAAAAAATCATCGTCTTCCGACAACGACAATGTTTTCATGTTATCTGCATAGGCAAGACGGGAAACCATGATTCTCCTTACCAGCAAGTCCACGTTCAGGATCTCGCTTTTCGTGGGGATAAATATTCCGAAGAGATTGCCGCTTGCTATAAGCAAAACGTCTGGATTGTCAATGGTATAGACATTATAAGGGCGGATTACAGCCTTTTGGGCATACGCCAGAATAGGCGCAATCTTATCGTTGTGTTTATGCATTAAAAGCAAAATAATATTTGAGAAACTGTTTTGAATTTCTACAAAAAGTTTTTCTTGGCTTGATGTATCCGTTATAAGCCACAGCCTTGTTTCGAAATCAATAACTGTTTAATTTGAGCCAGTGCATCTTGCAGCGGAGGCAAATCTTCCTTGATTGTAGAATAGATTACATCTACGTCAATCTTGAAATAATGATGAGCGATGATATCTCTTAATTTCATTATTTCTTTCCATGGGATAGAGGGAAATAAAGGGAATAAGTTGCCTGCTGATAAGCGGTCTATCGTTTTAACGCTTTCTCCCATGAATATTAACTTCATACAAATCCCGTCTAATAAAAAGGTATTGTCCGAAGTCAACAGAAAATCGTCTGCAGACTTTATCTGTGAAGTGCGGGACTGGATCACATGAATAGAATTGAGCATCATGTCTACCAGTTCGAGTATCAGGCAGGTTTTATCGTCACACATAAATCATATCCCGCTTTATTGTCTTTTCTAAATAGGAGCCTTCGATTTGTTTACGCATACGAAGCAGGTCGACTGAACAATCTAACAAATCTTCCAGTTCCGCTTTCAACCGGCATAAGGTGAACAGGCTTATCGAATCGCTTTCGAAACAAATATCGACATCGCTGGTAGCTGTTTGTGCATGACGTGCCACAGAACCGAATATGCCTAAATGGACTATCCGGTACTTCTCCATAAGATACGTCTTCTTACTTCGGAGTATATTTACATATTCTTCTGTGGTTTTCATGATTCCGCTTTTTCTCTTTTTGCAAAACTAAAGATTTATTTCATCATTTGCAAGCAAAATACAAATCAATCTCTTCTAAAAATATCCCGCGTATACACTTTCTCTTTTACATCATCCAGACAAGCGTCATAGCGGTTGGCAATAATTGCCTGACTCTGCGCCTTAAAAGATGTCAAGTCATTCACCACCTTGCTGCCGAAGAAGGTACTTCCATTCTCCAGTGTAGGCTCGTAGATAATTACTTCCGCGCCTTTGGCTTTTACCCGCTTCATCACGCCTTGAATAGAAGACTGGCGGAAGTTATCGCTGTTCGATTTCATCGTCAGACGGTAAACACCAATCACGCACTTCTTTTCCTCTGATGGGTTGAAATCACCACGATTGTAATAATCGTAATAGCCGGCTTTGTGAAGCACACGGTCGGCAATAAAGTCTTTTCTTGTCCGGTTGCTTTCCACAATCGCCTGAATCAGGTTTTCGGGCACATCGGCATAGTTTGCTAACAGTTGCTTCGTGTCTTTGGGTAGACAGTAACCGCCGTAACCGAATGAAGGGTTGTTATAATGTGTACCGATACGTGGGTCAAGGCATACGCCGTTGATGATTGCCTTCGTATCCAGACCTTTCATCTCGGCATAGGTATCCAGTTCGTTGAAGTAACTGACACGTAACGCCAAGTAGGTGTTGGCGAAAAGTTTAACCGCTTCAGCTTCGGTGGTACCCATGAACAAGGTATCGATGTTTTCTTTTATCGCTCCTTCCTGCAACAGGGCTGCAAAAGTGTGGGCTGCTTCATCCAAGCGTTTGTCATTTTCGGGTCTGCCTACGATGATGCGGCTGGGGTAGAGGTTGTCATACAACGCCTTGCTCTCACGCAGGAACTCCGGTGAGAAAATGATGTTGTCCGAGTTCATCTTCTTGCGTATCATTTCGGTATAGCCCACGGGTATGGTACTCTTGATGACCATAATTGCCTTCGGATTGACACTCATCACCAGTTCTATCACTTCTTCCACATGGCTTGTGTCGAAATAGTTCTTTACCGGGTCGTAGTTGGTAGGGGCGGCAATGACTATAAAGTCCGCATCGCTGTATGCCTTTGCCCCATCCAAGGTTGCGGTCAGGTTCAGGTCTTTTTCCGCCAAATACTTCTCAATGTAGTCATCTTGAATGGGTGACTTGCGTTGGTTGATTAAATCTACCTTTTCGGGTATCACGTCTACAGCCGTTACCTGATGGTGTTGTGCCAAGAGCGTGGCAATGGAAAGTCCTACGTAACCGGTTCCGGCTACGGCTATTTTCAAATCTTTCATATTAATAAGTTTGTGATTTATTTGAAACGTAGATTTCCGCAGATTAACGCGGATTTTACTTTATTCTTCTCTATGTTTAGTGTTTTCACAGATTAACGATCACCCAATATGAATGTGTTTTTTGACCGGTTGTCTTTGATGACTATAGGCTGGTTACCGTTGGAATTTCTCCCACACATCTAACACATACGGCACACCATAATCCTCGTATGCCTCCGTATGCTTCAACTTCTCCAATCCGTCTTTCAAACGCTGCAACTCAGCCGCTGGAAAATTCCCACTCTTGATAAAGCTAATGATTGCCTCAATCATGTCTTGACAAACATAATCGGGACTGTACATATCATCGAAATAATTGTAATGCTCGTCTTCCACAAAGTGGTAAGTAAGACTTTCGAGCACTTCGAGCAGGATAGTTACGGCTTCGGCATAGTTGCCTTGGCTTAACGATTCACGAACCGCTTTCTGATAGAGTGAAAACAGGTTTGCAATGGTATCGCAATCTTCATCAATGTTCCGCTTGCTGAAAACGGTTTCGATTTCAGCTTTCAACGGAGTCAGTTCGATGTCAGTACGTGATTTGTCTTTCATACGCTGACGGATATAGCTCATTTTAAGTTTGTGAGTTTATGAGTTGACATCCTGCTCTTGTTTTTATGAAGATACCTTCGCGGGGAAACGGTTCGTAAGCGTTCGATTCAGACATCCCCTACATTACAGACGGTAGGCCTAAAATAAAATTTAGATGTAAAAACGAATAAGTATGCTACTTAAGCAAGAATTCTTCCGGAGTATATACCGGAATATCCGAAAAATAAAAGTCTTTTTTGTTGCGGGTGATGATGCAGTCTGCCGCAGTTTGCTTTGCCGAGAAATATTGCACGGCATCTTCAAAATCTTTAACTCTCAATAATAAAGCTGCATCAATACTTGTTTCTCCTGGGGTTACAATTTGTACATTGGAACGCAACTCATCCAATAGTCCGTACCATTCGCCCAACGACATTCCTTTTTTTGTAAGATATGCCACATTGACAAAGGTTAAATCTGAAATTATCAGTTGATGGATGCCACCGTCAGCCATTTCGAATATCGGGACAATTGCATGTACGAAAGGTTCACGGAATTTTACAGCATCTACCACTACATTGGTGTCTAAGAATAATTTCATCTTACATTCCGTATTTTTTCCTTAAATAAGCCTCTTTTTCTTTTTTCCAGTCATCATTCTCATCAATGAAAGGAGCTGCTCCAAATAATCGGCGTAAATGCCCTTTCACATGAAGATTGTCCAACTTCGCTTCAATTTCCTTGCGACTGCTAACCTCAGGATTTTCATGCGTCGTTCCCGTTTCTTTGTCCACAAGCATACTTCCAGCTAGTTTGTTAATAATCAACAGTTTGACTTGGGTGGGTTGCTGTAAAAGCATGTCCATTATTTGGTCAGAAAACTCTGACACAGGTGGCTTTACCGCATTAGGACTGCTGTATGAAAGCCCTGGTTCGCTGACCATGCCCGTGGTCTCTTTTTCTATTGGTTTGTATTCTTTCATAAGACGTTCCTCCTTGTCTTGTTGATTCTGATAGGACAAAGCAAATTCTTTGCCTCTTGTCTACAAAGTTAGCAATTAATTCTCAGATGGCAAAAAACTTGCGCAATTAACAATGGACAAACGGACAATTATTTAGTTCCTATGTTTGTAATGTGCTAGCAAAATAGCATAAAGCCAAGAGAA